>SAMEA3663090__coassemble_76_pt1 | contig 57351 bp, 60 predicted proteins | sample SAMEA3663090__metabat2_high_PE_006 | metagenome-assembled genome bin SAMEA3663090 (sample SAMEA3663090) | pig gut metagenome | biome: pig gut; feature: pig-associated habitat; material: faeces | place: France | collected 2012 | reverse complement strand
CTTGAACTGCTTCTTCTCTGGCACAACAATCTCATTCTTGCTGATGGAATAGTATACCGAGAGACGGAATGTGGATGCGACATCTATTATGTGCATGACGAGGGCTATTATTTCACGGAAGAATGCTGTGTGTCTTCATCAGGCGAACCTTTCGAGGACGTTTGCGAAGATGTTTACGCCACCATCGCCGATGCAATCAATGAGTGGTGTGAGAAAACCGGCATCAAGCAGGGCGAGCGTTCCACTGAGGAGATGATGGACTTCATCAACGAGTATGAGTATGAAGCCCCCGGCATGTACTTCTACATCCACCCTTTCACCTTTGGGTAATTGAAGAACAGCGGAGGTATGCGGTCGCATCCGATGGCATACCTCCGCTTTCGTCGTATTTGGTTGCTTTCGGGTCGCATACGCCGGTTATCGGTCGTTATTCATCGTTGTCGGTCGCTCGTGTAATTAAAAAGCCCACCTGATATTTACAACAGGCGGGCTACTTTTCTTTTGTAGGCAAATGTCAATACTTGAAACCATTCTTGAACACCAGGCCACAGCCAATGCCTGAGTCCGAATCTGTCAGTTTGCATTTGATGTTGTATGGCTTGGTCTTATTCCACGATTTAGCGAAATACTTGATGCTGTCAAGGTACATTTCTCCTAAGTCCAATTCGTACAGCCATTCCTTTTTCTCTTCGTTGTAGTTGCTGTTCCAGATGCAGTCACTAAGTTCGTTATGAATGTAGTCATCGATGTACTGTTCCATTTCTGTACGAATAGCCTCCCAATCATACTGAAAGACACCGAAATTCCCGTCAATCACATACTCGATGGATTTCTGACCCTCTTCATTGTAAGTCTGTACGGTCTTATAGCCCATCCTTTTCAGTTTCCTGATGGCAACATCCACCTTGCCAATGATGAAGTATGGCTTATCGCCGTCAGACTTCAGTCCGGCGCAACTGTCGTCATACTTACCATTGGTAAACCAACTCACCAACATAAGGAATGACTCGTAGTCTTGGTCTATCAACTGGATTGTTGCCATCGCTTTTGTGGCATAGAAGCCTTTGTTTAGAAGCACCTTTGCAGTGTGTCTGGCAAGAGGAATGATGTGCCCGTATTCCTGTGTGATGTAAACACCAACTTTCAAAATGTCATACGATTTGCTCTTTGCCAATGGAACTGCTTTTCTGGCAATCCAAACAAAGAAGAAATATTTTCCAGAATGCCAGTCATAGTAAAGCCAAAGGCTTTTCTCGCCAAAACTCTCCCAGACGGCAAAGAGAAAGGTACTATCTGGCTTCTCACCATCCCAAGGATGGCGGGCTGAACTCCAGCCTTTGTCATTGAGGTCGTTGATGATTTTCTTTAATTCTTTGTCCATTGAATTTCGCATTTTGTCAGAAACTAAGTGCCTTTGATTTGCAAAGTTAATGCTTTTTCGAGAAAGTTATTTCGATTTTACACTACTTAACTCAATTATTTTGCTTGTTTCAACGAAAAGCACTAACTTTGCACTTTATAAAAGTGCTTTTATGGAGATATTCTATCACGGTTCGTCCGTTCTCTTCTCGGAATTTGACCTTGCCCATGCTCTCGAAGGAGACGGCAAGGTGAAGTTTGGCTTTGGCGTATATATAACCTCTCACTATCGTTCCGCGGCGCACTATGCCGGAGCGAATCCGAATTCAACACAGTTCTATGTTTATACTGTTGAAGTTCCAGACAAGCGCGAGGACAATTACATCGCCTTCAAAGAGCCGGTCAACCTTACTATTCTTCATAAAGCTGCCGAGAAACTTGGGGAGCCTATCCTCGACAAGTTTTCTCTTGACGGCAAGGACTTTCGCAAGTACCTTGCCAAGAAACTCACGGGAAGGGTTGATCTCGAAGGCGAGAAGGCTGCGTCAGCATTTCTTCTCTCCATAGGTGTCGATTTTATAGAATGGCCGTACAACTGGAAGAATCCCTCATTAGGCACCAACAGGGCTGTCTTGAATGACCGTCAGGTGAAGATTGTTCGTATTGACCAGGTGCAGTTGGATAATAAGAAACAACTGATAGAGGGTTCTCAGACAGAGATTAAATGACAGTGTTATGAGTTTCTATAGTATCGCACCTTTCATCCACCAGCACTATCCGGCGTATTATTCCATCGAACGATACCCTGCGGATAGGTGTGTCTGCATTCGGAAGACGACAGACGAATGGGGCATACTCGGAAATTTCGCCTGTACCCCTTTGACGGTGAACGGCATCCAGTTCAGGAACACTGAGCAGCTGTTCCAGATGATGAAGTTCACAGATGCAGAACCCATCAATGCTGTGTACAGGGCTGCCAACCCCAAATATACCGCCAAGCATTGGGAGAAGACGCATCGGCGCAGTGACTGGGGCAGCATCATCGTAGATGCGATGAAGTTCTGTCTCTCCGTCAAGTTTGAGCAGAGGCCGGATTTCCGTGATACGCTGCTTTGCACCAAAGACTCTTTTGTCGTTGAAGACCAGACTTCCATCTCCAAGAAGACAGCCGACACATGGGGCACAAAACTCGTGGATGGCGAGTATATAGGCCCCAACCTGTTAGGCCGTCTGCTTATGGAACTTCGTGACAATGGGAAACTGGAGTATCATCTACCAGAAAATTCATTGGGTTTCGTAAAACTACTCACAAAATAGTAATCCTGCATATTATGTTAGTAAAAGAATTTAAGGATTTTTCCCAGATACAACTTCGTCAGTTAGGGGCTTATGCCAGCATGACTATTGAGGATTTCATAAGAGAAATTGAATCCAAGGGAAAGGTACCCAACAAATTTTATAAAATTCTTTATGATGAAATAATGTCCCAAATACTTGAAGGGAGTAATCTGTGTGCATCAGAGAGTTTGGAAATCACCAAAAAGGTGGAACTTACTCCAACTGAGCAGATACTTGAAAAGATTCCTCTTGGCTTTATACAGTATTATGTTGAGGAGAAAGACTATAAAAAATCATATAAAGCTATTCTTGGGGTCGTAAAAAACTTCTATCAATTATCAACATATGAACATCACGGTAATACGAAGTTAAAATATAGAAGAACGGCAAATGAATGGAAATCATTTGTTAATTCTAATTCAGGAAAGATTATTGAGGATTGGAATGATGTCACCTCAAAGCACATCATTCCCTCGTCGTATGATGAGAGCCTCGGATTTACTGAGAACATAAGGAATGCTTTCATTGAATACGGAGATTTGTTGAAAACTCGCTCAAAGAATAAACGATATTTCACAGGAGATAAAGCAAAAAAAGCTTATAGAGATGGCGAAATCCTGCTCCTTTATTATCGTGACAAACTAACTAGAGGTGAGATTGAAGAACGTATAGGCCTGCAATATTCTCGAAAGTCAGAAGAACGTATAAGGCAAATCTTACAAAAAGCATGGAATGGCTTGATGTCGGGAGAGCCCGTGATGAGCAATGTCGTATTGCACCACACTCTCATAGATTCTGCACGTTCAATTAAATCAGAATGTCTTTTTTGCTCAATTGAAAAATATAAATCTTGGGCAGGTGATACCAACTCTGATTTTCTGGCGCAGTTTGGTGTTGATTTAGTTGATGTGGGTAAAGGGAAATTCTTGGTTCCTGTTGGTACAATGGGCACTTATAAAAAAGTGTACAAAGTTATTCAAAAAACACTTTTAGAAACATTGCTTCCTGACAATGCGGAGAACTTATTGCAGAGTATACTCGAAAACGAAGAACTTGATTGTGTCATGTTCGAGCAAAAATTCGTTGAAAGGATTCTTTCTTATGGCAAATTCGTTGATTGGACTGATAGTGATACCATCCAAATCAAGGATGAATATCTTGCAAATGCTCAGCAAAGATATGTTCGTATTATATATAATTCCGAAAACGAACTCACGACAGAGCAAGCCAAGAAAAGATATGAACAAATCTATAAAATTTCACCAGCAGCTGGACCAAAAACGGAACCTAAGTATAGTATATTTACCGACCAAAACAAGTGGTATTATGGTGCACCCCGTAAATATATTAATGATAGTATTTCGGATTTTATAGAAAAACACATTATATTTTATATCTCTGAATTAGAGATATATCTTAAAGAGCAAGGCTATTCAATACCTCAATATAAGTCTTTCCGCACAAAAATAACAAGATTTTGTAGTCCTGACGTTCATGACGCGAATCATTTCTGCCATAAGGATTATACAGAGAATTACCCTGAATACACTTGGAGAAATCCCACTCAATATGGCCAGACAAACTGGATTCTTAATTGTGTAAAAGAAATCCTTGACGATAAATGGTTTGAAGAAATTGATACGGTATTAGCACAATTAAAGGAAAAAGCCATCGGAAGTGATTTCGAAGAAATTGTAAATAAGCGTGCTAAATATATTTTACCATCATATTGCGGCGATACGCAACCTTTCTATTTTGATGGTAAGAAAATATCTAAGAATGAACCCTATTATAGTCAGTGTGATTTTTCAACAATAGGTTTGAGGGAAGGTAAGTATTCTTTTTATACACAAATCCGTTCTATAGCCTTTAATGAAGTTAAGAAGTCTGACAACGGAAGAAAGGAACTGACGGAAATTATAGATGTCATAAATGAAATCGTTGATGAGGAAATTAGTCGCAATGTTGTAATACGCGCTATAGAAGATGTTGAAAAACGCTTCCCGTCTATTGATTTGGAACTTATTCCCGATAATGGCCGATTATTTGTAGTATGGACTGGCAATGCAATAAATCCCGAACCAACATTTGAGGTTTCAAATGGCGTAGATGAGAGCGAAGAACAAATCCACGAGGTAGAAAATACAGAAACAAGACCTGCTATCAAGTTCAGACAGGATATTGACTGGATAGAGCTTGGACGTATTATGAAACAAGAACTGTCATTCTGCAAATATTGGATGATAAGAGAAGAATATGAATTGGATTCCTCTATTGATGACTTTCTTGATTTCATCCGCCACTCTGAAAACAGCAATCTCAACAGGAGGCTTCCGCAAAATCTTTATGAATACTGGTTTGCAAGCACAGATAGTTACGACCGTTCTACCTACTTGACCAATCTCGCATTGTTTTTTGAAGCATTGCTGTCTGATATATATTATCAGCAGCATGGTGTCAGATTACGAAAGAAAGGACTTAGCGATTGGGCAGAAGAATTTGTCGGCCTACCTCAAAAACTGCTGTTCTCTCGCGACAGTAAAGGATTTGACCGTATAGCAAGTGACTTACATTACAAGAGAAACAAAATTGCTCATGGTGATGATATTAAATTAAGTTCATTGGAGACTGCAAAAACAATAACAGATTATGCAGCTCTTTATGTATATGTATTTGCTCGCTACCATAAGGCGTAAGGGTTTGATGAAAACTGAAGGCCATGAGTGTCTCGTTAAAGCCGGGACACTCGTTGCTTTTTCCCGCCCCATAAAGTAAAAACGGCGTTGCGAGAACAGAAATAACGCTCGCCTTAACAATTCTTAAGGTCGCAAATTTTGTAGTCTCAGTTTTTTTACGTACTTTTGCGTTCGCAAAATTCGGAGGTCGTGCTTCACGGCAGAGGTAAACTCCTCAGACCATCCGATTCTCGGATATAATCCACCGCTGAAATCAGACAGGCGAAGCCGTAAGGCAGACAACGAAAACGTCGACTTGTCAGAGATGAGGAGATGAGCGCCCCTTGGTTGGGGCATATCCGGCAGTGATTTTTGATTTTTTGATAGTATCAAGAGACAGCCAAGAGCTGCTCCAACCGAGCTACATAATCGCCACGGTGGGAAAACGATACGAATTAACGAGTTTAGTAACCGATTAATTAAAACAAGATTATGACAATCTTAAACTACATTTTACACAATTTGTTTGTGGGGGTTCAAAAAACCTCCACACAATATTCTTTTGCCCTCCGCCAATCCCTTGGTGGCAGGGCCTCTTTGGCGTGTGCATACGCGAACATAGCGTCACAACGTAATTTTACACACGAAGGACATAACTTTTTAACCATCTGCGCAGATAGGCTACACAGAAGCGTATTAACTTCGCAATCCCTTTCAAATTAAGTACAAAAACATATTTATGACGAAAGCAAACAATAACACAAAAGAGGTAGAGAGGAATCTCTTCACCGCACATGCCTTCTTCCTTTGGAGGCATAAAGACCGAATCCTTCAGGACGAGAGAATGAGCCATTGCCCATTGCATATCGGCAACAACCTTGCCTATGTCAATGTCGAAGGCGTTTCGTCCAACACCCTGGGCGGTTATCTGACTTGGTGGACTGAATTTGAGCCATCAAGACGTGAAAGCAAAGGAGACCGTCGTTCACTCATCTACTTTCTCGGTGGCAGTCCGTTGAGTGGTAAGAACCATTGTGGTGAGGTCTATGAGTCTGGAAAGACCAATACCATCCACGTTGCACCCTTCAAGGATTACTGGACTTCGTTTGCCGCTGCGCAAGAACAGTTTGCAAAGAAAAAGACAGACGCTTATTCTCTTGCCGAAGTGATTGACATGCTGAAGAACGAAGACGCTACGCTGCCCGTGGAAATCAACAAGATGGAAATGAAGCGCAGACACCAGGAATACAATCAGTTGTATTTCGGCGGCAAACTAACTATGCCTAAGTTTAAGTTTCTCAATTCTGGTAACTGCTACGGACGATATCATTGCGGTTCGAGAGACGGCAGCGATCCTTCTGTCATCTATATCTCAAAGCACATGAATGACAATGAGAATGAGCTTAGAGAGACACTCATACACGAAATGATTCACCAGTATGTGTATGAATATCTGTGGGGCATGAAATACAAACTTATCGTGCATGGCATCCGATTCCGTTATGTATGTTGGCAGCTGCGGAGGAAATACGGAATAAACATCGTAGCGACATCCATATTCTGAGCAACCATTAAAGACAGGAATAACTATGCGAAAATTGGAAATTGACGGAAAGGAAGTGAAGGGCTACATCATTCATGAGACCCCCATGGAGAAGATAGTGTGGTTGGAAGAACCGGCTCCATACCAATGTTCTATTATCTGCCATCTTGGAAAAGGTGAGCGTGTGTCTCTTGTAGACATTCTCAAATCAGGTTATGGAATGGCCAACTGTATAGACATGCTGTTTGCCCATGGACCCCTTCGGAAGAAGGAACTGAGACAAAAGTTGCGCTTTGAGGTCGGCAAGTATGTTGAACATGCCAACAGCACCGACCTTGTTAGAAGTATTATGAAACAGAAAGTGCTGAATGATAATGACGCAAGACATCTTTACTCCTTACTGAGACGCGAGCGGAATTATTGGCATTCCGAGTTTATGAAAAAGTTTGAGGAATATTTCGACATCACCAAGGGGAAAATACAGCTCCTCGATCTGCCGAAGTTTGTTTTTGACATTCTGGTAGGCAACAATGAACCAACAAAGTAACACCTTATTATTATATATGGAAACAGCCAAAGACATAATGACAGTATCTACAACCGAGAATGGAAGTGAATGGAGTGTTATTACTGCTCTCGATTTCGTGTTGAACAAGGCAAAAGGCTCAAAGCTATGCAACGAGTTCTGGACCACATGTCAGGTACCTCTTGAATATTTGGAGTCAACATTGCAGTTGACAAAGGCACAGATAGTGTTCCTCGCTATAATGATAGAGTCTGGCGAGCCAATCTCGTGGAGAGGCTTCGGCAAGTTCTTGAACTTCAGCCGGCTCTCTGTCATGACCTATTCTGAGGAGTTTGAGGAACTGGTTAACAAGGGGTGGATAACACGCACGCTTCTCCGCGAAATGGGCAAACGCTTCCAAGGTTTTGCACTTGAACATGGTGTGGTGACAGCATTGCGTAACAACAAACCATTCGTACCACAAAAGATAAGCGGACTGGGGCTGCAGGAGTTCGTTGACCGCCTTGAACACCATCTTGACAGTTACCTCAATAACATCAACTCCGACTTCGAGGAGGACGAAGAATGGATGCAGCGCATGTGCAAGGCTAACTGTCACCTTCAGCTCTGCCATGAGATATTGCGTTTTGACGACATCCACATCCTGTCGCTGTTCATGCTCATCGTTTACGACTATGCCCAATGGGCAGACTCCAACGACGAAGGACTGACCTATTCCACAATCGACGACACCTTCCCTCCCGACTTTGAGGTCAACAACCTCAGAAGAGACTTGAACAACGGAACGCATCCCCTCATTATGTCTGGACTCATCGAAGAGAAGTGTGAGGACGGCATCGCCAAGCACAACCGTTATATACTGACGGCCAGGTGCAAGGAGGAACTACTTCCCCTCTATATGCCAAGCCGTTGCAAATGTCCCAACGACAATATAGGCAAGCGGTTTCTTAAAAACTTCGAGGAGATAAAGGAGAAGCAGATGTTCTACAATGCCGAGGAACATGCACAGATTGAAAGGCTAACGAACTTGCTCTCACAGGATAGTCTTCCTGCCGTTCAGGACAGATTGGAGCAGTCTGGGATGCGCAAAGGTTTTGCTTGTCTGTTTTATGGAGCTCCAGGCACTGGTAAGACAGAGACAGTCCTTCAGATTGCACGACAGACAGGGCGCAATATCATGGAGGTGGATATAGCTGGTATGCGCAACAAGTATGTTGGCGAGAGCGAAAAGAACATCAAGGCAGTGTTTCAACGCTACAGGGAAATATGCAAGCAGTCGGAGGTGATGCCCATTCTGTTCTTCAACGAAGCCGATGCCCTCATCAACAAGCGCACGGAGAACATTGAGCATTCGGTGGACAAGATGGACAACGCCATGCAGAACATCATTCTACAGGAGATAGAAAACCTCGACGGCATACTTATCGCCACCACGAACCTGACCAGCAATCTGGACAAGGCTTTCGAGCGCAGGTTCCTCTTCAAGGTCGAGTTCACCAAGCCGAACTGTGGGGTGAGGGCGAAGTTGTGGCACAGTATGCTTAAAGACCTCTCCGATGAACAAGCCATGTTCCTGGCCAGTAACTACGATTTCTCAGGTGGTCAGATAGAGAACATTGCAAGGAAGAACACTATCGACTTCATCCTTACAGGGAGTGCGCCCACCATGGAACAAATCGAAGGTTACTGCAAAGTTGAACTGCTCGACAACAGACAACGGAAACGAATCGGTTTTTGCTAATGAAGCTACTATATTGCCATCCAAAGATGCGTTTTACACTCAAAGACAAGAAAAATCACTGCTCTTAACGTTTCTTAAGGTCGCAAATTTTGTAGTCTCAGATTTTTTGCGTACCTTGCGCTTTATCAAAATTCGGAGGTCGTGCTTCACGGTAGAGGTTAACCCCTCAAACCATTCGAATATCGGATATAGTCCACTGCTGAAATCAGACAGGCGAAGCCGCAAGGCAGACATCAAAAACGTCGGCTTGTCAGAGAAGAGGAGATGAGCGCCCCTTGGTTGGGGCATATCCGTCAGCGTTCTTTGATTTCAAGTATCAAGAGACAGCCAAGAGCTGCTCCAACCGAGCTACATAATCGCCACGGTGGGAAAACGATACGAATTAACGAGTTTAGTAACCGATTAATTAAAAGAGATTATGACAATCTTAAATTACATTTTACGTAATCATTTTGTGGGGGTTCTAAAGACCTCTACCAATAACCTATACCCCTCCACCAATCCCTTTGGTGGCAGGGACTTATCGGCGTTTACATATGCCAGTACTCAACATTCTCTAGCTTGCAAAGATAATTTCATTTGGATCTTCCCTTAAACTTTTACTCGAACACAACTTTAATCCTTTCACGATATGCAGAAATACATCTTAGGACAAGAAGAGGTCTATACCGCCTCACCCGAAATCTGGTCGTTCAAGAAAGTGTCCGACATCGTAAACAACATCAATCTGCGGCTGAGCAATATGGCAGGAGGCTTCCCTTTCGAGTTCGACGGCCATACGTGGAAAGACAGCGAACGCCTGTACCTGTGTGGAGAGTTCTCCAACAACACCGAGGAACACCTGGACGTGCAGCATGTGTTGCTCGGTGCTACCAGCGGCTATGCCGCCAAGCGTTTCGGTAAGGCTCGCTTCCTAAGACTCGTCAGACCAGACTTCAAATCATTTCGTCTGCAGTGGATGCTGTTCGTCGTGTGGCAGAAGTGCAAGGGCAATGCTGATTTCCGTCGGCTGCTGCTCAGTATTTCCGAGGAAGCTATCCTCGTGGAAAACACCACAACTGACACCGGCGGTTCCTCAGAAATCTGGGGCTGCAAGAACCCGGCACTGCATCTGGCACGTCTGGCGCTTGAAAATGAACTGACAGAGCGTCATCAGGACATGAAGTGCAAGGAACTGGAATTGCTCATTAACATCGAAACCAACAAGGTGAATAGCATCGGACAGTGGAAAGGCCAGAACAACATCGGCAAGATACTCATGATCTGCCGCGACTGTCTGACGCGGGGTAAAGAGCCGGAGATTGACTACGATCTTCTTGACAGAGCTGAGATACATCTATTAGGTAACAAAATCATATTCTGACATGCAGTACATAGTAAAGCCATACGACCTCCAGTGGAGTGAGGATTACAAGGAATACGCAGAAAACCTGCCATTTCTCTATGACCACCGTGAAGAAATATACTCCAACCCGGAGTATTTTTTCACACCCCTTCCGTACACCATCTACGGGCTGAAATACGCCACTTGCATCGGTGCCATCCTTAAAGCCTTCGACAGAGGCGCACCTTACCGTGTCGTCAAAGAAGACGGCAGCATAGAGTTTGTCGCCTCGTATGCTGGCAGTCCTATGTCTGGCAGCACATCGGGAGTGAAAGTAGTGGTTACTGGTAATGTCGTAGAAATCCAGCGTTTCAAGAGTGGCGGCTTTCTGTCAATGGTTCGTCGAATGGCAGAAGGCTTCCATGAGAGCGCAGAATCCTTCCGTGAATCCCCCTTTACATTACACAACATCATCACCAAAATTAAGAGCAATGAAGAAGATAGTGACGTTTCGGCTTGACTTCGACTTCGAGGACACCCGTCTCAGCGGCATCTGCCGTTGGATAGAGAACAGCGTTCAGGTGGAAATGACTAAGCCCTACGAATGGTTCGACGGCATCAAGTTCTACAAACAAGACTATGGTCTGACGGAGAAAGAAGTCAGGAAGATAGCCATCGACCTGCTCATTGAGGTCTATCAGGACTTGTCAACCACGGCAAGTGCATACGACTGGTTTGCGGATAGCATGGAAGCGACCAAGTGTATCATGACCGATGCCATGGCATTTCAAGAGAGAATAGCTGAAGCCTTACCAGAGATACTGCAGGACTACCAGCAGGGAGTCATCAGCAAGCATGAGTATCTGCGGCAACTGTGGCTCGTTTCCCATGCCATGGTCAGGGCATACCAGTCAGTATAGTATTCAAGAATCAACAAAACATCAATAATAGTAGAATATGAAGAGAACAGTAATTTGTGAGTATGTAGGCAACGGCCATCCCGACAAGGTGGCAGACCAAATCAGCGACGCACTTTTGGACGCTTTCTTAAAGAAAGACCCAGACACACGCGCAGGGATAGAGGTCATGGTGAAGGACAATATCGTCGTGCTGGGCGGTGAGGTAAAGACCTCGGCTCAGATTGACTACGAATATGTGGTTAGGCAGACCATGAACAGCATCGACTATCCAGAGAACCACCATCTCGGATTTGACGACATCAGGGTCATCAACCTGATAGGCAAGCAGTCGCCCGAGATAAGCCGAAGCGTTGACAGAGAAGATGGCATCATTGGTGCTGGAGACCAAGGATTCTGTGTAGGCTTCGCGTCCAACGAGACAGATACCTATATGCCCTTAGGTGCATACATCGCACGTCAGCTCTGCAAGTGCACCGACAGCATCGGTCACCAGAAGATTGGTCCGGATATCAAGTCGCAGGTAGTTGTCACCTATGACGAGGACGGCAAGCCACACGTGGACTCTATCCTTGTAAGTTCCATGCACCAGTGTTCATTGGACGAATGCCGTACCGTCATCCGTCAGTACATAACTAACAATGGCATGGGAATGAGCGAAGCTCTTTTCAACAGGCATATCATTGAAGATCGCCCCGACATCACCATCAACCCGTCGGGAGAGTGGCATATAGGCGGCAGCATATCCGACTGCGGCATGACCAACCGCAAGATTGTCGTTGACCAATATGGCGGCTATGCGCCTGTCGGTGGCGGAGGTCTGTCGGGCAAGGACATGAGCAAGATGGATAGGAGTGCCACCTACATGTGCCGTTTCCTCGCCAAGAACATCGTTGCAGCCGGTGTCGCCGACACGGCCAAGGTGGAGCTGGCTTATATGATTGGTTTGCCACAGCCTTGCGCCATCAATGTGGACTTGAACCGCAACAGACTTCTTACGGATGCCATCACGGCTTGGATTCGCGACAACGTTGACCTCTCGCCCAAGGGAATCATGAAGCGGTTCGACGGCAGCAAGCCCCGTTACAACATGGTTACGCAGTTCGGACACTACGGAACGTCTGACAGCGATCTCTTGCAAACCGAGGGTTACAACCGCTTCCCTTGGGAAGAAACCACCCTCGCCAAGACACTTCAAACCAACTTCAACGTATAGACAGGTCTGTGAAATAAAGAGACGAGATAATGCTTATGATGAAACTGATTGATAAATTGAGAGAGACACCATTCCCTAACGGAAAGCTTCTTCTTTTGGATGGCCGTATGATAGATGGCTACCCTGTCGCCACGGACGAAACGGACAGCGTAAATGACGACACACTGAACATTGAAAAGAAGGGTCAGTGTGTCTCTGTCCAGAAACCCTCTTCCAACAACACCGACAAGAAAAAGGAAATGGAATTGTTTCTGAAGAATGCCTTTCGTTTCCAGGCAAACAAGGAGCGTATTCTGACCGATAGCCGCATGTTCCTCTGCCCGATACCTGTACAGAGTGGAATGACCATTTCGGGAACATTCGGGTTTATGAATCCGACACTTGGTGTATACCTACAGTGGTGGGACGTATGTCCCGGCGCGTTGCGTACCGACGAGAACGGACGGAGAAGCCTTGTCTTCAAACTCTCTGGGAGCAACCTTTCTGGAGTCAACAAGTCAGGCGAGGTCTTCGAGGACGGCAGCATCGGCTATGATTGTCTGAGACCCTTCAAGAGCTACTGGTACCCGTTTGTCAAAATCAATAATGTATACACGGAAGCCAAGAACAAGTATCAGGCTTATACGCTGGAACAGGTGACGGAGATATTGGAGCATGAGAATATGGATGACATGGCCTATGCACACACCATCAATGAACGCTTCCATGCGGCAGAGATAAAGGCACTGAATGAGCGTGTAGGCTACCTGAATGCCCAGAACAAGGCGCTCGAAGAAAGATACCAGAATGCAATGCTCAGATGGAAGGAGGACAGGATAGTCAAGTACTACAACGAGTATGTCGCACTGGAAATGAGGGTGGAGTCGGAAGTCAGTATGCTTTCGGAACATAAACGCGAACTGCGTGCAGCCTTGCGCAGGGGTGAATATACCAACAAGGAATATGAGCCGCTGGTCATTCCCATCAACAAGCAAATCGAGAACGCCAAGACGGAATTGAGCCTTTTCAAGTACTCGGAGTTGAACAGGATTTTCCCCCAAGACCATATCCCTTTCTGCCAGATTGAAGAATACGTAAAAAAACTCAAAGAAAATGAACAGAAGTAGAATTATTTACAACATCAGTCCTGACTATTCCCCGTCCAAGCATGAAGGGCGTAGTAATCCCATTGCCGCCTACCTGCAAAGTCACCTCTCAGAACCGCTTGCCCACACTTTCCGTGAGGAGGCGCATGTGGATGACGCACTCGTCGTGATTGACTTTACATTTGAGGAGTTTCGCGGAGAAGTAAAATCCATGTGCCTGTCGTTTAACGTACGTAGCTGGGGACGTGACATTCTGGAAGATGTGCTGTTCCTGAAAATATTCCAACGAATCGTGCGGTCTTTCTTCAATACCAGGCGCATTATCCTGGAGCACACACCCAATAACGGTTTTGGTCTTGCAGAGTACAAGGTCTGTGACATCTACTCCATGCTGGCGTTGCTCAAAGCGATAGAACAGACAGACTGCGATACCAAGTCAACCTTTGCCATCGTCCTCGATGACGAAGACTGGGATACAGACCGCAAGGCACGTATCGGATTCTTTGGCTATGGTATGGAAACGAGGTTAGAGATGTACGTCAGGACGGACGACGAGTGTCAGGTTCCGCATGTCCATATACGGGACATGTGGAACACGAAACGCAATATTGCCGTCACGTTGCATGGTGCCAACTACTATCCTCACTGTCACTGCGAGGACAAACTGGAGAAATATGAACTGGAGTATCTTGACGGATTCATGCGTGAGCCTTGTCGCAGCCCGAAGTTCGCCAACAACTATGAGTTCGCCGTGTGTATGTGGAACACCCAGAACAGAACACAGTATCGGTGCGACAAGGACGAGAGCGGACAGATTTTCGTGCCGGACTACATAGGCACTTCTCCCATAGAGGAACGAGAACATGCCGTCAGTCAGGGTCTGCAAATCCAGTATGACAACCTCTATATAGCGCGTATGAACAATGAAATCAAGAACCGTAATTGGGTATAATCATGGAAAAGATTGTATTGAACATCCCCCATTCGAGCGTCAACGGTATTTTTGACGAATATGGAAAGTGGCCCCGTAATCCACATTTCATCAATGAGTGCGTGAACAAGTGGACCGACTGGTACACAGACTTCCTGTTTGCCACCACCAATGAACAAGTGGTGAGCGTGGTTTTCCCATATTCCAGATTCGTCTGTGACGTGGAACGCCTTGACGACGACCCCATGGAGTCTATTGGACAAGGCATCATCTACAGGACATTCGGCGGCTACAGCCGTGAGATATTGTCTACCAAGGAAAGAGACCACTTGCTTGCCCTGCGCCAACAGCATCTTGCAACGTTGAAACACCATCTCACGCCTGGCAGTCTGCTGATTGACTGTCATTCATTCCCCGGCACGTCTGATGATTGTGACATTTGCATAGGCTTCAACAATGACGATTCTTACGACGAGCAGGTGGTGAATCTCGTGAAGACACAGTTTGAGAAAATGCACTATCGTGTGTCGGTCAATCATCCTTATTCCAATTCCATCTCGCCATCTACTGGCTTTGCATATAAGTCCCTGATGATAGAGGTGAACAAACACGTTTATATGACGAATACCATCAAACTCAATCCCAACAGCCGCCAATGGATGCGTTGGTTTGGGTGTATGAATAGGGTGTACAACACCATCTTGCAATATTCACGGCAATGACAGACGGTACGGTTATGAACAGCAAAGAGCAGGAAGGGATTGTGTATTATCTGGGACAATGTGATAATGGCTATCAGATTGTCGAGCATCTTGGCAGCGATAGCAAAGGTGATGGGGCATGTGTATTTCATGTTTCGGAAGAAGGCATATCTGACGGAGATGGATTTCCCACCCGCTATGACGAATCTTACATGGAAATAGGAACAGGTGTGCATAGACGTGTGATAAGTGAGTTTCATGCGGTAGGCGAGGCATTGCTGCATATCGGTAATGAAGTCGTACACCCATTGCAAAGAGAAATCCACATTGGCGATTATATCTATTGGAGAGGAACTTACCTGAAGGTTGTTAACATCCTGTCTGATAATGTTGTCGTGAGGAGTTTCTGCTACGATACATATGACTTGGACATTGATGTAAGCAATGTCAGTCTTAGCGACCTTGACATATCCGTCGATGATCTGAAGGATGATGGCATTCTGATAACAGGAGAAATGTATGACAGGGCACTCGCCATATCAAGGTACGCCGTGCAGCAGATAACGGGTTCTCTGAAAAGCCTGTTGCAACCCATGAAGACAGTGGTCTATCTTCACGGTTTTGGGTCATCGGGATTGAGCGGAACCGTCTCCTTCCTGATGAAAAAAATGCCAGAATGCAGGGTGATTGCCCCCGACATTCCGATAGACCCTTATAAGGCATTACCTTTTCTCAAAGACTACTGTGAAGCAAATCATGCTGACCTTATTATAGGAACGAGCATGGGTGCCATGTATGCGATGCAGCTGAAAGGATATAAGCGTATATGCGTGAATCCGGCTCTCTACATGTCACAACTGAAGGACATCCTCAAAGTTGGCACATTCGATTATTTTCAACCCACAGCCGAAGGAAATGTACGTTACACAATCACGGAGAGAACCATCCGGCATTATGAGGAAATAGAGGCTTCACTGTTTGACGGTATAACAGAAGAAGACCAGAATTCCTGCTTTGGCTTCTTCGCCGATGGTGACAAAACAGTCAATTGCAAGGAGGAATTTTCGGCACATTTCAACAATGTGATGGATTTTCACGGGGAACACCGCATGAGCAATAGCGTACTTCGTGAAGTGATTATTCCTTTTGCGAACCAACTGCTAAAAGGACAACAATGAAGATTTGCAGCATCTATAAAGATAGACTGCACAGTATGACTGTATTAAAACAATTAGAGAATAAGAAATATGAAAACAAGAATTGATGCACTTATTGGAGCAATAGCTGGTGACATCATCGGCTCTCCCTACGAGTTTAACGGGCTTACAGATGCGGCACGTTTCAAGCCGTTTGGAATGCACAGTCGTTACACCGACGACACTGTTTTGAGTGTAGCCGTCGCAGAATGGCTCTCAAATCCCGGAACACCGCTTCAGGACTATCTTGTGCGCTATGCAAGAACCTATTATTGGGTGGGCTATGGAGGCATGTTCCTTCGGTGGAGCCGAAAGCGCAATCCCCAACCCTACAACAGCTTCGGTAATGGCTCTGCCATGCGAGTGAGTGCCGTAGGCTGCTGGGCCAATGACGTGGAAGAAGCAATGCAGTTGGCAGAAGAGAGTGCCTTGCCTACCCACAACCATCCAGAAGGTATTAAGGGCGCACAGGCAATCGCAGTTGCTGTAGTCCTGGCCCGTCAGGGAAAGTCTAAAGAAGAAATCAAGACAGAACTTCTTCGGCTGTTCGACTACGATTTGAACCTGTCCTATGAGGACTTGCTCAAAAAGGGATATGCCTTCCATGTAACGTGCCAAGAAACAGTGCCTCCTGCCCTTGTCTGCTTCTTTGACAGCAATAGCTATGAAGAATGCATCGTGAAGGCTATGCTCACCAACAAAGACACTGACACAGCCGCCGCCGTGGCAGGTGCAGTCGCTGGTGCATTCTATGGCATTCCAGAAACAATCAGAGAGGAAGCCCTGGCACATTTGCCTAAGGAGTTGAAAGCAGTTATAGATAATTTCGAAGCCCTATTGACAAAAGAAGCATGAAGAAAAGAGTATTTGTAGATATGGACAATGTGCTGGTTGATTTCCAGTCAGGACTTGACCAACAAAGTGAGCAGACCTTGCAGCAATACGCCGGCCGTCTGGATGAAATACCGGGGTTGTTTGGTAAGATGAAACCTCTTGTCGGTGCCATTGATGCCGTGCATCAGTTGAACGAGTACTACGACCTTTTCATCCTTTCCACAGCACCATGGAACAATCCTTCAGCATGGTCAGACAAGGTGAAGTGGGTGACAGAATATCTTGACGATTTATTCCACAAGCGGATGGTTGTCACGCACAGGAAAGACCTGTGTCAGGGTGACTACCTCATCGACGACCGTGGAAAGAATGGGACCAGTGAGTTTTCGGGAGAATGGATAGAGTTTGGCTCAGAGAGATTCCCCGACTGGCAGAGCGTACTCGACTATCTCATCCCCTCAAACAAATAGTGTCCATGGATGTAGTGAAGATATTTGAAGAGCCACGGGTCGCTCTGATAGAAAAGGAAATAGCATTCTTACACGAAAGGTATTGTGGCAGGGATGAGCAGGAGAATGTCGTCCAATACCTGTTGAACATACGCCACTCGTTGTTGCGTGAGCTAAACGTGTATGACGATGAAATGCAAACCATGCTGGTCTCGTTCAACAACCGTCTTCAGTCTGCTGCCATCACGCTTTACAACAAGGTAAAGGTGCTTGCAGACGAATATGCCGACCGATATGGCAGTTCGCATGAGTACGAGATCAACGGGAAACTGTTTCTGGGATTCAACTACCCCGAAAAGCATCCTGTGCAGACAGAAAGAGCCAAGTCTGTCTGGGAAGCCTTGACGCAAGGTGGCTATTACCCCTTATATTCCGATGGCTGTACCTGGAGACTGCGTGTCACCTTCCAGAAAAGTGACTTCAACGCTTACAAAGACGCATCACATTGGCTCGGTTTAGACACAGATATAGAGAATTGGAAAGAAGGACTTGACAGGAACTGGTCTGAGGGTATGCACCTTGTCTATCCCTTTCATAATCTGTATGACCATCTTGGCTTTAGCTTGTATGACCTTATCTATGTTGAAGATTTCAATATGGAAGTAAACGTCAACTTTGAAAACAACATCCATTATCAGCTGTAGCAATATGACAGACAGTACTTTTTATCGTCCAGAATGGACTTGTGGAAAATACGACAAGGCGCATAACGCCGCTATCCTATTTAACTTGATAGAGGGGATGTCCTTCTATTATGAGGATATAACGGATGAAGTCATCGGATGTGTTCTGTCAGTTGAGCGTAATGTTCCCTTCACTATTGAATGGCTTTCGAAACAGTCTGACGTCACGGTACAGAGCCTCGTTCCTTTTGTGGAACAACTGGAGTCGTATGGACTTTTGACAAAGAGCATTCTCAATGCTGATGAGATAGGTACTTATTGCCATAATCTAAAAGAGACAAGACGGCTGCAGGTAGTTGACAATATCAACGCTATGCATGAAATGACCGTGGTAGGGATAGCGAGTGCGGAGAGAATGTATACGGAAAAGGTCGGCGGCATCACCAGCGTCATGTTCGAATTGACCTACCGATGCAGCGAAAAGTGCCTGCATTGCTATAATGCCGGTGCCACGAGGAACAACACGGATGTCAATGCCCGTGGTCACAGACTAGAGTTGAATGCTGATGAATACAAGCGTGTCATCAATGAGTTGGCTGACCTCGGTCTTACAAAAGTGTGCCTTTCAGGTGGCAACCCTTTTTCAAAGTCCATCGCATGGGACATTATAGACTATCTATATCATAAGGAGATAGCGGTTGACATCTTCACGAATGGCATCAGTGTGGTCAATCAGGTAGAGCGGTTGACCAACTATTATCCAAGGACACTGGGCATATCGCTATATAGCGACGTGCCGGAAGTTCACGACTCCATAACCCGTGTTGTCGGCTCGCACGACAATACTGTGGACTTTATCAGTAAATGCAGCGAGTATGCGCTTCCCATGCTGTTGAAGTGCTGCATCATGAAGCCGAATGTGGCTTCCTATTACACCGTCAAGGATGTCGCTGACAGATATGGTGCCCTTCCGCAATTCGACTTGAACATCACCGATTCTGTGGATGGCGACAAGAGTGCATCCACCTATCTCCGATTGGGACATGAGGAACTTGAAGTTGTCCTCCGTGACAAGGACCTGCCTTATTATATTAGTGGTAATGGAGTGAAGCAGACAGAGCGGCACGACTTTGAACTCATGTGCAATGCTGGGTTCAACTCCCTTTGCATAACACCAGAGGGTAACGTCCAACCCTGTTGCGCTTTTCCCCTGAAACTCGGAAATGTAAGGAACACCTCTCTGCCCGAGATTCTGAATGGCAACAAAACTCTTGACTGGTGGCGTGAGAGGACTATCAAGGACAGCCCTGACTGCTATAAGCATCCATACTGTGCTTACTGCCAGATGTGTGTCGGCAACAACTATATCGCTCATGGCAATCCTCTATTGGCATCAGAGAACAACTGCTTTCTGGCTAAAGAGCGTTATATGCTTGCCCTGAAAATGCAGGACGGTTATGACCCGTTGAATGGCAGAAATCTTGAAGAAGTATTGTCGGAACTGAAAACAGACATCCGTAAGTTAAGACGCATTCCCTCTGTCAACTAACCCTCTAAAGTTTTAATATTATGCGTAATGCAGTTTTAGAACCGAAGCAGGTTTCTACTATTGTCACCATGGCGGCTTGTGCTTATCAGAGTTCATGCCCTACCGTATTGGTTAAGCACAACAAGTAAAACCTGAGTGTGGGGAGTCCGGGCATCCGCTCCTTGTGTGACTCCCCACACATTTCAAACATCGAAGTTATGATAAGTTTCAAAGCGTCAATAGAAGATTACAAAATTGTATGTCAGTCAGAAAAAGTGACAGAGTTCCTGCCCTATGTCAAAAATGACAAGGGGAACTGTTGCATCTTGTGTGTAAGCCCTTATCATGGTCGAAGTTTTGTCCTGAACCGAGCCAGTGAGGATTGCTGGATAATCGGAAAAGGCAATGGGTTGAGTTACACAACACGTTCATATATCCTCACATCCCATATCAATGGCGAGACATGGGGCGGCTTAACGATTGACAATGCCCTGCGCGATTTCAGAATTGGCAATGAAATCCGCAAATTTGGTGTCAAGACCAACATCATGCATGGTGTCCTTGCCCTTGACAGAACAATCGTTCAGGATGGCAAGGAGAAACAAGCCGCATTACTCCAGTATTCCGTGGAATGTCCTTATAGAATAAGCGACTTCGGCTTTATTCTACGGAGCGAGTTGGACAGATATGTGTCGAAATGGAATGCCTCACCATCTCATAAGTATTTATACGCTGCCGAGGTTCTTGTAAGGAATCTCAGACTGCTGCATGACCATCATGTGATGCATAATGCCATGTACCCGCAGAACTATACCTGGGCATTGGAACTTCTTGACTTTGAAGCGTCACGCACGGACACATATTCATACGACAATCCTGACTATGAAGCATGCGTTCCCATGCTGTTAGAGGCTGAAATCGTACAAACATTCGAGATTATTAATTATATCGCCTGGTGTCTTGGAGAAACCCCAAACTACCCAGCAATAGAGTCCATCTTTGGAAATTATGGTTATAGATTGAACGAATTGAAATAGAACGAAATAATATGAGACTGGAAGATTACTTTTGGGAACTATATACTTGTTGTCCCCGATTATATTTTCTGCTAAATTATCTTAAGCGGTCACTATCATAAGGTTCTGACTGCTTTTGATGTATGTTCTTTTAACACTCTGCGAACAATTCTATTGATTGTTTCATTTAATCTGTTCCTGTTGCTTTTATTCCTTACCTCTTTTATCACCCAATCAAACCAATCGTTTTGCGGTTCACGATTGATGTAATATTGAATATAAGCATTTGTACCATCAAATAAGTAGCCGAATTCCAACCTGCCCACAATTAAACCAAACAATCCATCCCTTGACATCGGGAATGTTGTAGAAGGTGTATGTCTCGTTAATTATCAATATTATATAATTTCCCTTCATAATAATTATATAAAGGGGTATTCCAATCATTTCTATGACTTAGTTCATAAAAGTATATTTTGTCAAGAAACTCTTTTATTTCATTTGAATATATTACCATCGTTCTTACTGATGTGATTTTCTATAGTCATCAGCCGTAACACCTCCATTTCGAATACATTCCTCAATGTCAATTTTTGGTGATAACTTTATTTTTCCTTCATGCAACTTCCTTTGTTCTTCCTTAACAAGTCTTGCTTCTTGCTCTTTTATTTTTTCTAACATTTTATCCACACTAAGTTCTTATTATAAATATTATTCCCAAATGCAAATATAATCCCAAAGTTCCAAAAAAACAAACTTTTTCTGTTTTTTTTATGATATTTATATTCAGAACAACAATATATATAAAAGAAATATGAAGAGAATAACAAGATTAACAGAATCAGACCTTCACAGAATTGTGAGAGAGTCAGTAAAGAGAGTATTGAATGAGGTATCAACTGATACTTTACATAATGCCTATCAAAAATCACAAGATTTAACAAAGACCTTGCAAGCCTTCTTGAACATATCTTCAAAACGAAGTGTGGCACTCCACTTACGGGTATTCCAACGATAGACCTGTTCGTCAATGTAACGCTGTAAGTAATCCTTGCTTACGCAATGGTATGTAGAGAAAACCACTCTCTTGAAATGCGCCCAAAATCCCTCAATTCCATTGGTATGAATATCCTTTGCCCTGACATATTCACGTTTTCCGTGGTTGACGAACAGATGGTCGTAACCTTTTTCCGTAAGCCTGTTGTATATACTTGCCTCGTCAGTATATGTGACAGCACCACTCTCAACGAACTGCGATACAATTGGCATCAAGGTTGCGCCCTGTGTATTGTCCACCTTCATGGCAATGACGTTGCCACCACGCTGTATCATGCCAAATATCGGTGTCTTAGTTTTTGTTGACCTGCCCTGTGTACCTTCAGTCTTCTTTGACTCATGCTTGTTTGTCTCACGACCGCCAAGGTACATCTCGTCCATTTCCACAGTACCTGTGAGGGACTTCTCGTCAGACTGTCCATAAAGTCCACGAACCTTGTGAAGCATGAACCAAGCGGTCTTCTGAGTAACCTCACAGTCACGCATAATCTGTAATGAGGACACACCCTTCTTGTGGGACGAGATAAGATACATGGCAATGAACCACTTTTGAAGCGGCAACTTGGTGTTCTGAAAGATTGTACCTGTGGTGCAGGAGAAGTTATGCTTGCAGTGGTTGCATCGAAAACGCCCGTCAGTACGTCTTACGCAATGGTGCTGTCCGCAATGTGGACATACGACATCGTCACCCCAACGAACCTCAACAAGTGTCTGCTTGCAAACGTCCTCATTGTTGAAATGATTAACGACAGAAATGACTGACTTGAAATGTGTGAAATCTATCATGATTGTTCCCGTTTTACTGTTTGCTATTCCTTTGTTATAATTGTAATGCAAAGGTACGTATTTATCCAGCGATACGGGAATTATTTTAGTTAAGGATGTCTAGACAAAAGCTAAAGATTGCTAGACTGCACTTTCGGGGACAACAGGTATATAGTTCCCAAAATAATATGCTGGTGTGCCATTTTTGTTCATACCCGAGAAAAAATCAATTAGGTTATCATCGCTGTCTCAACCAAATTTTACCACTATACGGCTGTATTATCCTCCGAACGGCAGCAATTTGCCAAGAAACAGCGGTCTTGGCTGTGTGTCATTACATCCGCATCTGGAGGTCGGAAACGCACAAAGTCTTCCGCCTGTGCCATTGTAGGAACGTTTATTTATTAAATATCGAATGAATGGAAAAAAATGCCAACAGATATTTGTTTCAATCAAAACATTTTTGTACTTTTGTGAAAAGTTTAACAAAATCGACATTAGCTTTCATGACAGTTATTGTCTTAATGCATGCAGATAGACAAATGCCAGCTACCCATTATTGTTAATTGGAGGATGCTTTGGACTTGACAATTATTTTAAATTTAAATACCAGATTATAGTATGAATGACAAACAATTAATGTGTCGTGCTGCAGACAATATTCGTATTCTTGCAGCTTCGATGGTGGAGAAAGCTAATTCCGGACATCCTGGCGGTGCCATGGGAGGTGCAGACTTCATCAATGTTCTTTTCTCAGAATTCTTGGTCTATGACCCAGCTGACCCAGAGTGGACTGGTAGAGACCGTTTCTTCCTTGACCCTGGACATATGTCTCCAATGTTGTATTCTGCACTTGCTCTACAGGGCAAATTCTCGCTTGACGAACTGAAGGAGTTCCGTCAATGGGGTTCTCCAACTCCAGGGCATCCCGAACGTGATTTGGCACGAGGTATTGAGAATACATCAGGTCCTCTTGGACAAGGACATACTTTCGGAGCAGGAGCTGCCGTGGCAGAGAAGTTCCTTGAGGCTCGTCTGGGCAAGGATGTCATGCAACACAAGATTTACGCTTATATTTCAGATGGTGGTATTGAGGAAGAAATATCACAGGGAACGGGGCGTATAGCAGGAATCCTTGGTCTGAACAATCTTATTATGTTTTATGACTCTAATGATATTCAGCTTTCCACACCAACCAATGTTGTGATGAAAGAGGATACAGAGGCTAAGTACAAGGCTTGGGGATGGAATGTCATCACATGCGATGGTAATAATCCGGACGAGATACGCAACGCCCTCACAGAGGCGCAAAAGGAGGAAAAACGACCAACACTCATCATTGGAAAGACTATAATGGGCAAGGGAGCTCTAAGAGCAGATGGTTCGAGCTATGAGGCTTGTATTAACACCCATGGTGCTCCTCTTGGAGGAGATGCCTTCAAAAACACTATAAAGAACCTTGGCGGTGACCCGGAGAATCCTTTCGTAATATTCCCTGAAGTCGAGAAGTTATATGCAGACCGCAGAGAGGAACTGAAAGCAATTGTAGCTGAACGCCGTTCTCAGGAGTCAAAATGGGCAGAGGCAAATCCTGAAAAGGCAGCCATGAAAGCAGAATGGTTCAGTGGCAATGCCCCGAAAGTAGATTGGACTCAATGTGTCCAGAAGGAAGGAAGCGCAACACGCGCTGCTTCGGCAGCTTGTCTTGGTGTCTTGGCAGAACAGGTAAAGAATATGATCTGCGCCTCTGCCGACCTTTCCAATTCTGACAAGACTGACGGTTTCCTGAAGAAAACCACATCCTTGCAGGCAGACAATTTCAGCGGTGCCTTTTTCCAGGCTGGAGTTGCAGAGCTGACGATGGCATGTATGTGCATAGGTATGTATCTCCATGGTGGAGTAATTCCTGCATGTGGTACATTCTTTGTCTTCTCAGACTATATGAAGCCAGCTGCACGTATGGCAGCCCTTATGGAAGTTCCTATTAAGTTTATTTGGACTCATGATGCATTCCGTGTCGGTGAGGATGGACCGACACACGAGCCAGTAGAGCAGGAAGCCCAGATTAGACTGATGGAAAAACTAAAGAATCATCATGGTAAGGACAGCATACGAGTATTTCGTCCTGCTGATGCAGACGAGACGACTGTTTGCTGGGCCATGGCTATGGAGAACATGGAGACTCCTACAGCACTTATCTTCTCACGCCAGAACATTGCCAAACTTCCTGCAGGCACCGATTACAGTCAGGCACGCAAGGGTGCTTACATTGTAGCTGGTAGTGATGATGATTTCGACGTTATCCTCCTGGCAAGTGGTTCAGAGGTATCTACTCTCGTGTCAGGAGCAGAGCTTCTTAAGAAAGACGGTGTCAAGGTACGTATAGTCAGTGTGCCCTCAGAAGGACTGTTCCGCAGCCAGTCTAAGGAGTATCAAGAGAGTATCCTTCCTTCAGGAAGTAAGATATTCGGCTTGACGGCTGGTCTGCCCGTAACACTCGAAGGACTGGTAGGTGCAGAAGGCAAGGTCTGGGGAATGCCAAGTTTCGGATTCTCTGCTCCTTACAAAGTTCTTGATGAGAAACTTGGATATACTGGCGAGAACGTATATGAACAAGTAAAGGCTATGCTTTAAATTAAGTTTGAAGGGTTTGAAGGGGGTGAAGGGTTTGAAAGCCTCGCCCCGACCCATTGCCTTCGGCGAAGTTCCTTACACTCGGTAAAAGGAAAACAGGTTTTCCTATTACTCTCTCTCAATCGGAACTTTCTCCAAAAGGAGAGGGGAGGTAATTTCCTTTGAAGGTAAAATTCAATATTCAATATTCAACCTTCAACATAATAGGATTAATAATATGATTTGGTTATATATATAACCTTGGTTACTAACTTAAAACAATTACAGTTATGGAAATAAAAATTGTTGGGCTGGCAAGCGATCATGCCGGCTATCCACTCAAGCAGTTTGTAATGCAATATCTTGAAAGTAAAGGTTATCCTGTCAAAGATTTCGGTACAAACAGTGATATTAGTGTTGACTATCCTGATTTTGCACATCCTCTTGCTGAGGCTGTTCAAAATGGCGAAGTATATCCAGGTATCGCAATATGCGGAAGTGGACAGGGCATGACAATAACTCTTAACAAGCACAAGGGTGTCAGAGCCGGACTGGCATGGAACAAGGATATAGCAGGTCTGATTCGTCAGCACAATGATGCTAACATAATTGTCCTGCCGGGACGTTTCGTCGACAATAAGACTGCAGAGAAAATTCTTGATACTTTCTTCAGTGCGACATTCGAAGGTGGTCGTCATGCTCGACGAGTTGAGAAGATAGACTTATAAGTAATGTTCAAAAAATAACTTCCGCAGAAAAACTGCGATCAAGAGCATTTGATGAGATAAAACACATGCTACACATGAGTATAAAAACAACATCTTTACATTGCCCTTTTCTCGGTTTTTTGGCAATTGAGCTAAACAAAAACTGCAACAGAAAAATTGCGGAAGTTATTTTTTAAACATTACTTACAGTATTAGTGATAATGAATAAAAAAAATATTACTATTCTTTCTCACAACAATCTGCCCTTGCTACATGTTAGCTCAGGTAGATTATGAATCCTCATTATATCTTAAGGAGGTTAGACAAGTTGTCGATACATTAAAAGCAGAAGAACTTGCAAATTTATTTCGTTCTCAAAAGAAGAGCGAAATTACCCATAAAAATGATTCATTAAATAAACAAGTTGAATTTCTAACTCACTTAATTGACACGAAAGCTGCAAAACTGTCTGGTAAAGAAGCGAAATTCTTGCTTCGTATATGTAATAATTATGGGCTTAGCGATCACAGAATCATTTACAAAACACCTTATATGCAAATACGTGAAAAATTAGAGAAGGGTAAGATACATCGTTCTCTTTTATACTTCTTGCCAGACTTACGTGGTGAGATAACGAAAAAACAAATTCCTGCTGACAAATATGACCAAGTTCCTTTCTCAAAGATTGTAGATCCTCTACCTAAAAAGGATACTATCATATATAAGTTCGTACCTGATATTGTAGATGAAGCTCTGAAATTTGGATACTATTCAAAGGAAAAAGTGTATTACCCTAATGACGATGAATACTATGTAGTACATGATTTGCCTGAATACAAGCTTAGAGAAGTCGATATGGGAATTATGCTTATATTTGATTTTGATAACAAAGAAATAGGTGCAGCTCAAGAAACAAGTTATATGTATGAAAAAGACTCCGATAATTTACTAAGGGCATGTATGGAGTTCGATTTCCTGAATAACGCGTATAATATTGAAAATGAAAGTAGTGTGTTAAAAGAATATATTTTATTCTGCATTACCTCAGGTGGAACTATAAGTGAAGCAATAAGATTAACAGAATCACGCATAAACACTGCGAATAAAATATTTAATGCTATCAAAAGCGCAAGAGCAAAGGGACAAATGTCGCAATCTTCATATGATAAAAACTATGATGACTATTTAAAAATAAAGAAACAATACGAATTTGAGTTGTCAAATTTGAAAAAACATACTCAACCTCCACAAATAGAGGCTCAGGCAGAGAAATATATTTCTCAACTAAGAAAAGACAATGAAAAATTTGTAAGTCGAACATTAACAACGAAAAGAATAGATGCATACACTTATGAAGGCTCTCTCACTGATGAGAATTTCAAGGTTGTAAAGAAACTAGGTTATGACTCATTCTTAAAAGAGTATTTTTGGGATTACACTATAGTAACAAAATAGAATTCATCTATTTAAGATTGACAAAAAGCACAATAACCCGTTGATTTTTAGCAGAAATACCAAAGGTCTGCGGGTTTTATGTTCCCAAATTGGATTCTAAAAGCCATTTAAAAACATAAGACTATTAGGGCGTGCAGAAAAAAAAGCGTATCTTGAACACCTACCAATCAACCCATTTCCTTCTTTTTGGGGATTTGGAATTTTTGTATTACGCCACTAAATCGTTTTAGTTAAGTAATGTTCAAAAAATAACTTCCGCAGAAAATCTGCGATCAAGAGCATCTGATGAGATAGTTCCATTTAGGGAGTTCATCATCAAAGACGATACGTCTGCTCTTCTTTGATTCGTAAGATTCTTCAATGGGTCTTTTCGTTTCATACGTTCTTTGATTTATTGTAGCGATAATGGAAAGTCCTTTCTTGGTTGTAGTTGTCTCAGCTCTGCTCCTCGCGTTCTCAATAGACATGAGCGGTGCTCCGCTCCAACTTCTTGAGATTGGACCAAACATACAATGTTCAATAGGGTTGTACTTAGAACAATATGGTGGGTAATGGAGCATAATGATATTGACACCGATTGTGGATGCAAGTTTCATAAGAGACTGTTTGACAATATGGTGCGAGCATGCATTAGAACCACCGCCATCACAAAGGATGCAAATCGTGTCCGCATTTGGATATCTCCACTGTAGATGCTCTTGCCATACCTGTATAAAATTGTCGCAGACAAACTCGGCAGTGTCATGGCTGGTTCCTAATGTGAGGTAGCCAGTATTTGCTCCGACATCATAGATGCCGTGTGGGACAATAGTTCCATCAGAAAAGGTCTTGAAATCATGGTCGTAGGCTTTGGGCTGCCCTTTGCATGAGACGGTTCCTTGACGCTTGAAATTTCCTATCATCTCCTTTTTCTTGGTGTCTATACTAAATATGGGAATGTTGTTGGATTCGCATTCGGAACGTACTTTCTGGATCTTTTCAAATTGCGCATTTCTGTCTTTTACATCTTTCAGAGTCAGTGCTTTGACAAAGGAACGTTCTTTGAAGTCTCTTGCCTTTTTCATCTGATTGACGGTATATCTGGATACTTTGATGCCATGTTCCTTGAACAACTCGATAATTTGAAGTACTGATATGGTTAGCCAAATAACGTTTTCGTCTTGCGGCAAGCCCGCAGTATATAAGGATGCAATTTTGTCAAAAAGGTCAAGATACTCAGGGTGTTTCTCCAATGTAGGAGTTCTCCCTCCACCGACTTTTCTGATACGTCCATCGGGAAAAGAGGCATTTGCATCAGTATCAAGCTCGTGCTTGCCACGATACAAAGTGTCACGACAAACACCAATAGCATTGCACACGTAGTTCACTCCATGACATCCCATGGAGTCAGACTTGTTTGCTAGAAACTGACGGCGTTGACGCTCGTTGTATGTTTTCAGACACTTCATTTCTTTGTCGCTCAAAATACAATCTGTTGGAATCTTCGTGGCTTTCATAACGGACTGGTAATCAGTTATAAAGTTACGAATTTTCCTTCAGATTTTAAACTATAAATAATTAATAATCAATAAGTTAAGCAATAAAATATATGCTACACATAAGTATAAAAACGACATCTTTATATGGCTCTTTTGTCAGGTATTTGACAATAGAACTAAGCATAAACTGCAACAGAAAAATTACGGAAGTTATTTTTTAAACATTACTAAAAATAAAGTGTTTAAGTTTCGCAAGTTGCAAACTTGCTAAAGTTAACAAGTTGACAAGTCTACAAGTTATTACCTCTTATGGTAACTACCTCCACTCTCCCTTTGGGGAGGGGTTGGTTGGTGAGTCTTCAACTTGTTGACTTGTCAACTCGTTAACTGACAGCATGTCGGAGACATGCGAAACTTTAGTAAAGTGCAAAGCTTTGCATTATTACTTGCGAAGAAAGTTGAGCAAGTCAAAGTTGATTTTAAATATAATGCTTGTCTATTTGTGATTTTTTTTTTATTTTTGCATCATGGCAAGATTAAACGACAAGCAAACGTTGGAATTGGGAGTGAAGCCTGTTGGTAAACTGTTGATGCAGTATGCCATACCTGCTATCATTGCAATGACTGCTTCTTCGCTGTACAATATGATTGATAGTATTTTTATAGGTCATGGAGTTGGTGCCCTTGCCATTTCCGGCCTTGCTGTAACATTCCCATTCATGAACCTGTCTGCTGCTTTTGGCGCAGGTGTAGGAGTAGGGGCATCAACGTGCCTTTCTGTCAAATTGGGACAGAAAGATTATGCAATAGCCCAGAGAATTCTCGGCAACAATGTTACACTTAACATCATAGTTGGTTTCCTTTTCTCTGTGTTTTCTCTTCTGTTTCTTAATCCGATACTGTATTTCTTCGGTGCGAGCGAGCAGACATTGCCTTATGCAAGAGAGTATATGATAATAATACTTCTTGGTAATGTTTTCACTCATTTGTATTTTGGAATGAATGCTGTGCTGAGAGCCGCCGGCAAGCCACAGCAGGCAATGTACACTACGGTTTTCACTGTTGTGCTGAATACAGTCCTTGACCCCATATTCATCTATACGTTTGACATGGGAATACGTGGTGCGGCACTGGCAACAATCCTGTCCCAGATAGTAGCATTGGCTTGGCAAGTGAAGATATTCTCCAATCCTGGCGAGTTGTTGCATTTGAGGCGCGGCATTTACAAGCCCGAGCCTGCTATATTGAGAAACATCCTAAGTATTGGCATTTCACCTTTTGCCATGAATGCCACGGCATGTCTTGTGTCCATCTTTGTCAATCAAAGGCTTTTGCATTATGGAGGAGACCTTGCTGTTGGAGCCTATGGATTAGCCAATAGGGTGGCATTTGTTTTTGTAATGATTAATTTTGGTATTTGTCAGGGTATGCAACCTATTGCGGGTTATAACTATGGAGCACGGAAGACAGACCGTCTGATGCATGTGCTGAAACTTGCCATTATAGCTGGAACGTGTGTCACGACTGTTGGGTTCCTTGTTGCGGAATTTATTCCAGAATATTGCATACGACTGTTCACGTCTGATGAGGAGTTGACCTTCTTGGCAGTTGGCGCATTAAGTATTATGATGGCAGCCATGCCAGTGGTTGGCTACCAAATGATAATAACAAATTTCTTTCAGAGTATTGGCAAAGCTAAGATAAGTATTCTGCTGTCATTGTCCAGGCAATTACTTTTCCTCATTCCATTGCTCATTGCCTTGCCGCCATTTTTTGGTGTTGATGGAGTGTGGATTTCCATGCCTGTATCAGATGCTATTTCAGCGTTGTTGGCATTAACCCTTATGGTTTTATATATGAAAAAGTTGCGTAAGATATCATAGAGTATGGATAGAAAGAAAGTTATCGTGAATGTAGGACGCCAAATAGGAAGCGGTGGACATATAGTAGGCAAAATATTGGCAGAGAGACTTTGTTGTGATTTCTATGACAAGGAAATACTCAATCTTGCAGCAAAGGAAAGTGGTTTTTCCGAGGAGTTCTTCAGGCAAAAGGATGAGAGTAAAGGATTTTTCAGCTCTTTCTTCCATTTTGACTCGTACTTTTATAAGAACGACCTCTCGGACGAGAGTCTTTTCAAGTTTCAGAGCGATGCCATAAGGAAGGCAGCAGCATCATCACCGTGCGTCTTTGTAGGCAGATGTGCTGATTATGTGTTGCGAGATATGGCAAATATAGTTAACGTATTCATAACTGCAGATTTCCAAGACCGTTTGAGAAATGTGTCAGAAAGACTGGATTGTGACAAGCAGCAGGCCAAACATATAATAGAGAGCGGGGAGAAATCACGGGCTTCTTACTATAATTTCTATACAGGCAAGAAATGGGGTGACAGTTCCAGCTATGACTTGTGCATCAGTACCAGTCGGCTCGGAACAGATGGAGTCGTGGATTTCATAGAGAAATACATTGACAGGTTGTGAGAAGCCTCATTCACGCCCTTATCCAAAATAGACGTGTCTTGCATGAAAGGAAATAGCTCGTCAACCGGTCAACTCGTTTATTGGTTCGTTTAATCGTGAACACGTAAAAGATGAAATATGAAAAAGATAGGCATTCTAAGTGATACCCATTCTTATTGGGATGACAGATATCTGCACTATTTTGAATCATGCGACGAGATATGGCATGCAGGAGACATATGTTCTGTTGAACTTGCAGAGAGACTCTCGGAGTTTCGCCCTTTAAGAGCCGTCTGTGGTAATTGTGATGGAGGAGACCTCCGGATAATGTATCCGGAAGTGTTGAGATGGAGATGCGAAGATGTTGACGTGCTGATGAAACACATAGGAGGGTATCCAGGCAATTATGACCCTTCCATAAGGTCAAGGATTTATTCATCGCCACCTCAATTGTTCATATCCGGACATTCGCATATTCTGAAAGTCAAGTATGACAAGACGCTTAATCTATTGCACATAAATCCTGGAGCTGCCGGAATCCAGGGGTGGCATAAGGATAGAACTTTAATAAGATTGACCATTGAAGGCAATAAATTCACCGATTGTGAAGTTATAACATTAGCAGAACGATATAAGTAATAGCATATTAGTTTCTTCGATTCAAAATAAGGAAATATATAAAATATATACAAATATGAGGAATATTATCATTACAGGCGGAGCCGGTTTCATTGGCAGTCATGTAGTTCGCCTTTTTGTAAACAAGTATCCAGAGTATCGCATCATCAATCTCGACAAGTTGACGTATGCCGGTAACCTTGCAAATCTCAAGGACATTGAGAACAAACCAAACTATAAGTTTGTGAAGATGGATATCTGTGACTTTGAGGCTTTTTATCAACTTATGCAGGATGAGAAAGTGGATGGTATCATCCATCTTGCCGCTGAGAGTCATGTTGACCGCAGTATTAAAGACCCGTTCACTTTTGCAAAGACAAACGTAATGGGCACTTTGTCTCTGTTACAGGCAGCAAAACTCTACTGGGAGAGCCTGCCAGAGAAGTATGAGGGGAAACGCTTCTATCATATCTCCACAGATGAAGTGTATGGAGCTTTGCAGATGACACATCCAGAGGGTATTGAACCTCCGTTCTCTACCAAAGCCTCCTCGTCAGAGCATCATGAGGCATATGGTGAGGATTTCTTCTATGAGACAACAAAGTATAATCCACATAGTCCATATTCTGCATCAAAGGCAGGTAGTGACCATTTCGTCCGTGCTTTCCACGACACATACGGAATGCCCACTATCGTAACCAACTGTTCCAATAACTATGGTCCTTATCAATTCCCAGAAAAACTGATTCCGCTTTTCATCAACAATATTCGCCATCGCAAACCTCTACCGGTGTATGGAAAGGGTGAGAATGTTCGTGACTGGCTTTTTGTAGAAGACCATGCGAGAGCCATAGACCTTATATTCCATAAGGGAACTATAGCTGAGACATATAATATAGGTGGATTCAACGAATGGAAGAATATCGATATCATAAAGGTCGTGATAAACACAGTTGACCGTCTGCTTGGTCGTAAGGAAGGCGAGGATATGAACCTCATTACCTATGTTACTGACCGTTTGGGGCATGATGCTCGTTATGCGATTGACAGTACCAAACTCCAGCGTGAACTAGGATGGGAGCCATCACTTCAGTTTGAGGAAGGTATAGAAAGGACTGTCAAATGGTATCTTGACAACCAGGAATGGATGGACAATGTTACCAGTGGTGACTATCAGAGATATTATGATAACATGTATAAAAATAGATAACAATGGATTCGTTGTCGAAAGAACTGCATGAGTTTCTTGTCAGACTCCACTATCATCCAGAGGAGTTCGATGAGAGGGTGATTCATTATATGGAACATCTGTTCATGTTGCTGTCCAAAGATGATGAAGAGGCTATACTCTACTATTTTGGAATACTTGGACGGGAACAGATGTCACTTGCTGATATATCAGAAAGGAGAGGTGTCACACAGGAAACAATGATGGAGTCTATCGACATAAATATTAGAAAACTGGCTGTCACGCCCGAATGGCAGGAAATAAAGAAATTATGAAGAAAATATTGCTTTTAGGCTCAGGTGAACTGGGCAAGGAGTTTGTTATCGCAGCAAAACGCGCCGGACAGTATGTCATAGCTTGCGACCGTTACAATGATGCACCAGCCATGCAGGTGGCTGATGAGCGTGAGGTGTTCTCCATGCTTGACGGTGCTGCGCTTGACAGAGTAGTGGAGAAACACAACCCCGATATTATCGTACCTGAGATAGAGGCTATACGTACAGAGCGTCTCTTTGACTATGAGAAGAATGGCATACAGGTAGTGCCCAGTGCCAAAGCTGTAAACTACACTATGAATCGCCGTGCTATAAGAGACCTTGCCTCAAAGGAACTAGGTCTTCGCACAGCCAAGTATTTCTATGCGAAAACCTTCACTGAACTTAGACAAGCAGCAGATGAAATAGGTTTCCCATGTGTGGTGAAGCCTCTGATGTCCTCATCGGGACATGGCCAGAGTTATGTCTATTGTGATGAAGAGTTGGAAACAGCATTCAACGATGCCATGGAAGGTAGTCGTGGAGATGTAAAGGAGGTGATTATAGAAGAATTTATTGATTTTGACTCTGAATTTACTCTCCTTACAGTAACTCAAAAGGATGGTCCGACTCTCTTCTGTCCACCTATAGGGCATGTCCAGAAGAAAGGTGACTATCGTGAAAGCTGGCAACCATTTGCCATATCAGACGCAGCTCTCAGGCAAGCCCAGTTCATGGCAGGAAAAGTGACAGAGGCTCTTACAGGTGCTGGTATATGGGGTGTGGAGTTCTTCCTCACCAAACAGGGTGAGGTGATATTCAGTGAGCTGTCTCCACGTCCGCACGATACTGGTATGGTGACACTTGGACATACCACAAACCTTAGTGAGTTTGAACTGCATTTCCGTGCGGTCATGGGATTGCCTATTGCCAGTATAAAACTGGAACATGCGGGAGCAAGTGCCGTAATCTTATCCCCGTCGGAAAGTGATGGTCCTTTGCAATATAATATGGTGGAGGCATTGAAAGAAGAAAATACCCGCATCCGCATCTTCGGCAAGCCAGAGGCTCATGTTGGCAGACGTATGGGAGTGGTGTTGTGCTATGGTGATGTGACCAATGACACAGATGACCTCCGCAAGAAAGCCAAGGCAGTTGCCAAGACTATCCTCGGCACCGACCCGTATTCGGTATTCTGATTATAATATATGATAATTATATTCAAGTTTCGCAAGCTAAAACTTGCTCAGAGTTAACAAGTTGACAAGTCAACAAGTTATTAGTTGTTCTGGTCATTGACAAATTCAAACAAGAAGAGTAGCAACTTGTGACTTGTCAACTCGTTTTTTCGCAAAGCTCAAGGAAACTCCTGACAGCATGTCGAAGACATGCGAAACTTGAGTAATTATAAAGTAATAATGATATATTGAAAATGCTGACAAACCCTGTATGGAGGCGATAGATGATAGGCTTAATAGATAAAGATAAATAACACTATATGCTTGGAGAAATTCTCGAACTACCAAAGATTTGTGACCTGCGTGGAAACCTGACGGTGGCAGAACAGATGAGGAACGTGCCATTTGAGGTGAAACGAGTGTATTGGACGTATGACGTGCCCGCAGGCGAAAGCCGTGGTGGCCATGCCCACAAGGAATGCGTGGAGTTTATCATTGCCGTTAGTGGTTCTTTCACGGTGACACTTGATGACGGACATGGCAACTGCAAAGATTTCCACCTTAATCATCCATGGCAAGGCTTGATGGTGAAAACAGGCATTTGGCGTACTCTTGAAGACTTTTCTTCGGGAGCAGTTTGTCTTGTCCTTGCATCGGAGCTGTTCAATGAGAATGATTATATACGGGAGTATGATGACTTTCTTAAATACGCAAGATGTTCGAGATAAAAAGATATTCAGCAGAACAAGCCGATAATTGGAATCGTTTCGTCCTTTCCTCCAAGAATGGAACATTCCTCTTTGACCGTCGCTATATGGACTATCATAGCGACAGGTTTTCTGATTTCTCTCTTATGTTCTACAAGAACGGACGACTCAGGGCTTTGCTTCCTGCCAATATGGCAGATGGTGTGTTGTATTCACATCAGGGACTTACTTTCGGAGGATTGCTCACAGACTGGAAAACTACAGTTGAAGATACTGTTGACATGTTCAGTCTGCTAAACAATTTCCTTGCAAATGCAGGGATTGAAAAAGTCGTTTATAAGGCTATCCCATGGATATACCATTCCTACCCTTCAGAAGAGGACCTCTTTTCATTGATTTATGTATGCAAGGCGCGTCTTGTTGCCAGAGACATCTCATCTTCATTTCCCATGTCAGACCGTATGCGCTTCGCAGAGTCGCGCAAGTCTGGATTGAGAAAAGCGGTTCATGCAGGTGTCTATATAGAGGAAAGCAGTAATCTGGCAGATTTCTGGGATGTTCTTTCCGCTAACCTTGAGAGTCGATATAATGCTTCTCCTGTACACACGCTTGCAGAGATAAGTCTTCTAAAGTCTCGTTTCCCGGATAACATCCGTCTTTATGTTGCAGCACTTGACGGTAAAATAGTAGCAGGAACTGTGCTCTATATATCTAAAGAGGTGGTACATACTCAGTATATTTCTGCATCACCCGAAGGAAAGGCAATAGGAGCACTGGACATGCTTTTCGATTATATTATAAATAAGGAGTATGCAAACAGTCATTTCTTCGACTTTGGCAAATCGACGGAACAAGAAGGCAAAATACTTAACCGTTCTTTGATCTTCCAGAAGGAAGGATTCGGCGGACGCGGCGTTTGCTATGACACATACGAATGGACTCTTTAAAGTTAAGCAAAATTCGGATGCGGGGAAGATGTCTGGTAGTTAAGGAGTTAAGCCAATTGTTTTTTGCGCTGATACTCGATGCTCAATACTTATGGCTTAACTTCCAGCGACTACAGGGAACGAAAACTCCTTAACTCCCTAACTCCCCAAACATAGAGTGTTTTAGAAACTTGAATTAGTTATGGAAATTAAATATCTTGACCTTGGCAAGGTGACGGCTATGTATTCAGAAGAGATACACGAGGCTGTGAGAAAAGTATTAGATAGTGGTTGGTATTTGCAAGGCAAGGCTGTAAACGATTTTGAACAGGCTTATTCCAAATATATTGGCACAAACCATTGTGTCTCCTGCGCTAATGGCCTTGATGCATTGACGCTTATCCTACGTGCTTACAAGGAAATGGGCGTTTTGTCTGAGGGGGACGAGGTGATTGTACCTGCAAATACTTACATCGCAACTATATTGTCCATAACAGAAAACGGATTGATACCAGTGCTTGTAGAGCCAGATGCAGATACTCTTCAGATTGATGGGTCATTGTTAGAAACTTCTATTACGGAGCGCACCAAGGCGGTAATGATAGTCCACCTTTATGGACGGTGTGCCTATACAGATAGGATAGGGGAGATATGCCGCCGAAACAGGCTTCTGCTTATTGAAGATAATGCTCAGGCGCATGGCTGTCGTTTCAACGGTAGGCTGACAGGTAGTCTTGGAGATGCTGCAGCTCATAGCTTCTATCCAGGAAAGAATCTTGGAGCTCTTGGTGATGCAGGAGCCATAACGACATCCGACAAGGAACTTGCGGAAACAGTTAGGACAATAGCCAACTATGGCTCCTCAAGGAAATATGTGTTTGACTATATCGGACGTAACAGTCGCATGGACGAGATTCAGGCAGCGGTTTTGTCTGTGAAATTAAGCCATCTTGACATTGACAACGAAAGAAGAAGACGCATAGCAGGCATCTATAATTCACTTATTATGAATGATGTCATTAGAATCCCTGCATGCAACAAAAAACACACAGTTGTGCATATATATCCCGTACTGTCGAAGTGCAGAGATGAATTGCAGGCTTATCTCGCAGACAATGGTGTGCATACAATGATACACTATCCCATTCCTCCTCATCACCAGAGATGCTATTCAGGTTGCAGGCGACTTGTCCTTCCGGAAACAGGACTCCCGGTAACAGAAATGATTCATAGATGTGAACTTAGCCTGCCTTGCAATCAGACAATTACAGACGAAGAAGTAAATAGGATAGTATGCCTTGTTAATGACTTCCAAGTGGATTGACATAATTTGACGAAAATGAAAGATTCAGTTATAATCGTAAGCGGTGGGATGGACTCTATAACCCTGCTGCATGAAAGACATGAAGAGATTGCGTTGGGTATATCCTTTGATTATGGAAGCAACCATAATTCAAGAGAAATACCATTTGCCCGTATGCATTGCCAGCGGCTTGGCATCAAGCATATAGTGATTCCTCTTGATTTCATGTCCGTTTATTTTAGAAGTTCATTGCTTGATGGAGCGGATGCAATACCAGAAGGACACTATGAGGATGCAAATATGAAATCTACTGTTGTGCCGTTTCGCAATGGTATCATGTTGTCTATAGCCTGTGGAATAGCGGAGAGTAATGGGCTGTCAAGAGTATTCATAGCCAATCATGGAGGAGACCATGCTATTTATCCCGACTGTAGAAGTGAGTTTATCAAGGCAATGGATGCCGCAATGTCGGCCGGTACTTATGCACACATAAATATAGAAGCACCATATACTGAAATAACCAAAACCGACATAGCATTGATTGGCAAGGCTATTGGACTTGATTATACTGAGACATGGAGTTGCTATAAAGGCGGGAATGTACATTGTGGAAAGTGTGGAACCTGTGTAGAGAGACAAGAGGCTTTGCGTAATGCAGGTATAGAGGATAAGACAGAATATTCGAATGAAGGGTAGCAGTTTGAGTTTAGCAAGTTACAAGTTTGTTAACTGACAGCACGTCTGTGGCATGCGAAACTTGAATTAGTAAATCATAAGTTATAAAAACCTATTATAATAAGGTGATTATGGTGGGTATCAAAAAACAGTGAAAAATATTTTGAAAAAACTTTGGAGATTTGAAAATAAAGTTGTACCTTTGCACCGCATTTAAGAACAATGCTTGGCAAATTCAAAAACGAGCCTAAGGAAGGATGGGTGAGTGGCTGAAACCAGCAGTTTGCTAAACTGCCGAACGGGTAACCGTTCCGGGGGTTCGAATCCCCCTCCTTCCGCAAGGGGAATTTGGACAGTAGTTCTTGAAGCACCATGATGGTCGATTCATCTAATGGTTAGGATACAAGATTCTCAATCTTGGCATAGGGGTTCGATTCCCCTATCGACTACAGATTACACCCTGTAAACCTTGGTTTGCAGGGTTTTTGTTTTGTAAAGGATGTACTAAAAGTGTGCTAAATAACCAAAGTGTACTATTTGCTAAAATGTGTTGTAAGAAGTATAGTCACCAATGTTTCAAAATAAAAGAGGTTGGTGCAGGGAGCTACCAACCTCGAGGGATGATTTCGATAATATGCGAAATCTAAAATCATATTCGCTGGCAAATATATAGTTTTTTTTTGATAAGACAAAACATTCTTGGGAAAAATTCTGTTTTTTAACATATCACCATGAGGTTTATGCAAAAAAATTATTATCTTTGCACTTGAAAAACATTTGGCGACAATCGTAGCTAATAATTAATTCTACTTAAAACAACAATTAAAAACATGCGTTATCTAAAACTCTTACTGCTATTTATGGCTTTTCCGGTTTTGGCAATTGCAGATAACTGGAACGATAAGCTGTACAGACAGATTGAGCAGAACATTAGTGAGCCGGTCTTCCCGGACAAGGAATTCGTTATTACAAAGTATGGGGCATCTGTCAAGAACTCTGCTCTCAAGAACCAGAAAGCCATAAACAAGGCAATAGTCGAATGCTCAAAGGCAGGAGGCGGGAAGGTTGTGGTTCCAGAAGGAAAGTTCAATACAGGTCCTGTCGTGCTGAAAAGCAATGTTAATCTTGTAGTAAGCAAAGGGGCTACTTTGTTGTTCTCGACAGACAAAAAGCTGTTTCCCATAGTGCTTACGAGATGGGAAGGAATGGACTGTCTTAACTATCAGCCTTGCATCTATGCTTATGGCGAGGAAAACGTAGCCATAACAGGAGAAGGTACCATTGATGGCAATGGAAGCAATGAAACTTGGTGGAAAATGTGCGGAAAGGACAAGTTTGGCTGGACACCTGAACTTGAGGAGAGCCAGAAGATTGGACGTCCTCTGCTTTTCGAATATTCAGAGGCAGGAAAACCCTTTGAAGAAAGGAACATGAAGGATACGGGTCTTCGCCCTCAGCTTGTCAATATATACAAATGTAATAATGTGGCTATAAAAGATGTCACATTGTTGCGTTCCCCGTTCTGGGTTATACATCCATTGTTGTGCAAGAATGTTACAGTCAAAGGCGTTAAAATATGGAATGAAGGACCTAATGGAGACGGCTGTGACCCAGAATCGTGCGAGGATGTACTAATTGAAGGATGTGTCTTCCACACTGGTGACGACTGCATAGCTATCAAGAGTGGTAGAAATGCAGACGGAAGGATATGGAATCTGCCATCCAAGAATATCATAGTACGCGATTGTATCATGGAAGATGGTCATGGAGGTGTTGTCGTAGGAAGCGAGATAACTGGCGGCTGCCAGAATGTATTTGTGGAAAACTGTAAGATGGATTCCCCAGACCTTGATCGTGTATTGCGCATAAAGACCAATACATGCAGAGGTGGAGTCATTGAGAATATCTATATGCGTAATGTGGAAGTAGGACAGTGTCGCGAGGCTGTTATGAGAATCAATCTCAATTACGAGCCAAACGAGCCTGCCAAGAGAGGGTTCATTCCAACAGTCAGAAACGTATATATGAGCAATGTGACATGCCGCAAAAGTAAATATGGCATTCTGATAAATGGACTTGACGATGCAGACAATATATATAATATAAATGTAGAGAACTGTAACTTTACAGGTGTGGAATCAGAACCAGTAAAGCGCACGGGAAAGAGTTATGACCTGAAATTTGAAAACCTCTTCGTCAATGACAACCTTGTACTTCTACAGAAACCATATGCAAATTACAGCGAATGGATGACACACTCTGAGATGAGTAGGGTAGCGGAGCCATATATGCTTGATTTCGCAAAGAAACCAAGATGGAGTTATACCAGCGGAACCGAGATGGGTGCAATGCTCGACACGTATCTTGCATATAAAGATGAATCAATATTAGATTATCTGAAGAAATATCCAGAACGAATGATTAACGAGAAAGGCGAGGCTACTGGATATAAATATGAGGATTTCAATCTTGACAATGTGCGGCCCGGCAAGTTTCTCCTTGAGTTGTATAAACTTGACTCTAAGCCTAATGTTCTCGTAACATTGAAAAAACTGTTCAAACAGCTTGAGAAACAGCCAAGAACAAAGGAAGGCGTTTATTGGCACAAGGCTATTTATGCAAATCAGGTATGGCTTGATGGCATATTCATGGGACTTCCTTATTATACAGCAGCCGCTCCTATGTTGAAAGGTGAAAAGAAGGCTAAGAAATATTATGATGACGCTGTTGAGCAGATAATAAAGACTGATAAACGGACATTTGATGAGCCTACAGGTTTGTGGAAGCATGCTTGGGATGAGACACACACGATGTTCTGGGCTGACAGTATTTCAGGCAAGTCTAAACATTCGTGGGCGAGAGCGATGGGATGGTACACAATGGCAATGGTTGAGGTACTTGACAATCTTCCCGAGGATTACTCCCGTCGTCAGGAAGTAATAGATGTGTTCCAAAAGGCAATGGCTGCACTCGTTCGTTATCAGGACAAGAAAACCGGAGTGTGGTATGATGTGCTTGACGTAAAGGATGAGAGAAACTATCTCGAATCGACGGCAAGCTGCATGTTCGCATACTGTCTGCTTAAGGGTGCCAGAAAGGGATATTTAGATGAATCATACAGAAAAGCGGGCGTGAAAGCATATAACGGAATTTTAAAACAGTTCATTAGAGTTAATGCCGACAAAACGATATCTCTTACTCGTTGTTGCGAAGTTTCAGGACTTGGCCCTGGTCCTGGACCATACGTTAAGGAACCAAATTATAGGAGAGATGGCTCTTTTGACTATTATATGAGCGAGCCAATAAGAGACAATGATGGCAAAGGTGTTGGACCATTCATCTGGGCATCACTTGAAATGGAGATGCTGAAATGATTTTTCCGAAGATATTCAAGAATTGAAGAATACTTGATGTGCTTATATAAACTTGTCCTGACATGAATATGTTTGGACAAGTTTTTATTTTATGTGTTTATTCTCTTAATATTCTTTTATATTGGAAATTATTATTACTTTTGTATCGAAATAGCTAATAATTAAAGTTAATAACATGCAAAATTACAGGAATTTTTTTTGGGGAGTATTTCTATTGCTTTGTTGCGCTGCAGTTAAGGCACAAGGTTCGTTCAATAGGATATCTTCCACAACGGTCAATGGAATGTCTCCCAATGGAACATACGTAGTTGGAAATACTTTTGGATATGAGAATGCAGAGCATTTCAAGAGTTTTATTTATAATGTCTCAACAGGTGAGATAGAGTGGAAAACAACTTTCAGCGAATCAAACTATGACCTGTCAGGGCAGTTCAATGCAATAACCAATACGGGGATTATTGCTGGTGCCATGAAGAACAAGGATATGGTTATTGCCGTGGAGTCTGGCGACTTCTATGCAAAAGGTAAGGCTAAGTCAATAGCCAAGGCAGATGCAACAACCATGCCGGTAGTTTCAGGTGCCGTATGGAAAGATGGGAAGACCTATTGTCTCGGAATGGGTTCGCACACTGTTGACGAACTTGGTGATGAGACAGATGGCAGTTATGCTACTGGTATTACAGAGAATGGAACAATGGTTGTGGGTTATATCCAGTCATGGTGGATAAAGACAATCCCGTGCCTGTGGACTTACGATGCAGACACTGATAGCTACACTTATCAGGATTTGCCTCTGCCAACAGGGTGTAAGCGTGGTTCTGTGAAAGCTATCTCATCAGACGGCAGTATAATGATAGGCGAAGCAACGAAGAATGGCAATACCTATCCTGTAATATGGACATCAGCTACAACATCTAAACTTATCAGCATGGCAGATACACCATACTCAGACAGCGAGGCAGATGCCGTTAGTCCAAATGGCAGGTATGTTTTGATGCACGGTAATGGATACCAAATGGTATCAACTCTTCAAGTTTATGATACAACAACAGGAGAGACAACACCTGTTGTCCTACCTAACACTGAGAATATCTACCAGTGCAAGGGACTCGCAATCAGCGATAATGGTGACATATTCTGTACAATTAGCGATACGCAGGAATATACAGACCATCTGTATTTCTATTCCCTTTCCAGTAGCACATTGGCAGACATAGACTATTTTGTAAACACCCAAGCTCCTGATATTGCAAATATGCCTTCATTGGCTAACAGCAAGGTGGTGTCTGTTTCTGCAAATGGCAAGGTGATTGCAGGAAATTCCGGTCAGTCCGGTGGATGGGTATTGACATCGCCAGAGGAAGATGCAGTAATTATTAACGCACCCAAAGTAACAGACTTCTTCTTCAGTGGTGCAGACAGTGTCACTCTGAAATGGAATGCGTGCGAGAATGTACCAAGCGGAGTGCAAATAACATACTATGTAGTATATATTGATGGCGAACAGGTAGATAGTATTCTTGTTGATGAGACTAAAAATGATTACAGTTTTAAGTGTCCTGTTTCAGTAGGAGAACATACAGCATACATTGAAGCTTTGGCAGACTATGAGGGTAAAGAAGTAAAATCAGCTCCATCTGAGACATTCTCCACGTATCTTTCAGCAAAGAACAACCTGCCATTCATAGACAACTTTGACGATGCAGTGCTTGATGGCAACAACAATCCAGTGGCGGGCAATGACTATTGGACTGTAAAGCGACTTCAGGGAGATGATGCATGTCTTATAAAGTGGTCGCTCGATGCCAACAACTATGAGAACAATACTCCATACATGTGTACGACGTCAATAAATACAAGTCCATGGTCATCAGCTATGTATAGTCCATTTATCACCACAGAGAATGCTGACGGGCTTTATCTGAGTTTCTACACAGCCTACTTGCTTGTCAACAATGCCGTTCAAGACCTTTCCTCTGACTATCTTGATGTGGAATATACCACAGATGGTGAGAACTGGACATGTCTTAAGACTATCTGCGCAGCTGACATCGCTCCATACGCATGGCGTTTTGTAGATGTTTGTCTTGACAGCGACTTATCAGGAAAACCCTTCCAGATTCGTTTCAATGCACATGGTGAAGGAAGAGCAATGCTCAGATGGAATATCGACTGTGTTAGTATGAACACTGAATATACGGGCAAGGCTCCAGCAGCAGTACGTGCCATTGAGGGTGATGATGGCAAGGTGGAACTGATGTGGCAGAATAGTATTGACTCCTACGAAGTTTCTTACTTGAACAATAGCAGCGTACTTACCGATTACTGCACCGGAAGTGAAGGCAATCCTCTTATAACAGCTATTGACCTGACTCCAGAGAAGATGGCAAATTATGTCGGAGAGTATATTACAAGTGTCAGCTCATTCATCTTTGACAATCCATATCTGTTTACAGAATTACCTACAAAGGCCGAGGCAATCATATATGTTGATGGAACAGAAGTGACACGCGAGAAATTCGACAAGACTTTCGATGACCCGTTCTCTTCGACAGTCACATTGTCAAATCCTGTTAAGATTGAGAGCGGCAAGACATATCGTGTGGGTATTCGCATCTACGACTATGACAGCAACCAGACTCCCTTATACTATCCTTCGTCAGTAGAATTTATACCTGGTGCCAGCGATTTATACTCAGAGGATGAGGGCGTAACTTGGCAACGTCTCTCAGATGTTTACACTACGGAAGATGTCAAGACACTCGGTCAATGTATATGGCCTATACGTGCCAATATTACGGACTCCAACTGGTCTATGACAGGCAGTCAGCTCGATTCAGAACTTTTAGGCTACAATGTCTATCGGGATGGGCTGAAGATTAACGATGCAGTTGTTTATGCTTCGCATCCTACATATGTAGATTTGTCACCACAAACGGGAGCGCAATACACCATCAGGGCATTCTATAAGGATGGCAGAGTGTCAGACTTCTCTGTGCCTGTCACTGCTACAAAATCAGCTGTTGAAAGAGTCAACGCAACAGATACAGGAGACTATAAACTGAACATGGAAAACGGTACTATGACTATTCGTGGCAATTATGACTATGCAGAACTTTATGATATTAATGGCACTCTATTGTCAAGAACTTCAGCTCAGATAGACTGCACTGGTTTGACATCTGGAGTATATATTCTACGAATATACAAAGAAGACTCTATATTCGTAAGGAAGTGTATTATTAAGTGATTCAGGTTTCGCAATGATTTTCGCTTCCATTACTAAAAGCGTTAGACTACATTGACACACTTGTTCAAATGTAGTCTAACGTTTTTGGTTTCTATTTTCTTGAGATTATACATATTTATTTTTTCAAATCGATATTTTTTCTTATTTTTGCAGAAAATAACCAATTGAAATAAGTTTCGTAAGTCACAAATCTGCTCAAAGTTACTGACAGCATGTCGAAGACATGCGAAACTTTAAATATTAACTATATGGCAACAGTAGACGACAAGAAGATTATCTTCTCCATGGTGGGAGTATCGAAGGTCATCCCACAGAACCAGAAACAGATATTAAAGAACATCTATCTCTCCTTCTTCTATGGGGCGAAGATTGGCATTATCGGTCTTAACGGAGCCGGTAAGTCAACGCTTATGAAGATTATTGCCGGACTGGAACAGCCCTCGCAGGGTGAGGTGGTATGGAGTCCGGGCTATAGCGTGGGCTATCTGCCACAGGACCCTCCCCTCGATGAGACGAAGACCGTCAAGGAGAATGTCATGGAGGGAGTGCAGAGCGTATATGACGCCTTGGCGGAATACGAGGATATAAACATGAAGTTCGGCTTGGAGGAGTATTATAGCGACCCTGACAAGATGGACAAGCTCATGGCTCGCCAGGCTGAGGTGCAGGATATTATAGACGCCACCGATGCGTGGAATATGGACTCGAAGCTCGACCGTGCCATGGCAGCACTCAACTGTCCTCCCGGTGACTGGCCTGTAACCAACCTCTCGGGTGGCGAGCGCCGCCGTGTGGCCCTGTGCAAGCTTCTCCTTCAGAAGCCCGACGTGCTTCTCCTCGACGAGCCTACCAACCACCTTGATGCCGAGAGCATAGACTGGCTGGAGCAGCACCTGCAGCAGTATGAGGGAACGGTTATCGCCGTTACCCACGACCGCTACTTCCTCGACGACGTCAGCGAGTGGATACTTGAGCTTGACCGTGGCGAGGGTATTCCATGGAAGGGCAACTACTCGTCATGGCTCGACCAGAAGACCAAGCGAATGGCGCAGGAGGAGAAGACTGCCTCCAAGCGTCAGAAGACTTTGCAGCGAGAGCTCGAATGGGTGCGCATGGCGCCCAAGGCACGCCAGGCAAAGGGCAAGGCACGTCTGAACAGCTACGAGCAGATGCTCAACCAGGAGCAGAAGGAGCGCGAGGAGAAACTGGAGATATTCATCCCCAACGGTCCGCGTCTCGGCAACAAGGTAATAGAGGCGCAGCACGTGAGGAAGGCGTTCGGCGAGAAAGTTCTGTTCAACGACCTCAACTTCATGCTTCCGCCTAACGGCATCGTTGGTGTCATAGGTCCTAACGGAGCAGGCAAGACTACCCTCTTCCGGCTCATCATGGGACTGGAGACTACAGACGCCGGCTCATTCGAGGTTGGCGAGACCGTCAAGCTTGCATACGTTGACCAGCAGCATAAGGACATAGACCCGGCCAAGTCGGTCTACGATGTCATAGCACAAGGCAACGAGACCATACGTATGGGTGGCAGGGATGTCAATGCGCGTGCCTACATATCGCGCTTCAACTTCTCGGGTACCGACCAGAACAAGCTCTGCGGAGTCCTCTCAGGTGGCGAGCGCAACCGTCTGCAGCTTGCCCTGGCACTGAAGCAGGAGGGTAATGTATTGCTTCTCGACGAGCCTACCAACGATATAGATGTCAACACGTTACGCGCACTTGAGGAAGGTCTTGAGGCTTTTGCCGGATGTGCTGTCGTCATCAGTCACGACCGATGGTTCCTCGACCGTATCTGCACCCACATCCTTGCCTTCGAGGGCAATGGCGAGGTGTTCTACTTCGAGGGCAGCTACTCCGAGTATGAGATTAACAAGGCACGCCGCCTCGGTACGGACGGAGAGATAAAGAAAGGCCGCTACCGCAAGCTCATGGAGGACTGACAACTTGCATGTATAGATATCAGTGCTCATCAAATTTGCACATATATCAAAATGCTGTTAATTGATGCGCAAAAAACTCTCTATTTATTTGGAAGTTTCGGAAAAACTCTTTAATTTTGCCCATAATATTAGGAAAAACGTAAATACATTCATATATTTAATAAAACATTTCTATGGCAAGGATAAAGACAATAGGTGTGCTTACCTCTGGAGGAGATGCCCCAGGAATGAATGCAGCCATTCGCGCGGTAACAAGGGCAGGTATATACAATGGATTCAATATCAAGGCAATCTATCGTGGTTATGATGGACTTGTAACAGGAGAGATTAAAACCTTTACGACCGAGAATGTCAGTGGAATAATTGGTCTTGGCGGTACGATTCTCAAGACTGCAAGGTCTAAGGAATTCATGACCGAAGAAGGACGAAAGAAAGCTTATGAGAACCTAAAGAAGGAGGAGATAGACGCACTCGTTGTCATAGGTGGTAATGGTTCGTTGACAGGAGCCCGTCTCTTTGCCCAGGAACACGACGTTTGTTGCATTGGATTGCCTGGAACGATTGACAATGACCTTTACGGCACTGACAATACAATAGGCTATGACACTACCATGAATACCATTGTGGAGTGTGTTGACAGAATAAGGGATACGGCACAGAGCCATGAGCGTATTTTCTTCATTGAGGTGATGGGACGAGACGCAGGATTCCTTGCACAGAATAGTGCCATTGCATCTGGTGCAGAAGCAGCAATTATCCCTGAGGACTCTACAGATGTTGACCAGTTGGCAAGGTTCATGGAAAGAGGAATACGAAAGTCAAAGAAAAGTTGTATTGTTATCGTCTCTGAGAGTCCTAAATGTGGTGCGTTATATTATGCCGACCGTGTTAAGAACGAATTCCCAGACTATGACGTAAGGGTGTCCATACTTGGACATTTGCAGAGAGGTGGTCGCCCTACGGCACGCGATAGAATTCTGGCAAGTCGCACAGGTGTTGGTGCCATAGAGGCTATTATACAAGGACAGAGAAACATCATGGTTGGCGTGAGAAACAACGAGGTTGTATATGTACCGTTGAGTGAGGCTGTTCGAAGTGACAAGCCGTTTGACAGGAAACTAATCAAGGTACTTGATGAACTAAGCATTTAATTAAACAATATATTTCTATAAATCAAAATCTTATGTCACAAATAACAGGACACATATCCCAGATAATCGGTCCGGTCATTGATGTATATTTCGATACCAAGGGACAGGACGCTGAGAAGGTGTTGCCAAAAATCTACGAAGCGTTGCATGTAAAACGCCCTGATGGCTCTGACCTTATCATTGAGGTACAGCAGCATATTGGAGAGGATACGGTACGTTGCGTGGCTATGGACAACACTGATGGTTTACAGAGAGGTCTTGAGGCTGTGCCTGCAGGAACTCCAATCATGATGCCTGCCGGCGACCAGATAAAAGGACGCATGCTCAACGTAATTGGACAGCCTATTGACGGCATGGCTAAACTTGACATGAAAGGTGCATACCCTATCCACAGAGAGGCTCCGAAGTTTGAGGAACTATCTACTAAAAAAGAAATGCTTGCCACTGGAATCAAGGTGATAGACCTTCTTGAGCCTTATATGAAAGGTGGAAAGATTGGACTCTTTGGTGGAGCTGGAGTAGGAAAGACGGTGCTCATTATGGAGCTTATCAACAATATTGCGAAAGGACACAACGGCTATTCAGTATTTGCTGGAGTGGGCGAGCGTACACGTGAAGGAAATGACCTGATTCGTGAGATGATAGAGAGCGGTGTCGTCAGGTATGGTGATAAGTTTAAAGAGGCAATGGCTGAAGGTAAATGGGACCTCTCACTTGTTGACCCTGAAGAGATGAAAAAGTCTCAGGCAACACTTGTCTATGGACAGATGAATGAGCCACCTGGGGCACGTGCTTCAGTAGCACTGTCAGGCCTAACCGTTGCTGAGGAGTTCCGTGATAATGGAGGAAAAGACGGAGAGGCAGCAGATATACTATTCTTCATAGACAACATTTTCCGTTTCACACAAGCTGGCTCAGAGGTTTCGGCGTTGTTAGGACGTATGCCATCAGCCGTTGGATATCAGCCAACACTGGCATCTGAAATGGGTGCTATGCAGGAACGAATTACATCTACAAAGAAAGGTTCCATCACTTCTGTACAGGCAGTATATGTGCCGGCTGATGACCTTACCGACCCTGCTCCTGCAACTACGTTTACCCATCTTGACGCAACGACAGAACTCTCTCGTAAGATTACTGAGTTGGGCATTTATCCTGCTGTTGACCCACTCGGCTCTACATCTCGAATTCTTGACCCTCTCATCGTTGGCAAGGCTCATTATGAGTGCGCCCAAAGAGTGAAAGAGATACTTCAGAGATACAAGGAATTGCAGGATATTATAGCCATACTTGGTATGGATGAGCTGTCAGATGAAGACAAACTAACCGTTAATAGGGCACGTCGTGTTCAGCGTTTCCTATCTCAGCCATTTACTGTGGCAGAACAGTTTACAGGTCTGCCTGGTGTGATGGTGCCGATTGAGGAGACTATAAGAGGCTTTAATGCCATACTTGATGGAGAGGTAGATGACCTTCCAGAACAGGCTTTCCTCAATGTCGGAACGATAGACGATGCCATAGCTAAAGGTAAGAAACTCATTGAGGCAGCCAAGGGTTAAACACTAATGATAATTACTCAGCTTTAGCAAGTAGTAAAACGGAGTTGAATGAAGATAAAATGAGATAAATAGTTAAGGAGTTAGAAGTAAGTTATGATAGGGAGTTAAAAGGAGCCAAATGTCCCCCCCTGAAAAGGTAATGACTTATCATAACTCCTCATAATAACTTCCTACAACTTCTTATAACTTCCTATAACTTCTTATAACTCCACAAGTTGAGTATATGCGAAACTTAAATAATTATTGCAGATATGAGTCTTACGCTGAGGATTATATCCCCCGAAAGAATTGTCTTTGTGGGAGAAGTTGAAAGTGTTACAGTACCAGGTACCATGGGAGAATTTCAGGTTCTTCCAAACCACGCTCCTCTAATCTCGTCGCTCGACCCAGGAAAGGTCGTGTACGACACAAATGAGGGTCGCATGGAGATAGGTATCTCTGGTGGTTTCGCTGAGGTACAGAATAATAATGTAAGTCTTTGCGTTGAGTTGTGATTATGGAAGATTATAGAAATCCAGAAATGACATTCAGGCGATACCTAATCACTGCCATTCCTTCTATATTGTTATTCACTGCCATTGCTATGTTAGTGGATATTGATTTGACGAAGCCAACATTAGTAGGAACTGGCATGGCAATATTGCTGGTGTTGACAGAAGCCTTTGTGTGGCGATGGGTGGCAAAGAAATCACCTGAAAGCCTACCAACTTTCTATTCTTCCATGTCATTGTACCGGATGATAATTGCAGCGTTCGTAGCATTGGTATCATACCTGATAGTAGATAAGGAAGACTTCCGGACGTACATCCTTCTGATACTGCTTTTCTATCTCGTGACATTGGTCCATCATTCTCTCTTCTTCCTCTTACTTTTAAAGAAAAGTGCTGAGATTGATGCCAATGACAACAAGAGCAATAATAATAACTTGGACAATGACAATAACATTGACGAAAATGAGCAAGATAAGTAATATTATAACTGCTGTTCTCCTGACGCTGATGACTATCATACCGGGAAAGTTGATGGCAACCAACAATGGAGATTCAAGTGAACTGGACATACCAGAGATTGTGCTTGAGCACCTTGCTGACTCCTACGAATGGCATATTGCAAGCTATGAGGGAAAACATCTAAGCATTCCACTGCCTGTCATCGTACGCAGTTCTCAGACGGGCGAATGGTTTGTGGGTACTGCACACAGTCTTCCAGAGCCTTTCTTCTTTGATGCTGCCCACCATGGCAAGATATATGAGAAAATGGCTGATGGAACAATTGCCAGACCTCTTGATTTGAGTATTACCAAGGCTGTGACACAGATATGGATAGTTGTCATTGTAATGATAACGATATTCCTGTCTTGTGCTCGTTGGTACAGGAAAAGAGATGAGAGAAGCGAAGCTCCTGGTGGCTTTGTGGGTTTCATGGAAATGCTTGTGGTTACAATCCACGATGACCTTATACGACCATCAGTTGGTGAGGGACAATACAAGAAGTATGCACCATACCTTCTTACTGTATTCTTCTTCATTCTTACTACAAACATGATAGGTCTTATACCTATATTTCCAGGTGGTGCCAATGTGACAGGTAACATCAACATTACATTGTTCCTTGCCGTTTGCACCATGCTTGCCATCAATCTATTTGGCAACAAAGAGTACTGGAAGGAAATATTCTGGCCGGAAGTACCACTTTTCCTAAAGGCTTATCCCGTGCCAGTAATGCCTGTGATAGAGCTGTTTGGCGTGTTCACAAAACCGTTTGCCTTGATGATTCGTCTTTTTGCCAACATGATGGCAGGACATGCCGTGATACTTAGTTTCACTTGCGTTATATTCCTTGGATGGTCAATGGGTGTGGGCTATGGTCTTGGTCTCAATGCCTTCAGCATTCTGATGCTGCTGTTCATGAATTGTCTTGAGGTGTTAGTAGCTTTCGTACAGGCTTATGTCTTTACAATGTTGAGTGCAGTATTTATAGGGCTGGCTCACAAGGAACATCATTAGATGACTCGACAATTAAAAGAAAGAGATTATTTACAATTTAAATATTAACAATTTAACATTATAGAATTATGATTATTTCAACAATTTTAGCCGAGGGTCTGGCACAGCTGGGCTGCGGTTTGGGAGCAGGTATTGCAACTATTGGTGCTGGTTTGGGTATTGGTAAGATTGGCGGTAGCGCTATGGATGCTATTGCACGCCAGCCAGAGGCAACAGGTAAGATACAGACAAACATGATTCTTACGTCAGCTTTCGTTGAAGGTTGCGCACTCTTCGCCATAGCAGCTTGTGCATTCCTTATTAAATAGAGTTAGAGTTGACAAGTTGACGAGTTGATGTTTTTGTTGACGAGTTGACGAGTGAATAGTAATATGTTGGCGTAATTGAATTGACCGTGGATAGTGACAAGTGAACGAACATATCCTTGTCCACTCGTCAGCTGAATTACCTGTCAACTAAATGAATTCATACAAATGGAGAATCTGCCATCAATACTAACGCCTGATTTAGGACTTTTGTTCTGGATGCTCTTAGCGTTTGTTGTGGTGTTCCTTGTTCTTGCGAAATATGGCTTCCCTGCAATTCTCAACATGGTTGACAGCAGGAACCGTTTCATTAATGATAACCTTCGCAAGGCTAAGGAAGCTGCTGAGAGGCTTGAGCATATAAAGGATGAAGGTGAATCCATACTTCAGGAGGCACGCGAGAAACAAGCTGCCATCATCAAGGAGGCTACTGCCACGCGCGATGCCATCATCGAGAAGGCACAGGAAAAGGCACGTGTCGAGGGTGCAAGGCTTATAGAAGACGCCAAGGCTGAGATTGAGTCTCAGAAACAGGCTGCTATTAGCGATATCCGTAGGCAGGTGGCTGAGCTGAGCATCGAGATATCCGAGAAAATCCTCAAGGATAAACTTGGAGATGACAAGGCGCAAATGGAATATATTGACCGAATACTTGATGAGGTTACTTCAAAATAAACATTCAATGATATGGATTTAGGATTAATATCGGTAAGATACGCAAGGGCTTTGCTGAAGGCTTCTGTTGAAGAGGAACTTTCTGACAGGGTGTATGCAGATATGCAGACACTTTCGGAAAGCTATATCAAGGTGCCTGAGCTCAGGTTTACCATAGATAATCCCATGCTTTCCAAAGACAGCAAGCAGGAACTGCTATGTGCGGCAACGGGTGGGGAACCTTCCCCACTGACGCTGCGATTCCTGGAACTGATGCTCCAGGAAGGCAGGGAGAGTATCATACAACTTGTATCAAACTCATATCTGACGCTGTATAGGAAGCGGAATAACCTGATTGAGGCAAAACTTCTAACAGCCTCTCCTCTTGCTGTGGAGACGGAGAAAAGGCTTAGGCAACTTGTGGAAAGCAAGACAAACGGCAAGGTGGTATTTGAGTCGAAAGTGGAACCAGATATCATTGGTGGTTTCATCTTGGAGTATGACACCTATAGAATGGATATGAGTGTCAAGTCCCGACTTGCTGCCGTCGGTCATAGCTTGAGCAAGTGATAATCTGTTGACAAAGGGCGAGTCTGATGAACTTGCCATACTTGAATATTAATAAAAACTATTATGTCAGATAAAATTAAACCAAGCGAGGTGTCTTCTGTGCTCTTAAAGAAACTGAGAGGTATCAGCGACAATGCTGGGTTCGACGAGGTTGGTACAGTGTTGCAAGTTAGTGACGGCGTAGTCAGAATATACGGATTGCGCAACGCTGAGGCCAACGAACTTTTGGAGTTCGAGAATGGCACCATGGCTATCGTGATGAACCTCGAGGAAGACAACGTCGGATGCGTGTTACTTGGTTCCACATCAGGAGTCAAGGAAGGTATGACAGTTAAACGTACAAAGCGCATTGCAAGCATTCGTGTCAACGACAACATGCTGGGACGTGTCATCAATCCGCTGGGACAGGCTATCGATGGAAAAGGTGAAATCGACCTGTCCGACTCTTTTGAGATGCCTCTCGACAGAAAAGCTCCGGGTGTTATCTACAGACAGCCGGTGAAAGAACCTCTACAGACAGGTCTGAAAGCAGTCGATTCCATGATTCCTATTGGAAGAGGCCAGCGTGAGCTTATAATTGGCGACCGTCAGACAGGAAAGACTGCCATAGCTGTCGATACCATTATCAATCAGAAGAGTTTCTACGAGGCTGGAAAACCTGTCTATTGTATTTATGTAGCTATAGGACAGAAGGCATCAACAGTTGCCGCTCTTGTGGCAAACCTGAAGGAACATGGAGCATTGCCATATACAATCATTGTGGCTGCTACAGCTGCTGACCCTGCTGCCATGCAGTACTATGCACCTTTTGCCGGAGCAGCCATAGGTGAGTATTTCCGCGACAGAGGACATTCTGCACTCGTAGTGTATGACGACTTGTCAAAACAGGCTGTGGCTTACCGTGAGGTGTCGCTTATATTGAAGCGTCCTTCAGGACGTGAGGCTTATCCAGGCGATGTCTTCTATCTCCACTCAAGACTTCTTGAAAGGGCTGCGAGAATAAACGACCAGCAGGAAGTGGCTGAACAGATGAATGACTTGCCACAGTGCATGAAAGGACATGTCAAGGGTGGTGGTTCTCTTACTGCTCTGCCTATTATTGAAACACAGGCAGGAGACGTATCAGCTTATATCCCTACAAACGTTATTTCCATAACCGATGGACAGATATATCTTGAGTCAGATTTGTTCAATCAGGGTTTCCGTCCTGCCATTAATGTTGGTATTTCCGTATCCCGTGTGGGTGGTTCAGCACAGATAAAGAGTATGAAGAAGGTGGCTGGAACACTGAAGATAGACCAGGCGCAGTATAGGGAACTTGAGGCATTCTCGAAATTCTCAAGTGACATGGATGCCGTAACGGCTATGACTCTTGATAGAGGTAGAAAGAACAACCAGCTTCTTATCCAACCTCAATACAGTCCTATGCCTGTTGGCGAGCAGATTGCTATTCTCTACTGTGGAGTACACGGACTTATGCATAGCGTGCCAGTAGAGAGTATAAGGGAGTGCCAGGATACATTCCTCGAAAAAATGCGCACCTCGCATGCCGATGTCATTGCCCTGTTAGGCAGTGGTAAGATTGATGATACGGCTACGAAGACCATTGAGGATGTTATGGCTGATATAGCGGGACAGTATAAATAACAATTACCGATATGCCGTCACTAAAGGAAATTAAAGGGCGTATAGCCAGTGTCAACAGTACGCGCAAGATAACAAGTGCAATGAAGATGGTGGCGTCTTCTAAACTTCATCACGCACAGGTGGAGATTGAGAACATGCTGCCTTATGAGAATATGCTGGAGCATATACTCAAGACATTCTTGGCATCTGAGGCTGATGCGCGCAATGTCTTCTCAAAGGAACGGGAGGTGAAGCGTGTCGCACTCATTGTGTTTAGCTCTAACAGCAGTCTGTGTGGTGGCTTCAACACCAACGTCATTAAGATGATGATGCAGGTGATACAGGAGTATGCCCATCTGGGTAAGGAGAATATTGTTGTCTATCCAATAGGAAGGAAAGTGGCAGAGAAGGTTGCACGCTTGGGATATAAGTCTGCAGGCGACTTCAATACTCTTGCAGACAAGCCTAACGTTGGAGGATGCATAGATTTGGCACGAGAGATAGGCAAGGAGTTCCTCGATGGCAACCTTGACAGGGTGGAGATGATTTATCATCATTTCAAGAGTGCGGGAAGTCAGATCCTTACTCGTAAGACATTCCTGCCTATTGACATTCAGTCGGAGCTTGAGAAAGACAATGAGAGAGACCTAACCACTAACATCGTGACGAAAAAGGCTCAGGAGTACCTGAAAAGGAACAAGAAAGAGCGGGAGACCGTGAAAGAAGATGTCAAGCCTCTTAATGACAACTTCATTGTAGAGCCTGACATGAACACAGTTCTCTCAAAACTGATTCCTAAACTTGCGCACCTGATGCTTTACACAGCTCTCCTTGACAGTAACGCATCGGAGCACGCTGCCCGCATGGTGGCTATGCAAACAGCTACAGACAATGCTGACGAGTTGCTCAGGGAACTGAATCTTCAGTACAACAAGTCAAGACAGCAGGCTATTACAAACGAGTTGCTTGACATAGTAGGTGGCTCGGTAAACAACTGACAGCATGTAAGAGACATGCAGCACTTGAATTATATGAATTATGCAAATCCCCTTTTGGAAACACATTCCAAAGGGTATTTGCATTTTTTATCTCCTTAAACCTAACGAATCTATTAGTGGGTAAGATGAAACTTTGAGGCCGTTGACTTTACATGGTTGTTCAGCACAGGAAGTATATCTTCATAAAGCAAAGCATTGCGATGTTACTTGCAAAGCTTATCTCTGTCACTTGCAAAGCTTATCTCTGCCACTTGCAAAGCTTATCTCTGCCACTTGCAAAGCTTATCTCTGCACATCACGGTAGTTATGATTATTTTTGACTATTACCGTTTCCTGACCATTCCATATATATGCGACAATCCCACACCTCTTGCGAGTTGTGGGATTGCGTGTTTGTTTGGAATAAGTTTTATTTTTTTTATTTCTATGTTAAGCCTCAGGTATGACGTTGACAACACTCTTGTCGCGACGTCCTTTGTGGAATTCTACAGTACCGTCAACCAAAGCATAGAGAGTATCATCTTTGCCGATACCCACATTCTTGCCTGGGTTGTGCTTTGTACCACGCTGACGTACGATAATGTTTCCTGCGATACATTTCTGACCGCCCCAGATCTTAACACCTAATCTTTGCGAAGCTGACTCGCGTCCGTTCTTGGAACTACCTACACCTTTTTTATGTGCCATTTCCTGTCCTCCTGATTTAAGCGATTATTGATTTGATTTCAAGCTGAGTGTACTGAGAACGGTGTCCGTTCTTCTTACGGTAGTCCTTGCGACGTTTCATCTTGAAGACGATAACCTTGTCGCCTTTGACTAATGGGTTAATCACTTCAGCTACTACTTTTGCTCCCTCTACTGTTGGAGCACCTACTGCGATTGCTCCCTCATTGTCCAAGAGGAGCACTTTCTCAAATTCAACAGTTTGTCCGGCCTCTGCCGACTCCAGGCGATTTACATAGATTTTCTTGCCTTCCTGGACTTTGAACTGCTGACCGTTGATTTCTACAATTGCGTACATTTTATTATTGTATAACGGCTTTCTCTGCGGGGCGGCAAACATCGTGCCTGCACTTGTATGAGCCCCAAACAGACTAATCGGGCGCAAAATTACAAAAAAATATTCAATCAATAGTATTGTAACCTTATTTTTAATCTTGTGCCTTAACCAACTTTAACATAGACAACCATCCCGGCAGATCCCAGAAGCAAGTGCAAAGTTAATACGAATATTTTGAAATTATCTCATTTGTTGTCAAGATACCTATTTTTTCTTGGTCTTGCATTGATTTTATCTTGAATTAACTGTATTCATCCTCGGTAACTGTTCAGCGCATGCGGTTTACTATATTCGCTGAACATTTACACTGACTGTTCTGTAACCTTGTCTGGACACATTTTCGAGTATGTAATTTAGTAGTT
>SAMEA3663090__coassemble_71_pt1 | contig 64282 bp, 41 predicted proteins | sample SAMEA3663090__metabat2_high_PE_006 | metagenome-assembled genome bin SAMEA3663090 (sample SAMEA3663090) | pig gut metagenome | biome: pig gut; feature: pig-associated habitat; material: faeces | place: France | collected 2012 | reverse complement strand
TAGCAAAACTCTTTGACGAAGACTTTTGGGTGACACGATGACGAAGTCAGGAGATGTAATCTTAGATATGCTGTCTGTGTATGTGATATTTCTTTTATAGTACTCCATCATGTTCTCTATATCGCCTTTTTGATAATAATATTGTGTCAACATGCCTGTAGAGAAATTCTTGTTGTATATGTTCCCTTTTTTTTCAAGTTGGTCGAGATATGGCACAGCTTCGTCAAGCTTGTTTTCACTTGCCAGTATCATTGCCTTGATGGAATAGAACGTTTTCCAGTTATCCTTATTGCCAAGCTGTGTCATGGCATTATCTATGTGGTGGGTAGCTTCCTGATAGTTCCCCATGATGTTGTAGCAATAGGCGATTTGTGCCTCAATTTCTGCGGTCATAGTGCCGTTGTCGTATTTCCTTGCAAGTTTGTATGCTTCCTCGTATATGGTGAGAGCGCTATCAATGATTTCTCTATTCTTGTAGCAGTTGCCAAGATCCCTTTTAGCAAACAATAGCAGTGTTGTGTCTTTGTTTAGCTTTGACAATTCCGCACTTTTCTTGAAATAATTAGATGCTTGCCTTTCAAGAGACTGGTCAAGCATAGAGTAACCTATATATAGAGAATTCAGTGCTTTCAGTTTTCTTGTCTTGCTGTCAATGGGATTTTCCATCAGTTCGTCGGCTTTCTGGTAGTATTCAAGAGCCTGTGGGTAGTCGCCTTTGTCAGTATAGAATTTGCCAGCATAAAACAGTGCTGTTGGCAATTTGCTGTTATCGTTGCTTTTCTGATAGTATTCAAGAACCTTAAGGATGTCGCTTTTGTCGGTATCGTTGAGGTAGCACTTGTATTCCAGTTTCACTTTCAGCAGCCTATAATACATGTTTGTTGCCTCTGAGGCAGATTCCATTTCCTTGCTCATGCTTTTCAGCAGTGAGAGGGCAGAGTCTGGTTGGACATCGGCAAGGCTGTCTATTGCGTTCAGCTTGTCGTGACGGCTGTCACAGCCACATCCAATAAGGAATGTGACCATCATTGTTACAGTAATTATTATGTGGAGAAAATTTCTCACTTTTCTTTGTATATGACATTGTTTGCCCCGCTTGTTATCTTAAGGGCTTCCGGATGTTCCTCAATGAAAGAGTCGATATGCCTGATGCGTTTATCTTCAAGTATCTCATCGACAGCTATGAGTATTCCTGTCTCCTCCACGTCTCCAAAGCCATAGTTGATAGCTGTCCCGAAGAGCTTCATTGTTGGACTGAGGTTCATGTATGCGTTGACAAGAGGTGGGATGTTGTAGCCCAGCGACCTGATTTCTCGGTTGAGTATTCTGTAGTCTGCCTTGAAGTCTTCTTCTGAGAACAGAGCCTCCAGCTCTTTAGGATCGGCTTCTGTTTTCAGCGGTTTCATCGGCACAATGAGGTTCTCCTTGTCGTCAAAATGTTTTTTCAGGAAATAAAGAATCATGTCTCTTCCACGTCGTATGTATGAGGGGTACATTGTCATTTTCCCAAAGAAATATTTTACGTCCGGATTGATGACCGTGAGAGCTCCGAGTCCGTCCCACAGGTTGTCGAGTGCAAAGATGCTCTTTTTGTCTTTTCTTACGTTCTGATATTCCACGGCTACGAAAGAGCGTCCCAACTCAACAGTATATGGCATGTATTCCTTAAGGAATTTCTCTGAGAAATGGAACATGTGGCTTGTTGCGAGTTCAGGCTGTCCTGTCTTGTCGTTGATGTTCCATTCCGACCCGTATAGGTACCTATAGCCACCAATAATCTCTTCCTCCTCAGGATTCCATACTATCAGCTGCTTGTAGCAGTTGTCACATAAGTCGAATTCATCGAGGTCGAGTGGCTTCCCTGTTCCGCCACCTGCTTCCCTGAAGGCAATCTCGCGCAGTCGCCCTATTTCCCTCAGCACGTTAGGTGCATTGTGTGCTGTCACAACATATATCTCGTTGTGGCTTTTGTTTGTCATGCGCAACTGCTTGTCGGGAGTTAGCTCACTTTTCAACAGCTCCTTTTCAACAGGCTTGATAATTTCTTGTTCCATCTTTTCTCTTAAAGTTGTTTTCTTTCCGTTCAGTAGTTTTTATGTGGCTGGTACGGGGCTTTTGTTTCCTATAGCTGATAGACTATGTCCTGCACATGTTGAGCCCATTGGGCGGGTGTCTTTTCCCTGTTGAATGTCTGCCAGGGAATAGGCTTGCCAATCCTTACCTCAAAAGTCTTGTGCACATTCTTGTACATCTCATCGACAAGGAACAGCATGGCTATGTTGAATTTGATGTTAAGGAATTTGCATGTGTCAGCAAGTCTGTAGAAGAAATTGCTGTTCTGTCCGCCAAAGTGTATTGGCACGACATCCCTTCTTGTCTCCACGCTCTTGGTGATGAATGTTTTCTTCCATGGAAGGTCGTGTATCTTTCCATTTATCTTTCTGGAACAGAGTCCGGCAGGAAACATCAGGACATGGTTGTCGCTGCTGAAAGCAGACTCCACCATTGCAGGGAAGTTCCTGCTTTGCCTACCTGTCTTGTTGATTCCCACACACAGAGGTGCAAGTCCCGGCAGGTTCATGAGAAGGTCGTTGACAAGATAGCGGAAGTTGTCTCCGTATTGGCGTCCAATGATGGCTCCGAGAGCAACCCCGTCTATTCCTCCAAGGGGATGGTTTGATACAAATGTGAGCAGCCTTCCGTCATGGGGCAGGTTGTCAAGCCCTTTAACCTGAAGATCCATGTCAAGATATCTTACACATTCCTCAAGCCATGGCGTGCCTTTCTTGTCGCGTGCACTCCACAGGAAACCGTTTACCTCATCCTCATGCAAGATGCGTCTTAGCCATGACAATGCAAATTTCGGCACGAATCGTGCTTTGTCGCCAGCCTTGGACTTGATAATCTTGTCTATGTCAATGGTCTTCTCTATACTTTCTCTCATTCCCGCTTTCGCTGATGATATGCTTTGTTTTCAATAACAATATGCAAAAGTAACGAAAGGTTTTTAAATTCATTTCATTTTTGCCAAGAAAAATTAATTTTTTAATAAAAGTTTAATCCATTTCGCTTGTTTCGTTTCACTATCGTTCCATTTCAAAAGAAATTAATTGCCTCTCTACAGTCTCTCCCTGATGACTTAAAATTGAAAAAAAATATAAAATATAAGTTTTATGAAAAATATTATGTATTAAAGTGGTGGAATGTGGGGAAAAATGTGTAATTTTGAACCCTGATTATTTATAAGGTATCAGGTGTCAGGTTTTTAAGTTTTTTGGTGATATTACCTCACGACCTTATTTGAAGATTTAAGATTGAACCTTTTCTCATCAGGTGTGGAGATTCCTCTCCATGGTGAGGTTGGGGAAAGAAAAAATATAGATGCGATTTATAGGTAACAGTGAAGCGAAAACAGACGTGAAAGGAAGAGTGTTCCTGCCCTCCGTGTTCCGTAAGATTCTTGCCGCCTCTGGTGACGAGCGTCTTGTCATGCGCATGGATCCTTTCCAACCTTGCCTGACGCTCTACCCTGAGTCAGTATGGAATGAAACCTTGGACTCACTTAGGAACAGACTTGACAGATGGAATTCCAGACATCAGATGATATTCCGCCAGTTTGTTAACGATGCGGAGATTATGGAACTTGACTCAAACGGACGTTTCTTGATACCGCGCAGATACCTGCAGAAAGCTGGTATCAGCCAAAAGGTTAGGTTTATAGGCATGGACGATACCATAGAGATATGGGGATGTGAGAATGTTGACTCCGCCTTTATGGCTCCTGAAGAATTTGCCGGTGCGCTGGAACTGACGATGCGTGAGGAGTTAAAGCCCCTTCCCAGCCCTACCCGGAGGGAGGGTGCACCAGCATGATGGAGAAATGAGGAGTTAAAGCATTGAAGCAGAAAAAAACAGATGGAGATGAAAGCAGAGACATATCACGTGCCGGTGTTGTTGGACGAAAGTGTTGCTGGACTGGCAATCCACGAAGGAGGGGTTTATGTTGACGCCACATTCGGAGGCGGAGGACACAGCCGCAAGATAGTGAGCCTCATGCCTGACAGCTGTCGTCTCTATGGTTTCGACCAGGATGCTGATGCAGAGCGCAATGCCATGTGTATGGCGGAAGGATTCACCTTTGTAAGGTCAAACTTTAGATTTCTCCGTAACTGGATGAGATATTATGAGGTGGAGAAGATAGACGGACTTATAGCAGACCTTGGAGTGTCGTCCCATCATTTTGACGATGGAGAACGTGGATTCTCGTTCAGGTTTGACACTCCGCTTGACATGAGAATGAACAGAAGGGCGGGGTTGACAGCTGCTGATGTACTGAACTCGTATGAGGAGGAAGCACTTGCAGACCTGTTTTTCGTTTATGGAGAGATGAGGAATGCAAGAAAGATAGCAAGGAGCATTGTCAAGACAAGGACGGAGCGCCCCATCATCACCACGGCAGACCTTGTAAATGCCGTTGGCACACTCATAAGGAAAGAGAGGGAGAAGAAGGAACTTGCGCGCCTTTTCCAGTCATTGCGCATTGAAGTAAACCATGAGATGGATGCCTTGAAAGAGATGCTCTCGGCTGCTGCCGAGCTGCTTGCCGTAGGAGGGAGGCTTGTAGTCATTACCTATCACTCGCTTGAGGATAGGATAGTGAAGAATTTCATAAAGGCGGGAAATGCCGAAGGCAGGGTGACTCAGGACTTCTTTGGCAGGAGCGGAGCCCCACTTGTCCCAGTAGGGAAAATGATAGTTCCAAGTGAGAAGGAACAGACAGAGAATCCAAGAAGCAGAAGTGCAAAACTAAGAATAGCAGAAAAGAGATGAAGAAGTACGAAGTGGATACAGATAGCGACATGAAGGTAACGGAAGGGGATACTAATGCCGAAGTGACTGCCAGCATTGACAATGCCAGTGCCGATTTTCGTGAGGCTATAAAGAAGCAGGCGAGAGAGGACGAGCAGCCTCAGTCTAACAAGTTTACGTTGCGCAAAGTGCTTGGTGGGGATATTCTTACAGCCACCCTCATAAGAAAGCAGATATACCTTATACTGCTTATAGTGTTTTTCGTAATCGTATATATCACCAACAGATATAATGTTCAGAAGCAGCTTATAGAGATAGATGCCCTTAACAAAGAACTTAATGATATAAAATACAAGTCATTGTCGGTAAACAGTATGCTGACGGAGAAATGTCGCGAGAGTCATGTGCTTGATGTGCTTAAAAACAGTAAGGACAGCACGTTGAAAGTGTCTTCCCAGCCACCGTTTATCATTACAGTGAAATCAAAGTGAGTGTCGTAATGGAGACTTACGGCAAGCATAATATCCAAAGGGTATTCCAGAACCGCAAACGAGAAATAAGGAAAAGAGCATGAGTAGGAAGTTCGATTATAGTAAGGTAATGCCAAGGTATAGCGTCATAGCCATACTGTTCACACTTGTATCATTTGCCGTAATAGGCAAGAGTGCATATATAATGACGGCACAGAAGGATTACTGGGAGAAGGTGGCGTCAACACAGAAGAAGGACAGTGTGCCACTGAAAAGCGACAGAGGCAATATCCTGAGCTGCGATGGGCAGTTGATGGCAAGTACCATACCGACATACGAGATATTCATGGATTTTCAAACTCTCCGTGAGACAGGAAATGACTCTATATGGGAGGCTAATATCGATGCTATAGCTGACGGGCTTCATGAAATATTCCCTTTGAAGAGTTCCAGCGACTTCAAGAAGCATTTGGAGGAAGGAAGGGAAAAGCAGAGCCGTCATTGGAAGATATGGAAGACGAGGATAGAATACGAGCAGTACAAAAGGGTGAAAGAGCTGCCTGTGTTCAGCATGTCTAAATACCAGAGTGGATTCCATGAGGAGGAGTTCGTAGCGAGGAAGTTGCCTTTCGGTTCTCTTGCATCACGAACGGTAGGCTCGTTGTATGGTTCCAAGGATGTTGCAAGGTGTGGTCTTGAGCAATATTATGATTCTATCCTTCGTGGAGAGACAGGAAAGGGACATACCCAGAAGATAAGGAACAAGTTCTTGAAGATTACCGACTATCCTGCCATCCATGGCTCAGACATTATCACCACTATTGACGTGAATATCCAGGACCTTGCAGAGAGAGCTGTCGTTGACGAGCTGAAACTTATCAACGGCAATGTCGGTGTGGCGATAGTCATGGAGGTGGCTACTGGTGACATTAAGGCAATAGTAAACATGGAGAAGAAAGGCAACGGAGAGTATGGGGAGACTATGAACCATGCTGTCAGCGACCTGCTGGAGCCTGGCTCTGTGTTCAAGACAGCATCGTTGATGGTGGCAATAGATGATGGCGTCGTTGACACCAATTACGTTGTCCAGACGGGCGGAGGTGTGTGGAACATGTATGGTAGAGACATGAAAGACCACAACTGGCATAAAGGAGGCTATGGCACTATAACACTGCCGAGAAGCCTTGAGGTTAGTTCAAATATCGGGGTGAGCAGGATAGTGGATAATTTCTATCATAAGAACCCAGAGAAATTCGTGGAGGGAATACGCAACCTTGGCATAACAGATGACTTCAAGATACCCATCAAGGGTGCCACTCCTGCCAAGGTGAGGATGCCACGCAAAAATGACAGGGGACAATATGTGAACTGGAGCAAGACAACGCTCCCATGGATGAGTATAGGCTACGAGACACAGGTGCCACCCATATCCACCCTCACTTTCTATAATGCTATAGCCAATGGTGGAAAGATGATGAGACCACGATTTGTTTCGAAGGTTGTGAAGGATGGGAAAGTCATAAAGGAGTACCCACCTGTCGTGCAGCGTGATAATATAGCCAAGAATAAGAACACCATTCCGCTAATGCAGACAATGCTGGAGCATGTGGTGAGCCAGGGTCTTGGCAAGCAGGCTGGTTCCAAGTCGTTCAAAGTGGCAGGCAAGACAGGAACGGCTCAGATATCCAAGGGAGCGGCAGGCTACCATAGTGGAGTCGTTGACTATCTCCTTTCCTTTGCGGGATATTTTCCAGCCGATGCGCCAAGATACAGCTGTATAGTATGCATTCAGAAAACAGGACTGCCGGCTTCAGGTGGTGGCATGAGTGGTGTCGTCTTCCATAACATAGCCGAGGGCATCATGTCACAGAGCCTTAAACTTGATGTCAATGACGCATGCGACTCATTGTCTGCCCGTCCTCCACTCGTAAAGGCTGGCAATCTGCTGGCTGCTGACTATGTTCTCAACAGTTTTGGTTTCAATGTCATCAACGGATGGAATGGCTCATATAAATATGGTAATCCAATATGGGGAATAGCAGAGGAAAAAGACAACAAGACGGTGAAGCTTGTAAAACAGGCAGTATCATCAAAGAAGGTGATGCCAAACATCGTTGGCATGGGTGCGCGCGATGCTGTCTATCTGCTGGAGAAGCATGGAGTCAAGGTGAGGATTATGGGACGTGGCAAGGTGAAAGAACAGAGTATAAAACCCGGTACGACACTCCGTAAGGGTATGATATGCTCGTTGACAATGGCATAGTCCTTGAGACTGTCCGCATTTGGCAGCATGCAAGCACATAGAATAATGAAGTTTCATATTAAACATAATAATTACAACTATGATACTAAGAGAATTGACAGCTGACATAACACCATTGTCCATATCTGGCAATATGGATATTGACATCAGCGGAATAGCTATTGACAGCCGCAAGGTACAGAAGGGTTACCTGTTCATTGCCATGAAAGGAACACAGGTGGATGGTCACCAGTACATTGGCAAGGCTATAGAGCTGGGAGCTACGGCAATACTTGCCGAAGAGGAACCGACAACGAAGACGGAAGGAGTGACATATATAATAGTGGCTTCTACAGAGAATGTGGTAGGCAATGTGGCTACAACGTTCTATGGCAAGCCATCCGAGCACCTGAGACTTGTAGGCGTCACAGGAACAAACGGCAAGACAACAATCGCCACATTATTATATAATATGTTCCGCAAGATGGGACATAAGGTGGGACTGTTGTCAACAGTGTGCAACTACATAGAAGATGAGGCTGTGCCAGCCAGCCATACTACCCCTGACCCAATAGAACTGAACAGCCTTCTCGCCAGGATGGTTGATGCTGGATGTGAGTATGCCTTTATGGAATGCTCAAGCCATGCCATACATCAGAAACGAATTGGAGGCCTGAAGTTTGCCGGCGGTATCTTCACTAACCTTACCCGCGACCATCTTGACTACCACAAGACATTCCAGAATTACAGGGATGCCAAGAAGGCTTTCTTTGATGCCTTGCCAAAGGATGCGTTCGCTGTCGTCAATGCAGATGACAAGAATGGCATGGTAATGGTTCAGAATACCAAAGCCGTAGTGAAGACATATAGCACGAGGGCTATGGCAGACTTCAAGGCAAGAATACTGGAATGCCATTTTGGTGGCATGTATCTTGAGATAGACGGCAGAGAGGTGGGAGTGCAGTTTATCGGCAAGTTCAATGTCAGCAACCTGCTTGCTGTCTATGGCGCAGCTGTGATGTTGGGTAAAGAACCAGAGGACATCCTTGTTGTGATGAGTACTCTGAAGAGTGTTAACGGAAGACTTGACCCAATACAGTCACCGGAAGGATGGACTGCCATTGTTGACTATGCTCATACTCCAGATGCACTGGAGAATGTGCTTAATGCCATACATGAGGTGCTGTCAGGCAATGGAAAGGTTATTACAGTATGTGGCGCTGGTGGAAACCGTGACAAAGGCAAGCGACCTCTTATGGCGCAGGAGGCAGTGAGACAAAGCGACAAGGTTGTCATAACAAGTGACAATCCCAGGTTTGAGGAGCCTCAGGATATCATTAATGACATGATAGCTGGTCTTGACAAGGAGCAGATGAAAAAGGTTGTCTGCATAGCCGACCGTCGAGAGGCTATCCGTACCGCCTCAATGATGGCAGGCAAGGGAGATGTGATACTCATAGCTGGCAAAGGGCATGAGGACTATCAGGAGATAAAAGGGGTGAAGCACCATTTTGATGACCATGAGGTAGTTAGAGAACTCCTTTCCTGATGTGAGTTCCGAATATATTTGACCATATATAGTATGTAGGCATAATAGTAACGAATTATCAGATAAATAATGTTGTATTATATATTTAGATTCCTTAATGAGTTTGGTATCAGTGGCTCACATTTGTGGGGATATATCTCCTTCCGTGCCATATTGGCACTTATTCTCGCTTTGGTGATTTCATCGTGGTTTGGTGAACATTTCATCAAATTCCTGAAGAGAAAACAGATAACAGAGACAGCCAGGGACAAGTCAATCGACCCCTTTGGAGAAAAGAAGGTAGGTGTTCCCTCCATGGGAGGTGTCATCATCATTGCAGCCATCCTCATCCCTGTGCTCCTTCTTGGACGTCTGCGCAATATATATCTTATCCTTATGGTTATAACGACTGTTTGGCTCGGGTTCCTTGGAGGCATGGATGACTATATCAAGATTTTCCGTCACAACAAGGAGGGTCTGAAAGGCAGATACAAGATAGTTGGTCAGGTAAGCATAGGACTGATAGTAGGATTGGTGTTGTGGGCATCACCGGATGTAAGAGCCAATCTAAACCTTGGTGTTGAGAAAGCAGGTTCAGAGATGGTGGTGAAACACGCTGAAAAATCAGAGAAGACACTCAAGACCACGATACCATTTGTCAAGAACCATAATCTCGACTATTCAGAGATAATGGCAGTGTTTGGCGAATACAAGACAGCTGCAGGCTGGATACTCTTTGTAATCATGACGATACTTGTAGTGACTGCAGTGTCGAATGGAGCCAATCTCAATGATGGAATGGATGGAATGTGTGCCGGTAACTCCGCTATCATAGGCGTGGCATTGGGCATACTTGCCTATGTGAGTTCCCACATGGAGTATGCCTCATACTTGAATATCATGTACATTCCAGGAACGCAGGAGCTTGTGGTGTTCTTCTGTGCTTTCATTGGTGCATTGATCGGATTTCTTTGGTATAACACCTATCCGGCACAGGTGTTTATGGGAGATACAGGCTCACTTACCATTGGCGGAATAATTGGCGTGGGTGCAATCATTATTCATAAGGAACTTCTGCTGCCAATCCTGTGTGGAGTGTTCTTTGTGGAGAGTCTTAGCGTCATTATACAGGTGTGGTATTATAAGCTTGGCAAGAGACGAGGAGTGAAGCAGAGGGTTTTCAGACGCACACCGATACATGACAATTTTAGGACCCTTGACTCGCAGCTTGACCCAGAATGCAAATATCTCCTTAAGAAACCGTCGTCTGTTGTTCATGAGTCGAAAATAACAATCCGTTTCTGGATAGTGACCATTCTGCTTGCGGCATTGACGATAATAACACTGAAGATAAGATGAGTTGGAGCAAGTTTTTTAACTTGCGGAACTAATATATTTAAAATTAAGAAGGAAAGATGGATAGAATAGTAATATTGGGTGGTGGAGAAAGCGGAGCAGGTGCTGCCGTCCTCGCTAAACAAAAAGGCTTTGATGTATTTGTTTCTGACATGTCTGCAATAAAGGACAAGTACAAGAGCATGCTAAATGAGCATGGAATAGAGTGGGAGGAAGGCAAACATACAGAGGAGAAAGTGCTTAATGCTTCAGAAGTAATAAAAAGCCCTGGCATTCCCAAGGAAGCCCCTATTGTCAAGAAGATAATAGAAAAAGGAATACATGTAATAAGCGAGATTGAGTTTGCAGGCAGATATACAGACTCCAAGATGATATGTATAACAGGTTCCAACGGAAAAACAACAACTACATCCCTTATATACCATATCTTCAAGGAGGCAGGGTATGACGTAGGACTTGCAGGAAACATAGGCAACTCGCTTGCACTACAGGTTGCCGAGTCTCCACACGAATACTATATTATCGAGCTTAGTTCCTTCCAGCTTGATAATATGTATGATTTCCATGCAAATATAGCTATTCTTCTGAATATCACACCCGACCATCTGGATAGATATGACAACTGCATGCAGAATTATGTTGACTCCAAGATGAGAATCATACAGAACCAGACTTCAACCGACTCGTTCATCTATTGGAATGATGACCCGATAATAAAGAAGGAATTAGGTAAGTATGACATAAAGTCAATACAATATCCTTTCTCAAGACTTAAGGAAGAGGGTTCTATTGGATATATAGAGGAAGGCGAGTACAAGATTGAGCAGCCTATTCCATTCAACATGGAGCAGGAAGACCTTTCGCTTACGGGAATCCATAATATATATAACTCTCTTGCCGCTGGCATTGCTTCCGATATAAGCGGAATAAAGAAAGAGGAGATAAGGAAAAGTCTTGGAGATTTCCCAGGTGTAGAACACAGGTTAGAGAAGGTGTGCAAGGTAGGAGGTGTGCAGTACATCAACGACTCTAAAGCAACCAATGTCGATGCATGTTGGTATGCTCTTGAGAGCATGACCACACCCACAATACTCATCATTGGAGGCAAGGACAAAGGAAATGACTACAGCAGTATCATGGAACTTGTGAAGAAGAAATGCCGCGGTATAGTATATCTTGGGGCAGACAACAAGAAGCTGCATGATAATTTTGACAGTCTCGGAATACCAACACGTGACACCCATTCCATGGCAGACTGCGTGAAGGCATGCTACGAGATGGCTGAACCTGGAGATACTGTGCTGCTGAGTCCATGTTGCGCCAGTTTTGACCTCTTCAAGAACATGGAAGATAGGGGCGAGCAATTCAAAAATCTGGTAAGGAATCTTTAACAGCATACAATGAACAGCAATCTGACAAACATATTCAAGGGCGATAAAGTTATCTGGATGATATTCTTTTTCCTATGCATTATAAGCGTCATTGAGGTGTATTCCGCCTCAAGCCGCCTCACCTATGGCGTTGATGCATATTGGACTCCTATATTGAAGCATATTGGCATTTTGTTTATGGGTGTGCTGTCAATGCTTGTTGTCTTGAATGTCAAGTGTAAATATTTCAAGCTTGTAACACCTGTGCTGCTGCCTTTCGCTTTCATAACCCTTATCTGGGCTTTAGTGGGTGGAGAGAACAAGAATGATGCCAGCAGATGGGTAAGTATGATGGGTATCTCTTTCCAACCATCAGAGATAGCCAAGGGTGCCATAATATTGGCTACTGCCCAGATACTCAGTGCCATGCAGACTGCCAAGGGCGCAGATTCAAAAGCCATAAAATATATATTGATAGTACTTGCCTTTATCGTCATTCCTATCATGGTAGAGAATCTCTCAACGGCAGTGCTAATAGTTGTAACGGTCATACTGATGATGTTCATAGGGAGAGTGCCTATGCGGCAGTTAGGGAAACTGCTTGGTGTTCTCGCCATTATGGGTGTCTTGGCAGTTTCATCAATACTTATTGTGGGCAAGCGTGACAATACGGTCAAGAACAGTGATAAACAGAATCTCACAGAAGAAGTAAAGAAGGAGAAGAAAGAAAACTCAATTGAGAAAATCCTTCACAGGGCTGATACGTGGAAAGGCAGGATATATGATTTCTTCGATAATGAATATATACCACCAGAGAAATTCGACCTTGACGAAAATGCCCAAGTGGGACACGCCAATATAGCTATTGCATCATCAAAAGGAATAGGAAAGGGTCCTGGCAACTCAACAGAGCGCGACTTTCTGACACATGCAGTATCGGATTTCATATATGCCATTATAGTGGAGGAAATGGGTCTTATAGGAGCCATTGTCGTTGCTGCTTTATACATAATGCTCCTTTTCCGTGCAGGGCGTATTGCGAGTCGTTGTGAGAATGCATTTCCTGCTTTCCTTATAATGGGGCTTGCCATCATGCTTGTCATGCAGGCTCTTATGAACATGCTGGTAGCTGTTGGGCTCGCTCCTGTGACCGGTCAGCCGTTGCCTCTTGTCAGCAAAGGAGGTTCTTCTTCTGTAATAAACTGTATTTTTATAGGCGTTATGCTGAGTATCAGCCGCTCTGCAAAGAAAAACGATGCTATTCCCTCTGCAAACCATGGATATATGCAGATAATAGAGTAATAAGTCAATCGTTTTCAATAAAATAGGAATATAATTATCGAATTAGATATTTTTTGATTAAATTTGCAATGTAATAAAACATATAGAGAAATGCATGATAAGATAAGAGTGGTTATAAGCGGTGGTGGCACAGGTGGTCACATCTTTCCAGCCATTGCGATAGCTAATGCCATAAAGGAGATAGTTCCAGATGCAGACATTCGTTTTGTAGGTGCAGTAGGACGCATGGAGATGAAACGTGTTCCAGATGCAGGCTATGAGATTGTGGGATTGCCAATCTGTGGCTTCGACCGTAAGAACATGTTGAAGAATGTATATGTCTTATGGAAGGCATCTGTCAGTATCGTCAAGGCAAGAAAGTTTGTAAAGACCTTCTCTCCACACGTGGCGGTAGGAGTAGGTGGCTATGCAAGCGGACCCCTCCTCTGGGCTGCTTCAAGCATGGGAGTGCCATGTATTATCCAGGAGCAGAACTCATATGCTGGAGTTACCAATAAACTCCTTTCAAAGAAAGTCCAGAAAATCTGTGTGGCATACGAAGGTATGGAGAGATTCTTCCCTAAGGAGAAAATCATGATGACAGGCAATCCAGTAAGAGACAATGTGGTGAGGTGTCAGATAGATAAGGCTGAGGCTTGTCGCAGATTAGGTCTTGATCCTGACAAGAAAACGATATTGCTTGTGGGTGGAAGCCTTGGAGCAAGAACCATCAACGAGAGTGTGCTCAACCATCTTGACATCGTGAAAGAGTCGGGTGTGCAGTTCGTATGGCAGACAGGAAAGTACTATTCCGCTTCCATAAAAGAGAGGCTAAAAGGAAGAGACGACCTGCCAATGCTTAAGGTGACAGACTTTATCAGTGACATAGGTGAGGCATACAAGGCTTCAGACCTTGTCATTAGCCGGGCTGGAGCAAGTTCTATCAGTGAGTTCTGCCTTATAGGAAAACCGGTGATATTGGTACCAAGTCCCAATGTGGCAGAAGACCATCAGACAAAGAATGCCATGGCACTATCAGATAAAGGTGCTGCTATCCTTGTCAAGGACTCAGAGGCTGTTGACTGTCTGCTTGCCACAGCCGTGAAGTTAGTCAATGATGAGAAGCAGCTTGAGAAACTTAGTAGAAATGTCAGCTCAATGGCATTCAAGGACTCGGCACTCAAGATAGCTGAGGAAGTAATAAAGACCATCAGAAAATAGGAGAATTACAATCAAATGACAGACGTATCATCAATAAAGGCAGTGTATTTTGTAGGAGCTGGCGGTATTGGCATGAGTGCTATCGCAAGGTATTTCCTAAGCAAGGGCATTTTAGTAGCAGGCTATGACAAGACCCCTTCTGCCCTTACCACCCAGTTGGAGAAAGAGGGAATGGCAATACATTACGATGATAATGTTAATGCTGTGCCAAAGGGATGTCTTGACAAAAATAATACACTTGTCATATACACACCAGCAATACCTGAAAGCCACAAAGAACTGTCATATTTCAAGGAGAACGGATTCAGAATAGAGAAAAGGGCACAAGTGTTAGGGAGTCTCACAAGGTCGCATAAAGGATTGTGTGTGGCAGGCACACATGGCAAGACATCAACGTCAACGATGTGTGCGCATATACTCCATGGTAGCCATATCGACTGCAATGCTTTCCTTGGCGGCATTTCCAAAAACTACGGCACTAACTATATTCTTTCAAATTCAGATTATGTGGTGATAGAAGCTGATGAGTTTGACCGCTCTTTTCATTGGCTTAGTCCATGGATGAGCGTGATAACATCCACAGATCCGGACCATCTTGACATATATGGAACAAAAGAGTCCTATCTTGAGAGTTTCCGGCATTATACGTCGCTAATACAGCCTGGAGGTGCTCTCATTATACACACAGGTCTTGAGATGACCGTTGATGTGCAGCCTGATGTGAGGATATATACATACAGCAGGAACGATGGAGATTTCCATGCCGAGAATGTCCGTATAGATAATGGTACGATATTGTTTGACATGATTTCACCACTGGGTAATGTAAAGGATGTGGAACTGGGACAGCCTGTCCCAATTAATATAGAGAATGGCATAGCGGCAATGGCAATGGCACAGTTGTCGGGATGTACAGCCGAAGAACTGCGTGATGGCATGAAAACTTATAGTGGCGTGGACAGAAGGTTTGACTTCAAGGTGAAGAATGACAGACATGTGGTGCTGTCAGATTATGCCCATCATCCAAAGGAGATTCTCCAGAGTGCAAGGAGTCTCCGTGAATTGTACCGTGACAGGAAGATAACCGCTATGTTCCAGCCACACCTATACACCAGGACAAGAGACTTCTATAAGGATTTCGCCTCTGCCCTCAGCTTGTTCGACGAAGTGGTGCTGTGTGAGATATATCCCGCCCGCGAAAAGCCCATTGAGGGAGTGACATCCAAGATAATATATGACAATCTTGAGGATGGTGTGGAGAAATCAATGATAAAGAAGGCAGACGTTATTGAGTATGTAAGCCAGAGGGATTTTGACGTTCTTGTTGTTCTTGGTGCGGGAGACCTTGACAATTACGTTCCCCAAATAGCGAAAATAATAGAGTCTAAATGATATTTATAAACTGGAAAAAAAGCATAATAGTCCTGCTTGATGTAGTACTTGCCGTCTATCTCTTGCTGGCAGTCACCTCGTTTAATGTTCCAAATGAGGGCAATAAGCTGTGTGACAAAGTGACAATAGACATATCAGACAGCAACAATGTAGGTTTTCTTAGCGCAGGTGAGATTAAGAAAATACTTAGTGCCAAGGGGCTATATCCATATATGAAGCCAATAGACAAGGTCAGCCCAAGGGATATAGAGGAAACACTGAAGGTTACGCCTTTCGTCAAGAGTGCTGAATGTTATAAGACAATCGATGGGCAAGTATGCATCACTATCACCCAAAGGACTCCTATAGTCAGGATTATAAGCAACAATGGTGCTGATTATTATATAGACGAGAGGGGAGGACAGTTGCCGAACTCAAATTATTCAAGTGACCTGATAATAGCAACTGGATATATAAGCAGGAATTTTGCAAGGCAAAGCATCGCTCCTTTGGCTAAGACAATTATGGACTCACCCTTGTGGAGCAATCAGATTGTGCAGATTAATGTGTTGCCCAACAAAAGCATAGAACTTGTACCCAGAGTGGGAAATCATATTGTCTGTCTCGGGCAACTGCCAGAAGAAAGTCTTGTGTCTGTACAGCAGGACTCGATAGTCTCTTTTACACTAAGGAAGCTCGAAAGGCTGGAGAAATTCTACCGTTACGGACTCTCTGTTGCAGGATGGGACAAATATAAGTATATAGACATAGAGTTTGACAATCAGATAATATGCAAGAGGAAAGAATGACGAGCAAGGTACTCTTTGTCTTTCAATATTGAGCCTGTAGTGCTTTTCCAATATGAGTATAAACAATATAAATATATATAATGTATGCCAGCAAATGAATTTATAGTAGCAATAGAACTTGGCTCCTCTAAAATAACAGGAGTGGCAGGAACGAAAAACAATGACGGAAGCGTCAATGTGTATGCTGTCGTGAAAGAGAATGCCTCTCAGTGTATTCGCAAGGGGGTTGTCAACAATATAGACAAGACAGCCCAGTGTCTTACGTCTATAATATCAAAGCTCAGCAAGCACATGAAACGCGAGATAACTCAAGTATATGTTGGCGTTGGTGGACAGTCAATCCGCAGTGTGCGAAATGAGATAGTAAAGGAAATGGCAGATGAGACAATTATCAGCCAGAGCATGACGGATGAGATGAAAGATTCCAACCGCAATATGGTTTATCCCGATTTGGAGATACTATATGCTGAGACACAGGAATATAATGTGGACAAACAAGTCCAGATTGATCCAGAGGGCATGAAGGCGAGAAGGCTTCAGGCAAACTTTCTAAACATCCTCTGTCGCAAGGCTTTCTACAGCAATCTTAACAACTGCTTTGACAAGGCGACCATAACCATAGCAGAGATGTTCCTTTCACCGCGTGCCCTTGCAGACGCTGTGCTCAGCGAGGCTGAGAAACGTAGCGGATGTGTGCTCGTTGATTTGGGAGCAGACACTACGACAGTGATGGTCTATCACAAGAACATTCTCCGTCACATGGCTGTCATTCCTCTTGGTGGCAACAACATTACCAAGGATATAGCATCGTTGCAGATGGAGGAGGCTGATGCAGAGAAGATGAAGTTCAAGTATGGGGTGGCATATACAGACAACAAGGATATTGACACCAGCCTGAACTATTCTATTGATGAATCGAGAACTATAGAGAGTAAGAAGTTTATTGAGATTGTAGAGGGACGTCTTGATGAAATTATTGAGAATGTTTGGAATCAGGTACCCTCTATCTATGTTGACAAGCTTCTTGGCGGATTCATTCTCACAGGAGGTGGCAGCAATATGAAGAATATTGAAAAGGCATTCAGAATCCATACGCATATAGAGAAGGTCAGAGTAGCAAAGTTTGTCAATGCAACCGTTACATCAAGCAACAGTGACATTATTGCCCACGATGGCACAATGAACACAGTACTTGGATTGCTTATCAAGGGTGAGAACAATTGTGCGGGACAGGAACTGAACCAGAATCCAACAATCTTCAATGACACTGTAAGTGTACAGCAAAACCGTACTACTGCCGATGTTCATACAGGAGCAAGGACACCTGGAGAACTTGAAGGAAAGGGAATAGTAATGACTCAGGCAGAAAAAGACAAAGCGGAGGATGAGAGGCGAAAACGCGAGGAAGCGGAAAGACAACGGATAGCTGATGAGGAAGAAAGAGAAAGGAAAGAAGCCGAGGAACGCCGCAAAAACAGTTTCTTCAACAAGATGGTTAGGGGCATTAAGAATTTTGGTAAATCAATGATGGAACCAGACGAGTAAATAAATATAGATTATGATAGATAATAAGATAATTGGTATGACAGATTTCGGTGAGCCTGATAAGAAAAACAGTATCATCAAGGTCATCGGTGTGGGTGGTGGAGGCGGCAATGCCGTCAACCATATGTATAAGGAGGGTATCCACGATGTCTCCTTCGTGCTTTGCAATACAGACAACCAAGCTCTTAATGACTCGCCTGTTCCAGTTCACTTGCAGCTTGGCAAGGAAGGACTTGGGGCAGGAAACAAACCAGAGAAAGCCCGTGAGGCAGCAGAGGAGAGCATAGAGGATGTGCGCCGTATGCTCAGCGATGGAACCAAAATGGCTTTTATCACAGCTGGAATGGGTGGAGGAACAGGAACAGGAGCTGCTCCGGTTATAGCACGTGTTTCCAAAGAGCTTGACATTCTTACGGTTGGTATTGTGACCATTCCTTTTAGATTTGAAGGCGACAGAAAGATAGACCAGGCTCTTGATGGAGTGGAAGAGATGGCTAAGCATGTTGATGCGCTCTTAGTCATTAACAATGAACGTTTGCGTGAGATATATCCTGACCTGACGGTCCTTGATGCTTTTGGCAAGGCTGATGATACGCTTAGCGTGGCAGCCAAGAGCATAGCAGAGATTATCACGGTGCATGGTCTTATTAATCTTGATTTCAATGATGTTAAGACAGTCCTCAAGGATGGCGGCGTGGCTATAATGAGTACTGGCTATGGCGAGGGAGAAGGTCGTGTGAAGAAGGCCATTGATGATGCCCTCAACTCACCATTGCTTAACGATAATGACATCTACAATTCCAAAAAAATTCTCCTTTCAATAGCTTTCTCTGCTGGAAAGGGTGACAATAGGACGCTCACCATGGACGAGATGAATGACATAAATGAGTTCATGGGACATTTTGGCAGCGAGTATCAGCTTAAGTGGGGACTTGCTGTAGATGCAGAACTTGGTAACAAGGTTAAAGTCACAATACTTGCCACAGGCTTCGGCATTGAGAATGTCGAGGGCATGAGCCATCATATCAACAGAATCTCAAAGGAGGAGCAGCAACGCAGGGCGGAATTGGAGGAAAAAGCCGCTGAACGTATTGAGCGTAGAAACAGATATTATTTTAGGGACAGTACGGCTTTGGTCTATAAGAGAAGACCGCAAATTTTCCTGTTCCGACAGGAAGATTTGGACAATGAGGATGTTATACTTGCTGTTGAGAATACTCCTACATATAAACGAACGCCACAGATGCTGAGAGAAATACAGGGAGAGGATAATTCTGCTGAAAAGGAAAAGATACAGGATAATGTCCAGCAGGGCACAATCAGTTTCATGGATGGATTCTGAGCCTTGTAAACTTACAGCATGCACGAGAAATGATTAAATTTAACAAATAAACAACAATAATATGGATTTGTTTGAGACTATAAGCAATGATATAAAAGCCGCCATGAAGGCGCGAGACAAGGTGCGTCTTGAGACATTGCGCAATATCAAGAAAGTATTTCTTGAGGCAAAGACTGCTCCAGGAGCCAATGACACATTGAGTGATGCCGATGCAATGAAAATTCTTCAGAAATTGGCAAAACAGGGAAAGGAAAGTGCTGCTACATATACAGCTGCAGGAAGATCTGATCTTGCAGAAGGAGAGGTAGCTCAGGTGAGGGTTATTGAGGAATATCTGCCCAAACCACTATCTTCCGAGGAGCTTGAGGCTGCCATCAAAGCAGTAATATCCGAGACAGGAGCCGCAAGTATGAAGGATATGGGCAAGGTCATGGGTGTCGCTTCCAAGCAACTTGCCGGCAAGGCAGAAGGCAAGGCAATATCAGATATAGTAAGGAGGCTACTTTCGTAAAACATGGACAGCTCCATACAGGATTTTATTCTTGCCCATCGTACCGATGATATCGCCAGACTCCCGTTGGTTACTGGTAGCATGTCGGCAGAGAACAGACTGTATGTAATGAGACAGATAAAGGGATGGCAGACAGCGAGGAAGAAAATCCCTTCTTGGTCCAGAATAGGAGACTTGCTCTATCCTCAATCATTATCGCTTGAACAGTGCTCAAGCGAGTTGACGGCTCTTTACAAGAGACATCAGGTGGAACTTTTTTTCAAGTCTATTGGCATCACACCGACCTCCATGGCAGATATTACAGGAGGTTTTGGCGTTGATGCCTTTTTCTTGTCTCCGCTCTTTTGTTCTGTAGATTATATAGAAAGAAATGGTGACCTGTGCGATATAGCAGGGCATAACAGCAAATGTCTGAACATTACAGGACTTAATGTCGTGTGTGACGATGGCATTGAATACCTTACAGCCTCAGAGCAACATTACAATCTTATTTTCGCTGACCCTGCAAGAAGAGATGAACACGGTGGAAGGACATACGCTATTTCAGACTGTACCCCCGACATTTTGTCATCTCTTGACATGCTGTTGTCACATTGCGATGTTTTGATGCTGAAACTTTCTCCCATGCTTGACTGGCATGATGTGGTTAGTCGCATTAATACTGGAAGAGGAAATGTAGTGGCAGAACTTCATATAGTCAGTGTTGATAATGAATGCCGTGAATTGCTTGTTGTGATAACTGCCCATCCTAAAGTGCCGATGAGAATCTTTTGCGTCAACAACGAGCAATCATTCTTATTCTGTCCTGATGAGACTGATAAAGGCGGATTTTTTGTAAGCAAGGAGGACCTGGTACCGGGTTCGTGGCTTCATGTCCCTAATTCATCTATTATGAAAGCCGGTTGTTTCAGCATTCTTTCCTCGCACTTTGAAATGGGTGCGTTCTCTGCCAATTCCCACCTGTTCCTGTCATCAAGAAAAATAGAAGGATTTCCAGGCAAGACATATTTAATAGACAGAATATCTTTGCTGAACAAGAAAGAATTAAGGAAGAATCTTTCGGGTATAGACAAAGCCAATATTGCAGTCAGGAATTTTCCAATGACAGTAGCTGAACTACGAAATAAGCTAAGACTTAAGGATGGAGGAAATACATATGTGTTTGCGACAACATTGTCAGATGGGAGTAGAGTCTTGGTTATCTGTAGGAGAGACTTTACTGAATGATTAAAAGGAGTCAAAATAATTGGACGTTAACCTAAAATCCGCAACTAATATTGATGCTGACTAATTTTGCAGTTCGCTTCTCCATCAGACGATAGTCTTGCCACTACAGACGTGATTATGCATGGGTTATAAAAAAGTTAAACTAAAGTGCTGCAGAATTTAGGGTTAAGAGGAAACGTTTGCATAATGATTATTTTGGAATTATCGTTCAGCCAAGGCTGAACGTTTCGTGAAAATGAATTCAAAGGCAAACGAATATACATTTCTTTACCGTTCAGCCTTGGCTGAACGGTAAAGAAAAAGTATTATCTTTTAGATGTTTTTAAATCTCATTCTTATCTCTTAGATAATTTTTTTATATCATGCTGTGGAAGCAATACGCTGTTCGTTACCTCAGTGTATTTCTTTATTTTAATAGAGGCTGCTCCCTTGATGTCTGCAACACTTGCACCAATATGGAAGATATATGTGCCATCTTCTGTAACCCATTGGTTTGCAGACTCATCGTATGAAGCAAGGTCTCTTATTGCAACATTCATTTTTAGAGTCTGGCTTTCTTCAGGCTGTAGTTCTTTAGTTTTGGCAAAAGCCTTTAGTTCTTTCTCTGGCTTCTCAAGTCCGGTTTTTGGAGCGCTTACGTAAACCTGTACTACCTCTTTTCCTGCTACAGAGCCAGTGTTCTTGATGCTGACAGTTATTTCAACATCATCGCCCTTAAGCCTGATGGTTGGCTTGCCATAAGCAAATGTAGTGTATGACAGACCATAACCAAACGGGTAAGCCACTTCCTTCTTGAAAGTGTCGAAATATCTATAACCTACGTATATGTCTTCTTCGTGATTTGTAAAATCCTCACCGGGAACAGGAATTCCCATTCCTTTCAGATTCTTGTATGTGTACATGTCATACTCAGTTGGGAAGTTCTTCGTTGAAGGATTGTCAGTAGCTGCAATAGGCCATGTCATTGTAAGTTTACCGGATGGGTTTGCCTTTCCTGTCAGTACATCGGCAACAGAGTTTCCTCCCTCTTCGCCTGGTTGCCATGCGCAAAGAATAGCGTCAACCCTATCTCTCCAACTTGCCGTTTCCATTACGGAACCAGAGTTGATGATTACTATGATAGGTTTGCCCTGTGCCCTGAAAGCATCACTTACTCTGAATATCATGTCTCTCTCACATTGTGTAAGATTGAACTCTCCCTCAATCTTTCTGTCAAGTCCCTCGCCAGCCTGTCTTCCAATTGTGATTATAGCAGCGTCTGCAAGGTTGGCTTCATGTGCTACACACCTTTCACTAATCTCTATCTCGTCAAGTTTTGGCTGTCCCTGATCAAGGAACCACATCATGGGATTCTTGTCTGCCTTGAGTTTAGCGGTGGCATATTTCACGTAGTTTTGATAGATTTCGGTAAGCAATGGAGTTGTACTAACACCAACATTCTTAAGTCCTTCCACCATGTCAACGACATAAGGAGTGTTTACGCATCCTGAGCCAAGCCCACCACTGAAGAAATCATAAGAATTGACTCCAAAGAGAGCTACGGACTTCAGGTTCTTGATAGGAAGTGTGGCATTGTCATTCTTCAGGAGCACCATACCTTCTGTAGAGCTTTGTCTTGTTATGATGGCGTGGGCTTTTAAGTCTGGTTTGTTCGAATATTTGTATTTCTTGAATCGTGGTGTCTTTACTATATACTCCAGCATGCGACGCACGTTCCTGTCAACATCCTGGATACTCAGTTCCCCTTCTTTTACGGCTTTTATGATGTCTTCAGCTTGTGCGGGATATCCAGGCATCATTAGTTCATTTCCTGCATGTACCTCGTCTGATGTAGGAAGCTGGGTTCTCTTGCCTATCCAGTCTGTCATGACAATTCCGTCGAATCCCCATTCGTCTCTAAGTATCGTTGTCAGAAGGTCGTGGCTTCCCTGAGCGTACTGTCCGTTTATCCTGTTATAAGAAGACATTATGGTCCATGGCTTGCTTTCCTTTACGAGGATTTCGAATCCTTTAAGGTAAAGTTCTCTTAAAGCCCTGGCTGAAAGTCTCTCATCAACTATGGTCCTGTCACTCTCTTGTGAGTTGACTGCAAAATGTTTTGCGCTGACACCTACTCCCTGACTCTGTATTCCCAATGTTACGGCTGCGCCAATCTTTCCAGACAGAATTGGGTCTTCTGAGTAATACTCGAAATTACGTCCGCAGAGAGGACTCCTGTGTAAGTTCAGTGCAGGACCGAGTATAACGTCACATCCATATTCCAATGTCTCATTGCCAATGGCTTTTCCTACTTCCTTTACCAGTTCCGTGTTCCAAGTTGATGCTAGGCATGTGCCGATTGGGAAACCTGTTGCAAAGAATGTCTGGTCTGTTCCATCCCTGTGGGCATCGATATGGACACCGGCTGGACCGTCTGCCACGACAGTAGCTGGTATGCCCAGCCTTTCAATGGCTACAGTGGTTCCTGCAGCTCCTGCCACAAGTTTCTTCTGATGGCCGAGCATGGCTCCACTACCAATAAATCCGTCATTACCACCTCCTACGAGAAGCTGTGCTTTCTCTTCCAAGGTCATGGCAGCCACTATCTCGTCAATGTTGTCAGCTCTTAGCTGTGGCGCATTCTGTGCCATTGCTGTAGAAGATAGAATTGCTGCTGATACTCCAATAATCATCTTTTTCATGTTTAGCATTAATTTTGGTTATTTGTTGTTGGTTATTATTCTGCAAATATACAAAATATTTTGTATATTTCTTCTTTTGGATATATGGAAAGTTGATTTTGGTAAATGCTTTAGTCTTTGAATTCGAGAGTAAGTTCGCGATTTCCAGTAAGGTTATATGTCTTTCGGTGGTATGGAGTGATTCCATATTTAGATATGGCCATCCTATGTTTCTTCGTAGGATATCCCATGTTGTTCTGCCAGTCATATTGAGGATATTCCTTCGCTAATTCCAACATGTAGTCATCTCTATATGTCTTGGCGAGGATGGATGCGGCGGCTATACTTAGATATTTCCCATCGCCTTTTACTATGGTAGAGTAGGGAAGGTTATTGTATGGCTTGAACCTGTTTCCGTCAACGATTATTGCTTCTGGTCTTGTGGAAAGAGCATCAAGGGCTCTGTGCATGGCAAGAAATGAAGAGTTTAGTATGTTAATCTTGTCAATCTCCTCAGGAGTCACGATACCCACTCCCCATGCTATAGCATCTTTCTCAATGATTTCTCTTAATTTATATCGTTTAGCCGCCGACAACTGTTTAGAGTCGTTTATCATAGAGTTTTCGTAATCCTTTGGGAAAATGACAGCCGCGGCGAACACACTTCCTGCGAGACATCCTCTTCCTGCCTCGTCGCATCCTGCCTCTATGAGTCGTTCATGATAGAATGGCATCAGTTTATAGCACATGCTTTTTGCTTTTCTTGTTTATGATGATGTTCCTGAAATATGCCACAAATCCAACAGACTGCCCAAGGATTAGTACTGGGTCTTGCCGGTAGATAGCGTATGATATGATTATGGTTGATCCAACAAGACTGATTACCCAGAATCCCAAGGGCAAGACAGATCTGTGTATCCTTACTGAGTAAACCCACTGATATATGAACCTGAGTGTGAATATAACCTGTCCTGCCGACCCCCATACTACCAATGGTATGGGAATGTTGTCGTTTCTAAAGAATTTATTTATGATGGTTGCCGTGTCCAAGGTGAATATTATGATAGTGACCATAGGCAGGGCAATGAGCATTGTTCTTATAATAAGTGGTATCTTTACCCATGCTCCTTTAGCATCCAAGTTCCATATATATATATAATATGACAATACTTGTCCAAGAATGATGGAGAAGTCATTTCTGAGCCATCCGTAAGTGAATAGCAATACACTACCTATAAGGCTACATGCCCAGAAAATAGTAGGCGATACAACTTTCCTTTGTCTTTCGGAAAGAAACCATTGTACAAGAATCCTTGCTGAAAAGAACCCTTGAGCAATGAACCCTATTGCATAGATAAGCCCCATTAAATGTTAGCCTCCTCTATTTGGTATCTTATGTATCTCTTTTTCATCCACCTGTAAGCGAAACAGTCCTTGAAAGGTCCTGCAAGTCTGTTCAATAGATGGTATTTTGAGGTGCCGGCTATTCGTGGATAATGCCTGACAGCCACTTCCTTGAATTTTCCATCCTCCAGCGTCATAAGGGCAGGGAGAAACCTATGCATACCATCGAAGAAAGGTATTCTCTTGGCATAGTCTGTCCACATGACCTTTAGCGGGCATCCTGTGTCTGTGGCTGTGTCTCCGGTCATGCTCCTCCTAAAATTGTTAGCAATTTTTGACTGTAGCCTCTTAAATGCAGAGTCTTTCCTGTTTGCCCTGATGCCTGATACCAGTTGGTATTCGGATGCATATTCCAATAGTTTATTGAAATCCTCTGGGTCTGTCTGAAGGTCAGCATCAATATATCCAACAAGCCTGCTTGCAGTGGAGTCTATGCCGGCTTTCATGGCAGTGCTAAGACCGGAGTTCTTTTTCAGGCTGATGTATAACATGTCATGGTTTCTATGGCATATTTCTTTTATCCTGTCAAGGCTTCCGTCTGTCGAACCATCGTTCACAAACAGGACGCAACTCTTGATACTTGCTTTCAACAGATAGTCAGACATTTTGCCTTCTACCCTTTCCATGTTGTCCACTTCGTTATAGACAGGCACAATGATTGTCATCTCATAGTCCTCTGTCCTTCTTTTTTCACCGTTGTTCATTTCCTAAAATCAATTATATAGGTTTCTCAAGTATTAACTAATGAAACTTAAATTATTTAATGTTCTTAATCATTGTCACATGATTCACAAGAATTTCCGAATAGTGTTTCCCGTTTTTTGACCTGAGGTTATTGTCAAAGACTCCGTAACCGGTAGTGTCTATCTTTGAAGTCAGTTCTTTTGGAAGAATTTCCTTAAGAGGACGCTGGCTGACAATGACGCATGGAACTGCTTTCCTTACGCTTTCAGCATCGTGTATGTCAATGGGCAGTATCTTCCTTCTTGCATCATAAACGAGCTCAATCCTCAGTTCCTCATCGTTAGGATGGTAGAAAGGTATGCCATTAAGTTCCTTGTTGAGGCTAATTTCATTCAAAGCCCTTCTCTCAGGATTACCCAATGCTTCTCCGATGTTTCCAAGCAGGATGGTCTCTGCTACGGCGAAAATGGCAAGGACGCTATAAATGAACTTCCTAACCTTGATACGTACAGATTTGACAATGGTATATATACCAAGCAGAGGCAATATTATGCAGGAGGCGATAAACTGCCATGCATCCATACTCTCGTTTATCTTCATGAAGAATACAACAGCCGGTATCGCTATCGCTATAATACCTATCACGATGCCGTTGGTATAGAAAAGAGCTTTCTCCATTATATTACGAGGACGTTTGTCAACGTAATAAAGCAGCAGGGTTCCTATTGTGAGTGCACATGGGGGCATCATAGGCAGCAAGTACCTCATCTTTTTCTCTGGCATCAATGATAGCAGGACAAGAGCTGCCAGTGTCCATGTTATGGTGAAGACATACTGTCTTTTCATCGTGGAGCGTTTCTTCCAGTAGGGCACTACCAGTGCTGCAAGCATGAAGATAGTCCATGCACCCGTCTCAGTGAAAAATCTCCAATAGTAATACCAAGGCCTTACATTGTGGTTTATCCATGACGAGCTCTCCTTGCCCATGACATGTCTTACTGAGTCTGAATGGAAAATCAGTAGATATATATACCACCATGAGCTGATTACAAGACAAATAACAATCATTACTACAAGGGGAGCCCACTTGCCTTTCATGGAAGGTCTGTATAAGGTTATCATGGCTATGAGATATGGCAATAGTAGTGCATAGAACGATACAGGTCCTTTGCTTAGGAAGGATAGCCCCATCATTATACCTGCTGAGCAAAACCATTTCCATGTATGTCTCTCTTCGTAAAATCTCTCTTCATATAATCCTCTTGACAGGAAATAAATCGCCCCCATCATGAATGCATGGCAATAGATGTCCCATGTCGCAGTGCGTCCCATTAATATCACCTGATACATTGTTATGAAGACAGCTGTTACCAGCAAGGCATACTCTTTTCTTCTTGATACTTCTCTTGCATAAAGATATACAAACAGAACCCACAGGCATCCCATTATACCGGCAGCAGTACGCTGTAAAGGAAGGTTGTCAGGACAAACGTATTCTATTGCTCCTGCCACCCATGTAGGCAATGGGGGCTTCTCAAGGCGTAGCTCACCATTCATGGTGGGAACCAACCAGTTTCCATCGCTAACCATCTCCCTTGCTGTTACTATATTTCTCGACTCCATTATGTCGGGAGTAAGTGCTCCGTTATTAGCGAAAAAAGAAATATAGCACAGTAGTACTACAATAATCCATGAAAGTCTGTTGTTATGAGTGATGTTCATTTTATGATGTTCTTAATTAAAGGCGATTCCAGTTTTTTATATTCTTGTGTTATGTATTTATATATTAAACGACAAATTTAGCAATATATTGCCATATTATTGGCTTATTGGAAGAAGAATTTCGTATTTTCCTTTGCTTGAGGTAAAAATGGCACATATATTTCTGCATATCAATATTTTTTAGTACCTTTGCGGCAATAAAGGTCCTGTTTTGGGCGTTTTTCAAAGTTGGCATCCGTAAGTACTTATGCCAATGGCATTTTTATTTAAAAAGATGGAAAATATAGAGAATAAGGAAAGTAACTATTCCGCAAGTAACATTCAAGTACTTGAGGGACTTGAGGCAGTACGCAAGCGTCCTGCCATGTATATAGGTGATATAAGTGAGAAGGGACTGCACCATCTTGTAAACGAGACAGTTGACAACTCCATTGATGAGGCAATGGCGGGCTATTGCACAGAGATAGAGGTGACTATCAATGAGGACAACTCAATAACGGTTGAGGATAATGGTAGAGGTATTCCTGTTGATATGCACTCTAAGTTGCATAAGAGTGCCCTTGAGGTAGTTATGACTGTGCTTCACGCAGGAGGAAAGTTCGACAAGGGGTCATATAAGGTCAGTGGTGGACTTCATGGCGTTGGAGTAAGCTGTGTCAATGCTCTCTCAACCAGGATGAAATCTCAGGTTTTCCGTGATGGAAAGATATACCAACAGGAATATGAGCAAGGTAAGCCTCTGTATCCGGTTAAAATAATTGGGGAAACAACAAAAAGAGGAACGCGCCAGCAGTTCTGGCCTGATGGCACAATATTTACTACAACGGTATATCAGTGGAATATCATAGAGCGTAGAATGCGGGAACTTGCTTTCCTCAACGCAGGCATAAAGATAACCCTTACTGACTTGCGCCCAGATGAGAGTGGCAATACACGTCAGGCTGTATTCCATGCTAAGGATGGACTTAAGGAATTTGTGCGTTATGTCGATCGCCATCGCACCCATCTCTTTGATGACGTGATATATCTAAAGACAGAGAAACAAGGAATACCCATCGAGGTGGCTATAATGTACAATACAGATTATAGCGAGAACATACACTCCTATGTTAACAATATTAACACCATTGAAGGAGGAACGCATCTTACTGGCTTCAGGGCTGCCTTGACACGTGTCCTCAAAGGTTATGCTGATCAGGATGCACAGATATCCAAGCAGATAGAGAAAGCCAAGATAGAGATAGCAGGAGAGGACTTCAGAGAAGGTCTTACAGCTGTAATATCAATTAAGGTGGGAGAACCTCAGTTTGAAGGACAGACAAAGACAAAACTTGGTAATAGTGAGGTGGCTGGAGCTGTACAGCAGGCAGTGGGCGAAGCTCTTACCGACTACCTTGAGGAACATCCAGTGGAAGCAAAGAAAATTTGCGAAAAAGTGGTTCTTGCGGCAACAGCCCGTATTGCAGCAAGGAAAGCACGTGAGAGTGTGCAGCGCAAGACAGTCATGAGTGGCGGTGGATTGCCTGGAAAGCTTGCTGACTGTTCAAACCGTGATCCCAAGTCGTGTGAGATATTCCTTGTGGAGGGAGACTCCGCTGGTGGCTCTGCAAAGCAGGGACGTGACCGTTATACTCAGGCTATACTCCCTCTAAGAGGAAAAATACTTAACGTTGAGAAGGTTCAGTGGCATAGAGTCTTCGAAGCAGAGTCGGTGATGAATATAATCCAGGCGATAGGAGTGAGGTTTGGTGTTGACGGCGAGGATGACCGAGAGGCAAACACCGACAAACTTCGCTATGACAAGATAATTATAATGACCGACGCCGATGTCGATGGCTCACACATCGACACACTCATAATGACACTCTTCTATCGTTTCATGCCTAAGGTAATAGAGGAAGGACACTTATATATAGCCACCCCACCTCTATACAAATGTTCATACAAGAACAAAGTAAGCGAGTATTGCTATACCGAGCAACAAAGACAGGCTTTCATTGACAAATACGGCGAAGGTATAGAGGATGGAAAAAATATCCACACTCAGCGTTACAAAGGTCTTGGTGAGATGAATCCAGAGCAATTGTGGGAGACGACAATGGATCCTAAGACCCGCCTTTTGAAACAGGTTACAATTGAGAATGCCGCACAGGCAGACGAAATCTTCTCAATGCTCATGGGCGATGATGTGGAACCAAGGCGTGAGTTCATAGAAAAGAACGCTACTTATGCCAATATTGATGTATAACAACAACCAATATTGAAATAGATTCACCCCATCGAAAGGGCACAATGAGATAGTCAAAACTGCTCATTCGTGCCCTTTGTCCTTAAGATGATGAACGCTTATGGCATGGTCTGCCGATAACAGTAAAATCAACAAATAAAAATGCCAACTATGATAAACCGCTTTCTACTATTAATTCTATTGATTATACCCTGTACACTGAATTGTACAGCGAAAAGCAAAACAAAAACATCAGATATAAAAGTCGAACAACCTCCGCTCAAACTGAGCTATACTCATCATGCAAGGTTCTTTGAGGAGTCACTCCCCATAGGCAATGGCAGGCTGGGAGCACTTGTATATGGAAATCCTGACAATGACACCATTATATTAAATGATATAACATTGTGGACAGGCAAGCCTGTTGACAGAAATGAAGGTGCTGGCTTGTCTGAGACACTTCCGGAAATACGCAAAGCCCTGTTCTCTGAGAACTACAGTAAGGCAGACTCTCTTCAACATCTGTTGCAGGGACACAATTCGGAGTTCTTCCAGCCACTTGCAACCCTAAATATAATACATGATGGAGATAAAGGCAAAATATCTGGTTACCACAGGGAACTGGACATTGACAGTTCTGTCGTTAGCATTAATTATTCAAGGGATGGAATATTGTATAGCAGGGAATACTTTGCATCGGCTCCAGACAATCTTATTGCCATGAAGATAAAATCCTCTGTACCACGCAGCATAAATTGCCGAATTGCCCTTACATCCATACTGCCACATTCAGTAAGAGCCTCTAATGGGCAATTCACACTCACCGGACATGCAATGGGTGACAAAAACGAGACAATCCATTTCTGCTCAATGGCGAGAGTTGGCCATTATGACGGCAGCCTGAGAGTAGAGGATAGTACCATTGTGGTGAAAGGTGCTACGGAACTGACGGTGTATTATGCAAATCGTACCAGTTTTAACGGTGCCAGATGCCATCCGGTTAAAGAGGGGGCAGACTATATCAGTCTGGTGTCGGGTGACATGTGGCATTCATATAACCTGTCATACGATGACATGAGAAAAAGGCATATAGATGATTACCGAAAATATTATTCAAGGGTCTCGCTTTCACTTGATGGAAGTTCTTCTTTTAAAGATATTCCTACGGATGTCCAGCTTAAGGAATACACAGACAGCAATACCGTTAATCCATATCTTGAGACTCTATATTTCCAGTATGGAAGGTATCTCCTTATAAGTTCGTCGCGTACAAAGGGCGTGCCCGCCAATCTTCAGGGACTATGGACACCTCACCTGTGGTCTCCATGGCGTGGCAACTATACAATGAATATAAACCTTGAAGAGAACTACTGGCATGCACAGACAACAAATCTTTCTGAGATGATGGCACCACTTGACGATTTCGTCAAGGCACTTGCAGAGAACGGATGCCATACCGCTGCTAATTATTATGGCATCAATAAAGGATGGTGTGCGTGTCATAATTCCGACATATGGGCAATGACAAATCCAGTAGGGGAAGGTAAGGATAATCCAAAATGGGCCAACTGGAACATGGGAGGAGCATGGATAATAAATTCACTTTGGGAAAAATTCCAGTTTACACAGGACATCGACTATCTGCGTAATGTGGCATACCCTCTTATGAAAGGTGCTGCACAATTCTGCTTGTCATGGCTTGTAAATGACCCACATTGCCCAGAGCAGCTGATAACGGCACCTTCTACGAGTCCAGAGGCGGTGTATATAAATGACAAAGGGTATGCAGGAGCAACAATGTATGGAGGAACTGCGGACCTTGCATTAATAAGGGAACTCTTTACAAACAGCATTAATGCCGCAAGGACATTGAATATTGATGCTGCATTCGCAGACACACTTTCAATGACTGTTAGTCGGTTGCGTCCATATATTGTAGGTCACATGGGAGATTTGAACGAATGGTATTATGACTGGGATGACCATGATTTCAAGCATAGGCATCAGTCCCATCTCATTGGACTATATCCTGGTAGTCATATAACAGTAGCTGGCACTCCGTCAATTGCCGATGCCTGTCGCCGTTCACTTGAGATAAAAGGTGACGAGACTACGGGATGGAGTACAGGATGGCGTATCAACCTTTGGGCACGCCTGCATGATGCAAGTCAGGCATACCATATTTATAGGAAACTCCTTACTTATGTGTCACCCGACAATTATATTGGTGATGACCGCCGACGCTCTGGCGGCACTTATCCCAACTTGTTTGATGCTCATCCTCCTTTCCAGATTGATGGTAACTTCGGCGGTACAGCGGGAGTGTGTGAGATGTTGGTTCAGAGTTATGTTGACTACTCGCAAAAAGGCGAGACTGTAATAGAACTATTGCCAGCATTGCCAGAACAATGGAGCACAGGCAGTGTAAGCGGAATTTGTGCTCGAGGTGGCTATACAGTTGATTTTAGTTGGAAAGATGGTAAAGTTACTAATGTCAAGCTTGGTGGAAAACGAAAGGGTAAGGTCGTCCTTATTTATAATGGAAAGAGTGAGCGATGGAAATAATGAAGACAAGCCTTGAGGACATCTCTGTGGAAAGGATGATTGGCCTTATGCCAGAGTGTAGCCATATAGATAATGATATTGTCCTGTTCAACCATTTTTCTGAAGTACCTATCCCGACAGACTCCAGAAGAATGAAATGTCTGCTTTTCGCCTTGTGTACAGAGGGTAAAGCCTCATATACTGTTGATACGAAATGTCGGTCTGTAAAGAAGAACGATGTCATTATTGTCAGTGAGGGACAGGTTATAGGAGATTATATGTTCAACCATGGATGTGACGGACTTGCCATAATGATGTCGTATGATTTCTTCCGCGAAACCATTAGCAATGTACATGAACTCTCCCAGTTGTTCATTTTCTCCAGGTCACATCCGGTGTTCACTCTGCAAGACAATGAGGCAGAGGTGATTATGGAGTATTTCGAGCAAATAAAACGCAAAGTAGATGAGAAGGAGCATCATTTCAGGAAACACCTTGTGAGGTCACTTATAATGTCACTCATTTATGATGTCAGCAATGTCATATTCCGCATCCAGCAGGTAAAAGCTCCTCGGATGCTTCGTGCCGAGACTATTTTCAACGATTTCATAAAGCTTGTAGAGCAGAACTTCCGTAAAGAAAGGAGAGTTGGGTGGTATGCCGAACAAATGTGCTTGAACACTAAATACCTGTCAGAGACGGTGAAGGCGGTTAGCAACAGGAGACCAAATGATTGGATTGACAATTATGTTACTCTTGAGCTTCGCGTGCTACTGCGCAATTCCAGCATGAGCATCAAAGAAATTACACAGCAGATGCATTTTGCCAACCAGAGTTTTCTCGGTAAATATTTCAAGGAGCATGTGGGAGTATCTCCAAGAGAATACCGCAATGGTGGATGATAAATGTTATGTGTTACTATTCATTCAGCAACTTTGCGGTAGCTTCCAGGTGCTCATACCATTCTTTGCCGAAGCGGCGTATCAGAGGCTGTTTCAGATATTGCCATATCCTAATGCCTTTTTCCTTGCCAAGCGTAACAGCATCCTTGCATACATCCCATCGGTTGTAGTTGAGGGCGATAGTACCATCTGCAAACCTTTTTTCCCTTATGGGATACAAGGCGCACGATATTGGTTTGATGAATCTTGTCCTGCCATTACGATAGGCATCCTCAAGAGAGCATAAGCAACAATCTCCTTTATAGAATGTAAACACGCAATCTTTGCCGCCTACAATGCTTGTAACAAGCTCGCCGTCACGGTCTGTATATGCCACTCCTTGCTTGTCAATGACCGACTGAGCCGATGCAGAAAGATTGTCCCACACATCATCAATGACATTCTCGATTTCCCCTATCTCGTCAATAGTTACTGGTGCTCCGGCATCACCTTCAACACAGCATACACCCTTGCATGAATCAAGGTCGCAGCAGAAACATTCGGTAAGGATGTCAGGTGACAGTAACACACCATCTACATCTATGATTCTCGGTATCATGGCTTCTGTTGTTTTAATATATCACCAGTCTATCTCAGTTTTTCCATGGCTTGAAAGATATGAGTTGCACAGAGAGAAATGATGGTTGCCAAACCAACCGCCCCTGTTAGCCGAAAGAGGCGAAGGATGTACAGACTGTAATATCAGATGCTTGTCCTTGTTTATGAGTGATGCCTTGCTTTTAGCATATCCACCCCATAACATAAATACAATATTCTCCTTTTGTTCGCTTAAGACTTTTATCACGGCATCGGTAAATGTCTCCCATCCTTTGTGCTGGTGACTTCCTGCCATGTGTGCCCTTACGGTTAGAGTGGCATTAAGCAACATTACTCCCTGCTCTGCCCATCTGGTAAGGTCTCCACAATCTGGTATGGGTTTACCCAGGTCATCACTTATCTCTTTGAATATGTTCAACAGTGAAGGAGGAAAGGCTATTCCTTTGTTCACTGAGAAACTCATTCCGTTTGCCTGCATTGGTTCATGATATGGGTCCTGCCCTATTATCACTACCTTCACCATTTCGAAAGGACAATGGTTGAAAGCATTGAAAATCTTCTTTCCTGGAGGATAACATGTATATTGCCGATACTCATCTCTAACAAAATCTGTAAGTGACTTGAAATATGGCTTGTCAAACTCCTCACCAATATGTTTGAGCCAGGATTCCTCTATCTGAACGTTTTTATTCATTGCCTCTGCGTTATTTCTTTCTGCGAAGGTAACTTAAAAAAACGATTCAACGAAATAAATATACATTTTTTTTCATTGACAATCATTCAATGTGTTTAATATTCCCATCCTCATCGTATGACAGTTCAGTTACTTTCAAGCTTCTTAGCCAAGTGATGTCGTTGGATGGAACACAGTCGTGATGGAATAGCCACCATTTGCCTTTGTATTCTACTATGCTGTGGTGTGTTGTCCATCCCACAACAGGATCGAGGATTACACCTTTGTATGTGAATGGTCCGTAGGGGTTGTCACCGATGGCATAGCATAGCAGATGGCTGTCACCTGTGGAATAAGAGAAATAATACAAGCCATTCCTTTTGTGCATCCAAGATGCCTCGAAGAAACGGTGTGGATTGTTTGCCTTCAGGGGAGTTCCGTTTTCATCGACAATGATTACAGGTTTAGGCATCTCGGCAAACTGGAGCATGTCATCGCTCATTCTTGCCACTCTTGAAGGAAGAGGCTGCTCGTCACCTTCTGGCAGATATTCACATTTAAGGGCCTTGTTGTCTTTGTACCACTGTAGTTGCCCACCCCATATTCCACCGAAATACGTGTATATGCTTCCATCATCATCCTTGAAGACACATGGGTCTATACTGTATGACCCTCTGATAGGGTCTGCCTGTGGAATAAATGGTCCTTCCGGACGGTCTGCCACTGCTACTCCAAGATGGAACACCCCATTGTAGTCTTTTGCAGAGAACACAAGGTAATATTTCCCCTCTTTCTCCACTACATCATTGTCCCACATCTGTTTTTCTGCCCATGGCACGTCTTTTACATCGAGAATCACACCATGGTCGGTTACTTTTCCTTCCATCACATCATCGAGTGAAAGGACATGATAGTCCAACATCTGAAAATGTCCACCGTCATCATCGAAACATTCACCGCTGTCTCGGTCGTGAGAAGGATATATGTACAGCTTGCCATTAAATACGTTAGCAGAAGGATCTGCCATAAAATCGTCGGGGAAAAGATATCTTGAAATCATACTTTTATTAGTTTTTTATTGTAATACTTATTTTGAACTGTATTTGCCAGCAAGTTCTATGAGCTTGTAATATAATGGTTTCGGTTCGTTGTTCCTGTCGAACAACAGAGGATAATCCTTCCTGCCTGGTATAGGGGAGCCGTTCCTCCATGAATTATCATCGTTAAGTCCCCAAAATGTCACCCTGTCAATGACATCCCTATGTTTTAGCAGGACTTTGAAAAAGTCGAGATATCTGTTCTCCCATTGTTTAATGACATTCTTCGGGAGACCTTCGCGGTAAGGATCCATTTCTGGTCTGTAAGCGAATCTGTCGCTAATCTCTGCACTGCTGTTCCCATCGGCATAAGGATTGGGAAGGGCAGAACATTCCAGTTCCGTAACCATCAGCTTCACTCCTGTCGTAGCAAGGGCTGTTATGGCTTTGTCATAATCTGCCGCTGGACTGGAATCTAACATCAGATGTCCCTGGAGTCCGATTCCATCTACACGCAATCCTTCTCCAATCATTTCATTCACCAATCTAACATATTCCTCGTATCTTGGTTTTACAGCCATGGAGTAGTCTTGAATATATAGCTCAGCATCTGGGTCTGCTTCATGTGCATATTGAAAAGCCAGTTTTATGTATTCCTTTCCAAGTATTCTGTAGAAACCAGTCTTGCGGTATGAACCATTGTCCTCGATGGGCTCGTTTACTACATCCCAAGCCTTCACCCTTCCTCTGAAATGTGCCATGATGGTGAAAATATGCTCTTTCATCCTTTTGCGAAGCTCTTCGGGCGATACATCATTGCCGTTTTCGTCAATGAAGAACCATGGTGCGCATTGAGAGTGCCATATTAGGCAGTGACCTACTATGTGCTGTCCGTTAGCGATGGCATTATCTACAAACTGGTCAGCGAGAGTGAAGTCGAAAACATGTTCGTAAGGATGGATAACCTCACATTTCATGCAATTCTCCGCTGTCACGCTGTTAAAGTTTCTTCTTATAAGCTCAGTCTCTTTAGGACATAGTCCGCTGTCCTGTCTCTCGTTGACTGCTACTCCCATGAGCCAGTAGTCACGGAAAGCTTCCTTTAGGCTTGTCTCCTGTGCATGGGTGTTGAGGGTACAGCTAACAATAATCAATGTCAGGACCTGTCGAAGCGAAAGAGGAAAAAGATGTTTCTTCATGAGTTAGTTCGATTTTCAATTTCTTGGTTAATATTGTCGATTACATCGTCTGTAAGTTCATATCTTGAAATTATGAACATTGCTAAGGCAAGAAGCGCAGCTGGTATCACGCAAACCAGCCATAGAATACCTTCTTCAGCGAGTGGTGTCTGGTTGGTAGTCTTTGGATTGTATGCCACATAGGCGAGAATAGCAGGGGCGACTACGCTTCCCAATGTCATTCCTGCCTTGAAAAATATGCCTGTCAGCGCATTAACAATACCTGCTATGCGCTTTCCACTCATGTACTCTCCATAAGATATTACTTCTGGCACAAGTGCCCACATGTATCCTGTAGCTACGATTACACCAGTAGATTTCACAAATTGTGCTACGTAAACAAGGTTCATGTCTGGTTTTTCCATTTTAGAAACCGCATATAAGAATACCATTCCAAAAATTGCCACTCCCAAGAAAATGTAGAACATGTTCTTCTTTCCTACAGCTTTCTTTATAATTGGGACAAGGGGCATGAAAATAAATGACGGAGCAGAACCCAAGCCCATGAATACGGACAATTGCTCTGAGGTACCATGCAGGTTGCAGTTTACAAAATATGCACCGGCTGCATTGCCTATTGACATCATTGAGAATGCAGTAATGAAGAAGAATGCAATAATTCTCAGAGGTCTGTTGTGGAAGAATTCCATCCATAGGTCGCTGATTTTGACATTCTCGCTGTCCTTGGCATCCATGACGACTTTCTCTTTGCACTGTGTGAAGCAGAAAAGCAGCAGGGCAAGTCCTATTATGGCATAAATAGTCATTGTCGTGAACCATGCTCCTGGGTCTTTAGGAAGTCCTTCTGCCTTCTCCTCTGTGAAATATGAAATAAGTAGCGGTAGCCCAGAGCCAACGGCAAGTCCGCCACAGTTTGCCATGAACATACGTACAGACGTGAGGATTGTAATCTCATTGGTGTCTCGTGTAAGTGATGAATTTAATGCTCCGTATGGCACATTAATAAATGTGTATAGCAAGGTCATTGAAATGTACGTCACGTATGCATATAGCAATGATGGTGCGAATCCGTTCCAGAAACACAGTATGGCGAATCCGGATAGTGGTATTCCCACAAATACGAGATAGGCACGGTATTTCCCCAGTCGAGGATTGCTCTTGTCTATAAGTGCCCCTACTATGGGGTCCCATATTACATTCGCGACGTTTCCTATCGTGAACATCACCGATACATCCACTGCATCAAGCCCGTATATGTCTGTGTAGAAGAACAGCAGATACATACATGTAGTTTGGAAAATAAGGTTTTGCGCCAAATCTCCGGAGCCGAATCCTATTCGTTGCAGCCATGATAGTTTGTAGAATCCTTCCATAACGTTCAGATTGTTTTTTCTAATGAGTAATTTATTCTTCTGTTTTTATTTATTGTAATATGAATTGGTTAGCAGAATGAAAGAAACGGATTATCTGTCACTATAGCCCAGCAGAATCTCGGCAGCATATTCACCCATTACCCTGTAACCTGTGGCATTGGGATGAAGCCAGTCTTCCTGCCATTCCGCTTTAAGGGTTTCAGGATGCTCTGAATCGCGCATTAACATGTCGAAATCCACGATTCCATCGAATATGTCGCTTGTACGCACCCACCCGTTGAAAGTTTGTCTCGCTGCTTCATGGAAAGGAGTGTAGTAATAATGTCCTTTGAACGGAGTGATAGTGGCTGCAAACACTTTAACACCCTTGGCTCGTGCTTTCCTCGCAAATTCCTGTATCGTCTCAATGAGTTTCATTGCCACAGTCTCGGAGTCTCCTTTGCTATTGCCAATGTCGTTGACACCTTCAAATAGAATAATTGCAGAAAGATTCCTCTGTCCAAGGATGTCCCTTTCAAATCTTTTTATTGCTGGTTCTCCAATACCTCCTTTAAGCACACAGTTTCCACCTATGCCAAGATTAAGAATTCCTGTTGTTCCCAAATCTGCCTGTTGTGGAATGAGTTTCTCGGCACAAATGTCGGTCCATCTGTTCTGATGGTTTGTCGTGCTTCCCCTTCCGTCCGTGATGGAATTACCAAGTACAGCAACAGAACCTCCATATACCCCATACACATCTATGGCACTGAGATGATACCAATGGTCGGTTCTTGTCGCTGAAGCGAATGAAGTATTGGGTTTTGCCTCTCCTTTTATAATATATGACGTGGTACGTGACCCAGGATGTGAAGTGACACTTTTGGGACAAGTTTCATAATTTATGGTAACAGCAAGAAGTTGTAATGGTCTTAATTCAAATTTGACAGCATCTGAGAAAATAGCTTTGCCAGCCTCGACTCTTGCTTCCTTTTTCCCGGAAAAAGTAATGTATCGTGCAGATTTCCGGTCAATGTCGCAAGAGTCGATGGCATTGGCTATAAATATAGATTTAACAAGAAGTGGTTCATCTCCATATTCGTTTGATAGTTGTATCCTTAATGTACTGCCTCCAACAGATATATGTACTACCTGTCTTATCGACCCCCCGCTAAGGCTAATGGGGGGCATGTTGTCCTTTGTCGTCATCTGAGGTGCTGTAGCCCATGTGCCCGTCCATTTTAACTGAGCATTGGAGCTGATGGCGCATAGTAATATAAGGGTAGTTAGTATTTCTCTCATGGTAACACTTATTTTTTTGCAAAGTTAGATATTTTTGACATACTATTTTATTTTAATCGTTCCTATTGTGTTTCAATTTGTATCATTTGCAAAATATATAATATTAAAATTAGGTGATAATGCCATATAGAGCTATCTTTGCATAAAATAAGCTGCATCTCGGCATAACATTCAAGCAAGCTTGATGATTCTGCCCTCGATTTGCATTATCTTTGCATAAGATAAGCTGTATCTCGGCAGAGTGGGATGTTTTTCAAGAATATTGGTTTTGTATTGAAGCTTTTTGGTTGCCCCTTTTGGAATGTGACATGAAACTTAATTGATAAAATGGTGATTATTGGAAATATTTTTATATATTTGCAACAAAACTATAATAACCGATATAATACCGAATAATATAAGATAACCTGATGAAATCTGTTAAATATTACATTTCTCTATTCCTAACCTTAATAGTGATAGCCGTGATTAATGCTGATAGCGGCAGAATATACTCTTCAGACAACAATCTTTCCAGTAATGCTATTTCGTGTCTTGTGCAAGACAACTATGGCTATATGTGGATTGGGACTGAATATGGACTTAACAGGTTTGATGGCTATCATTTCAGAAAGTATTTTAAAGATGTTGCAGATACAACATCATTATGTGACAACGAGGTTAACTCTTTCCTTGTTGACCAAAAGGGTAGGCTATGGGTTGGAACAAGGAAGGGGCTCGTACTGTACGACTATGCGAATGACTGTTTCGTGCCATGCCATTTTCCTGATGGGATAACGCCGAGAATACAGGCAATGGAACAGATTAATAGTGGGGAAATAATTGTCGGAACAGCTGGTTATGGACTCTTTGTCGTAAAGGAGGATGATGGGAATATTAAAATTCATTGGTTGAGAAGTTTCACGAAGGACAATACCGACGAGTTTGTATCGCACCTGTTCATTGATGATACAGGAAATATCTGGAGAGGGTCGCATGTGCCTAATACAAAATGTTACAAAGTCAAGAATCTGAATCCTCAGACTGTAAGGAAATTCCCTCTCTCATGTGGCCCCATGGTCAGTTGTGTGAAGGACAGACAGAACAGCTTCCTGATGGTTTGCATGTATGGAATATTGAGATATGATGTTCCGACTGCTACCTTCACGGATGCAGGCTATGATTTGTCAGCACTTGATGGGAAGGTGTCTATCCGACATGCTTGTCTTGACAATAGTGGCAATCTTTATTTGGGAACATCAGGACATGGCGCAATGGTAATTCCAAAGGGTCAGAAAACGTTGCAACCAGTTCAATGTGACAACTTCGATTTTGACCTTGCCTCATCTAATGTCAATTACATTTTTGAAGACAGAAATCATAACATCTGGATTAGTTGTTATGGAAAGGGTTTATATCAGATAAGCCTGAATCCAGATGCATTCTCCACATACAGTTTCTCCTCTCAGAACATTCGTATAGGCAGCAGGGTGTCGTCAATCACAAGCGGTAAGGAATCTGGTGATGTATGGTGTACTGTACAGAAATCAGGAGTCTATCATGTAAACTCTAATGGAATTATTGATAAACGACAGAAGGCACCGGAAGGAGCAAATGCCATCTATTGCGACCACAAAGGCAATTATTGGCTTGGAACAGAGAAAGCCTTATACTCATATAACCCTTATTCTGGCTCTAATGAGAAAAAGGCAGACCTTGACGGATGGGGTGTAAACTGTATTGTAGATGATGGAGATGGCAATCTCTTTGTCAGCAATTATGGCAAAGGTCTTCTCATTCTTAATACTGTAACCAATACAGTTGCGACCTATAGCATGAACATGGAGAACAAGAAAAAGGGGAAGCTATGCAATGACTGGATAAAGACTATGTACTATGACAGCAAGGGATTGCTGTGGATAGGCTGTTCAGATGGCATTTCGTGTCTTAACGTTGAAACAGGGGACTTTAAACCGTTTGGTTGGAATATATTGCTGGAAGGCTACCAGTGCTTCTCCCTGCATGAGATGGATAATGGCAACATGCTTCTCGGTACTAATTCCGGGCTTTATTTATATGACAAGAAAGGTGGCAAGGTGCAGTTGTTCCCAGACTCTGAAGTATTACAAAACAAATCCATTTATTCTATAGTAACTGATAAACGTGGCGATATCTGGCTCAGTACAGCAAACGGAATATGGCAGTATGACAATGTAGGGAAAAGATTCATTGCACATGTCCGTGGAAATGGACTTAAGGCAAAGGAGTATATTATAGGAGACCCTGTACACTTCGATGACGATAGAATAGTATTTGGAACTAATGATGGTATCGTGACTTTCTATCCAGATAATGTAAGGTGCAGGAACATGGCACTTGGCGAGGTTTTTCTTACTGGATTCACGTGTAATGGTAAGAATCTTGATACCAGGAACGACTTTTTTGAGCTTGACTATGATGACAATTCTTTCGTAATGGAATTCTCAATGCTCAATTATACAGACCAAGACAACATTATCTTTGAATATCGCATTAACGGAGGTGATTGGGCACCTGTTATGGAAGGCTCTAATACTCTTTCGTTCAACAGAATGAGTCCTGGAGAGTATGAAATGGAGGTCAGGGCACAGAACAATGGCAACTACTCGAAGTCTGTGAAGAGAATTACAATAAAAGTCAAGACACCATGGTATGCGTCCACTCCGGCATTTATCATTTATGTACTCTTGTTTGTTGCTTTTAGTGTTTTTCTGTCTAAATATTATAATAGGAGGAGAAAAGAGGAAATGGAGGAAGTTAAGATGAGGCTTCTAATCAATGCCACACACGATATAAGGTCACCGCTCACCCTTATTTTAGGACCTCTTAAGAAGCTGAAGAACAGACTTTCCGATCCAGAGAGCATGGCTGACATTGATACCATTGACAGAAATGCCCAGAGGCTCCTCGTACTTGTGAATCAGATACTTGATGAACGCAGAATAGACAAGAACCAACTCAAACTACACTGTAGGAAGACAGACCTCGTGAATTTCATAGATGTGGTATGTGCACTCTATCAGTATAATGCTCGCCAGCGCAATATCAAGTTGGCTTTCGAGCATGACATGCAAGATCTTGATGTTTGGATTGACCGTACTAATTTTGACAAGGTTTTGGTAAACCTCCTTTCAAATGCTTTCAAATATACATACGACGGAGGTTCGATAACATTCCATCTCACACGGGAGAATGATAATGCAGTGATACGCCTTGTAGATACTGGTATAGGACTTAAGGAAGATAAAACAGATAGACTTTTTGACAGGTTCTACCAAGGTGAAAATTCAAAAGATTTCCATATAGAGGGTACTGGAATAGGACTTAATCTCTGTAAGGCTATAACCACAATGCATGGTGGAAAAATAAGGGCATACAATAGGACAGATGGTGTTAAAGGCTCTTGCTTCGAGGTGTTGTTGCCGCTTGGGAACTCACATCTTAAACCAGAGGAAATAATAAGTACCGATGATGTTGATATGGAAAACAAAAAGAAACGAGTCCAGCCTACTAAGAACGTAAGGATTATGGTTGTAGATGATGACCCGGAAATTGCCATGTACATAGAGAGAGAACTAAGCAACTGGTATAAGTTCGGACTCTTTCCAAACGGAAGAGAGGCTCTTAAGGCGTTGCTTACAGAACCATACGACCTTGTCATATCTGATGTTATTATGCCAGAAATGGATGGAATCACCTTGCTGAAAAACATAAAAGGCAATCCAAAGATAAGTGACATACCTGTTATACTCCTTACGACGAAAGCTGAAATTTCAGATAGACTTGAAGGATTGAGAAGAGGGGCAGATGCCTATGTGGCAAAACCATTCAACATGGAGGAGTTGCATGTCCTTGTAGATAATCTTGTTAACAATGTAAGACGTCTAAGAGGTAAGTTCTCGGGAGCTCAGAATCAGGACGACAAAGTTGAAAAGATACAGATAAAGGGTAATGATGAAGCTCTCATGGAGCGTATCATGAATGCTTTGAATGCAAAATTGTGTGACCCTGACTATAATGTGGAGAAATTGACAGAAGATGTAGGAATAAGCAGGGCGCAACTTCATCGTAAGATGAAAGAGATGACAGGTATCTCAACGGGAGATTTCATCAGGAATATGCGTCTTGAACAGGCTGCCAGACTTATTTCTGAGGGAAAAATTAATGTCACACAGGTGGCCTTTGCCGTTGGATTTAATAACCAGTCACATTTCTCTACCGTCTTCAAAAAACATTTTGGCATGACACCTTCAGAATATGCTCAAAGAAGCCTCACCTCTGGTTCACAATAAGAAGCCTCACCCCTCCAGCTCCTTCCCAAAAGGGAGGGAAGGTAGTTACCAAAAGAGGTAATAACTTGTTGACTTGTCAACTTGTCAACGATCTTAAGATCAGAAACTCGATACATATAATTATGATAGGAAGTTAATGAAGTTAAATAATTAATGATATGTTTACAAGAAAACTGCTTTTTGTGTTGTTTGTTATGGTTTCATCGGCGGTTATCGCTGAGGATGGCTCAAGACTGTGGTTGCGATATGACAGTGTTGGAAGTGCTGACGTAGCCGTTTCTGCGCCTAAAGACAAAACGGTGGAAATAGCCTTGCATGAGTTGAATAGCTATTGGCATGGGCGCAGAGTGGAAATGATATATGATAATTCTGTGAATGGAATAGAGGGTTCATATACATTGTCATATTCTACTGATAGAGTAGAGGTTAGAGCGTCTTCATCAATAGGATTCTTATATGCCGCTTACGCTCTTCTCCGTAGTCAGACTCTTGGACTCCCAACGACAGGAGTAGTAAGTGAGTCACCACAATGGCCCTTAAGAATGTTAAATCATTGGGATAACATCGATGGTTCCATAGAGAGGGGATATGCAGGTAAGAGTATATTTAAATGGTTCTCTCTTGATGTCGATAAAATCGAGGAATATGCAAGAGCGAATGCTTCAATAGGCATTAATGCGACTGTCCTAAACAACGTTAATGCTTCACCAAAAATACTTACCAATGAATATCTAAGGGAGGTGAAGACTATCGCAGATATCCTTCGCCCGTATGGAATTAAAGTATTTCTGTCTGTTAATTTTGCATCGCCAAAAGTAATAGGCGGACTAAGTACGGCAGACCCGCTTGATGCAAGAGTTGGTAGATGGTGGAAGTCTAAAGTAAAAGAAATATACAGACTAATACCTGACTTTGGCGGATTCTTAGTGAAAGCAAATTCAGAAGGGCAACCAGGACCTGGTGATTATGGACGCACACATGCGCAGGGTGCCAACATGCTTGCAGAAGCCTTGAAGCCTTACAGAGGTGTGGTGATATGGAGGTCTTTTGTATATGGAGCAAATCACAAAGGTGAGGATAGGGTGAAACAGGCAGTCAGCGAGTTTAAACCATGCGACGGACAGTTTGCTGAGAATGTAATACTACAATCTAAGAATGGTCCACTCGATTTTCAGCCGCGAGAGCCTTATGCACCTATTTTTGATAATATAGGGCATACGACACAGATGGCAGAACTCCAGATTACTCAGGAATATACAGGTCAGTCAATGCATATGGTATATCTTGCTCCTATGTGGAAAGAGTTCTTCTCGTTTGTCTCTCCCTCAAGACTCAAAGGTGTGGCAGGAGTAGCAAATATTGGTGATGATGCCAATTGGTGCGGACATCATTTCTCACAGGCGAACTGGTATGCTTTCGGCAGATTGGCATGGAATCCAGAACTAAGCGCAGAGGATATTGCAAGAGAATGGATAGTCCAGACATTCACCAAGGACAATACTTTCGTGGTTCCTGTTTGTGACATGATGATGACAAGCCGTGAGACATGTGTTAATTACATGATGCCTTTAGGACTTCATCACATATTCAAGTTTGACCATCATTATGGACCGGAACCAGATGGATTCAAGCCGGAATATCCTTTAGAGTGGTGCCCAGTCTATTATCATAATGCCGATTCCATCGGGTTGGGATTTGACAGGACAACAGAAACAGGCTCTGCTGCCACGATGCAATACCGAGAGCCTTATGCATCATTATATAACAACTTAAGTACATGCCCCGAGCAGTATTTACTTTGGTTCCATCATGTGCCCTGGACTTATAGAATGAATAATGGAAATACTCTATGGGAGAATCTTCAGAATAAATATAAAGAAGGTGTGAGTATGACACATCTTTACAAGACAGCATGGCAGGGATTGCGCAGATATATCGATGACCGCCGATGGAAAGAGGTTGATGTACGTATGGATGAGCAAGTAAGAAATGCAGAGGAATGGCATGATACGTGCATTGGTTATTTTTCTTCCTTCCAGAATAAGAAATGATTTGACAACTCGTCACTCGTTAACTGTGAGGATGTTTGTAAATTGTGTAATTTGAAAATAATCTAATGACAGTTGGGTTAAACATAATGATTATGAGACAAAAGATAATACTATTCGTGTTTCTGTTGACAATATCGTTGCAGGTAATGTCGCAAGTTAGGCTTCTGCGTAACAACACAAGGGCTATGTTGGAAGTTAATGGTAAACCAATGTTGATACTTGGTGGCGAGTTGAGTAATTCAGCTGCCACTTCTGTAGAAGATATCGATGAGGTTATACCACGGATGAAGGCAATAGGGCTTAACACTCTTCTCGTCCCTGCACAGTGGGACTTGATTGAGCCGGAAGAAGGAAAGTTTGACTTCAAACTTATCGATGAAACCGTATTATGTGCACGGGATAATGGCATGAAGGTTGTTTTTCTATGGTTCGGTGCCTGGAAGAACTCAATGTCATGCTATGCGCCCTTATGGTTCAAGCAAGATGTCAGACGTTTCCCAAGAGCTATGACACGCAATGGGAAACCATTGGAAATAGCAAGTGCCTTTTCCGAGAATGTTCTTGCAGCAGACAAAAAAGCATTCTTGTCTCTTGTAGAACACATTGCCGAAATTGACGGTGATGACCATACCGTTGTAATGATACAGGTTGAGAATGAGATTGGAATGCTTGAGGATGCTCGTGACTATTCACCCCTTGCGGAGAAAGTGTATTCGGGAAAGGTGCCTTCTGACTTCCTGAAAGCTGTTGGAATCACTCAAGGCGGAACATGGGGCGATGTCTTGAAGAATGACGTGTATGGTGATGAGCAGTTCATGGCATATTGGTATGCCCGATATGTAGAGCAGTTGGCAAATGCAGCCAGAAAGTTGCTTCCGATACCTTTTTTTGTCAATGCTGCAATGAATAGTCGCGGACGAATACCTGGAGAATACCCTTCAGCTGGTCCTCTTGCACATTTGAAGGATATATGGCACTGTGGTGCACCAAGTATAGACATCCTTGCTCCAGATATATATGATACTGGTTTTAAGTCGTGGACGGCACTGTATGCTCTCCCCGATAATCCGTTGTTTATTCCAGAATCGCGCTGTTGTGCTAATAGTGGAGTGAGAGCTCTGTATGTCTTTGGTGAACATGAATCGGTAGGATTTAGTCCTTTTGCCATTGACCAGTCTTCGGATGCCGATGCTAAAGAGATAGCCAGAGCTTATGCTTTGATAGGTGAACTCTCACCACTCCTTATTAATAATAGGGGAGGGAATACCGTCCGCGGTGTACTCTTCGATGCTGACGACCGTGAAACCGCCATTTTTTATGATGACATTGTCCTTACTTGTAGTCATTACTTTACACTCCCCTGGGATTCTCGAAAGGATTTGTCTTCTTGGCGTGAGGGAGGTGGAATTATCATTCAGATTGCAAAAGACGAGTTTCTTGTAGCTGGCAGTGGAATTGTTGTTGCTTTCCAAAGTGAGACGGAAAAAAAGCAGATGGAGCGTGCTGTCCTTGGAGAGGATGGCTTTGCTGACAAAGGTGGTGACAAGGCTTTGCCAGCGTTATCCAAATTCAAAGGCAAGAGGATTGGCATTGGCTATGTCGATGAGGTGACTGTTGAAAATGATGGCACTTTTAGGTATGTCAGAAGGCTTAATGGTGACCAAAGCCATCAGGGTAGGCATGTCAGGATATCTGTTGACGATTATAAGATTTTGCATGTTAAATTATATGAGTATTGAAACATCACTCCAAATAAGGTTATTAGGTTATTTCACCTGACACCTTAAAACCAGAAACCTGATACCTGAAATTGAGGGGAGGTAGTTACCTTAACCTTTTAACCATTAAACTCTTCGACCCCTTCAAATAAGTATATGAGACAAATAGAAACGTGAGTGATACGTTAAGAAAACCCATGTATTCTAAAATACGTTAACTTTGCAAGCAGAAAACCTAAATAAGGTTATGAGGTTATAAGGTTATGAGGTCTAAAAAGATTGAAAATTAAAGATTGAAGATGGAAGATTAAACTTTCAATTTTCAACTTTCAACTTTCAAAACCTTAAGACCTGAAACCTGAGACCAGACACCAGACACCTATTAACATTATAAACAATAAATTAACAATGCACATGAAACGCACTAAAAATGTAATGAAGTACCTTGTCGTGATGTTTCTATTGTCTATTTTCCCATCATGGGTAATGGCACAGAATGTCACAGTACGCGGTACCGTTACCGATCACGATGGACCCGTGATTGGTGCAACAGTGAAAGTTAAGGGCACGTCAAATGGAGCAGTTACTGATTTGGACGGTAACTATACCATCAGTGTCCCGAAGGGAGCAACGCTCCAGTTCTCTTATGTAGGCTACCTTACCAAAGAAATCAAGGTGGCAGGAAATGACAAGATTGACGTCGTCCTTGCAGAGGATGCAGAGCAATTGAGTGAGGTCGTCGTTGTAGGTTACGGACAGATGAAACGTTCAGACCTTACTGGTTCTGTCGTCTCAGTCAACTCCAAGGCAATAGAGAAATCAGTGCCTACAAGTGTTGACCAGGTATTGCAGGGTAGGGCAGCCGGTGTGCAGATACAGGCAAATACCGGAACTCCTGGTGGTAGTACCACAATCCGTATTCGTGGAACCAACTCTCTCAATGCAACATCCCAGCCTATCTTCGTTATCGATGGTGTAATTATCGACTCTTCTGGTTCTGATGATGGAAACTCCAACCCCCTTGCATCAATAAACCCAAGTGATATCGTCAGCATGGACGTGCTGAAGGATGCCTCTGCTACAGCTATATATGGTTCCCGCGCTTCTAATGGTGTCATCATGATTACTACAAAGCGTGGTTCCAACGCTGATGCCACTATCACTTACGATGGATATGTAGGTTGGCAGAGTATGCCAAAGAAACTTGATGTCATGAATCTGAGGGAATATGCCATTCATTATAAAGATATAACCGATGCTAACATCAAGCCAGAGTCATCCACCTGGATTCGTGGTGACCTTATGGGGGAAGGTACAGACTGGCAGGATGAGCTTTATCGCAATGCGCTTATGACAAGCCATAACATATCCATGACCGGTGGTTCGGAAAAATCCACTTATGCTATCAGTGCTGGATATCTCAACCAGAATGGTATAGCCATTGGTTCTGGTTTCAAGCGACTAAGCCTTCGTGGAAATGTTGACTCCCAGATAAAGAAATGGCTTAAGGGTGGTGTTAATTTCTCCCTTACCGACAGTAAGCAGGAGACATCATCTACATATAATATAATAATGACAGCCCTCACTTCTCAGCCATCTGTGGCAGTGAGGAATCCGTCTGGAGGATATGATGGTCCGGATGACCAGTGGATGCCAGACAACCCCGTAGCATTGGCAGAGATTACAGACAACCATAACAAGAAGACTAATTTCCGTGTAAATACATATCTTGATGCTACCATTATAAAAGGTCTTACTTTCAAGACTGAGCTGTCTGCTGACTATAACTTCAACCATTATTATTATTACCAGCCAGATTATCAGTTTGGTGTGAAGACCAATGATATAAGGTCTGGACGTTGGACAAAGACTAATACAAAATACTGGTCATGGCGTAACATCCTTACTTATAACAACACATTTGGCAAACATAATGTCAATGTCATGCTGGGTCAGGAAATGAGCCATAGTCACTGGGAGACACAGGTTTCTACCACTACAGGATATCTTTCAAACAATGCAACGGATATTTCAGCTGGTAGTTATGACGATAGCCGCACTACGGGATATCAGAACGACAATTCACTGTTCTCTTATTTTGGAAGAGCCTTCTACAGCTATGATGACCGCTATCTCGTAACAGCAACATTGCGTCGAGATGGAAGTTCCAAGTTTGCAAAAGGCAACCGCTGGGGATGGTTCCCCTCTGCAGCTCTTGCATGGCGTGTCAGCAATGAGAGCTTCCTGAAGAACAATGATGTTATAAGCAACCTTAAATTGCGTCTTGGATGGGGTGCAACAGGTAACCAGAATGTAGAGGACTGGGCATATACAGCCATGCTTGCCAACTACACCACAACATGGGGAGTAGGTGTGCTTAATGCTAACAATGCAAATCCTAACCTCAAATGGGAGACTACCTATTCAACAAACATAGGTCTTGACCTTGGACTTTTTGACGGACGTATCGAGTTTATTGCAGACTGGTACTACAAGAAGACAAAGGATTTGTTGCTAAAGCTTGACTTGCCAGCATTCCTTGGCTCAGGTGCCGGTTCTGGATATGGTGTGGCAAGCAATCCATGGGGTAATGTTGGAAGTCTCCGCAATACTGGTTTTGAGTTCACCCTTAACACATATAATATCGATTACAAGGGATTCACCTGGCGTACAAATGCCGTTCTGTCTTTAAACCGCAACAAGGTTGTTTCTCTTGATACTGCTACGGGCACTTTGCCATACGCATTGCAGATCGGTTCCGAGACAGCAACAGTTACCAATACCATTGTCGGACAGCCTATCGGACAATTCTGGGGATATAAGGTTATTGGTCGTTTTGACAAATCTGAGGATTTCTATTACAAGGATGCTGATGGCAATGTGAAGCCTGTGGCTATACCTGAAGGTAGCACAATATCAAAGAGTGGTACATGGCTTGGTGACTACATCTTTGAGGACAGGAACAATGATGGCGTAATCAACAATGACGACCAGACATTCATAGGCAATCCTGAACCTAAGTTCACTTGGGGATTTGGAAACACCTTCTCATATAAAGGATTCGACCTCACAATACAGTTCAGTGGTTCTTATGGCAATGACATCCTCAACTACGGACGCAGAAGCCTTGAGGAGTCTGGAAGCACTTCTAACCTTCTCACGACAGTGCTCGACTATGCAAGGGTAGAGATGATAGACCCCAACGGACCTGATGACTACCGAAACTATTATGTTGTCAATACCGACACAAGGCAGCCACGTCTTTATACTTCAAGTGGGCTGAACCGTAACGACCGTATCAGCGATGCATATATTGAGGATGGCTCATACATACGCCTCCAGAATATATCACTCTCATATACGTTACCAAAATCATGGCTCAAGAACCTCTTTATAAACAATGTGAAGGTTTATTGCAACCTGCAGAACCTTTATACATGGACAAAGTATGACGGCTATGATCCTGAAGTGGGATGTCTCTGGGGAAATGCTTTGATGAATGGCATCGACTATGGTCGCTACCCATCACCACGCATCTATACGTTCGGTCTCAATGTCACATTCTAAATCAAAGGAAGCAAGAAGGAGATAAAACAAGTAGAATGGAGATAAAGGACATAACTACATTTAACTCTACAATAATACAATTATGAAAAAATCAATATTATATACAATGTGTTTGGCAGGAGTGCTTGGCATGAGTAGTTGTGCAGATGACTTCCTTGACCAGGAGAACTCTTATCAGCTCAGTCAGGAGAATTACTTCGACTCTGATGCTGCCGTGCAGTCATCCACCTCTGCCCTTTACAACTATGTATGGTATGACTTCAACGATAAGTTCTACTATGGAATGGGAGATGGACGTGCCAACAACATCACAGCGCAGTATTCAGACTACATCTACCCATATACGAACTTCACGGACAACTCCCTGTCTCAGGGTCTTACCCAGGCATGGGGGTCTCTCTACTCTGTTGTTTCACAGTCTAACAACACGATTAATAACATCAAGACAAAATGTACATCCAACGTGTCTGAATCTGCCAAAGTGAAGGCAATGGCAGAGGCAAGGTTTATGAGAGGATTGGCATATTGGTATATCGGTACTCTCTGGGGATGCGGTATAATCTATGAGAATGTTGCCGACATGGTTGACAACTATGTCGTTCCGGCACAGCCACGTGCTGATGTCATTGAGTTTGCCATAAGGGATATGGAGTATGCAGCAAAGAACCTGCCCACAACACAGGGCGACAAAGGTCGCGTTACGAAATACGCTGCATTCGGAATGTTGAGCCGCCTGTATCTCTCAATGGCTGGTCTTACAACTTCAGGACCTTACGATGGCACCAATGTTGCAACAGACTTCAACCGTGGTTCGCGTAATGAGTATTATCTTGACTTGGCAAAGAAAGCAGCCCTTAAGGTTATAAAGGAGAGTGATGCCAAACTGCTCGATTCCTATGCTGAGTTGTGGGGCGCTTCTACAATCAACAACAACAGTGAGTCTCTCTTCCAGTTGCAGTTTATTGCCGGTGATGGAGTAGGTGGAGCAGGACAGAGCATGACACGATTCCTTGCATGGAGCACGATGGTTGCCGATACCAACGCATGGGGTGGTGCCACATATTGTTCCTATGACCTGTGGGAGGAGTTCAAGGAGTATTTTGATGAGAATCTTGGTACTGTCGTGGATGATGCCATTCGTCGCCATAACTCTGTAGCTTCTTATGGAGAGAGTTATCCCGAACTTAGTGCCGACGCAAGCGACCCATACGTGTATGGTGTTACAGAAAGTGCTGGCTCAGAGGGTGCTAATATCAAGAAATATGTTATTGGAACGAAGAAGGTAAACGGATTCTCAACCGTCAACAACTCTGGCATCAATTCCTACATGTTGCGTCTCGCTGAGGTTTATCTTAACTATGTTGAGGCAGTGTTGGGGAATGCCGAGAGCACCACAGACGCTGACGCTATCAAGTATTTCAACATGATACGCCGCCGTGCAGGAGTTGCCGAGAAGACAAAACTCACATACGAGGACTTGCGCCATGAGTATCGTGTGGAGTTTGCATTCGAGGGACTATACTGGTACCAGTTAGTGCGCCGCAGCTACTACAAGCAGCAGGAGGTTGTAAACTATGTCAACAACCAGAACCGTAATGCCAGCTATTATGAGTCATCTACTCATACCTACAAGTTGAGTGACACTTATGTGGCACCAGGTGCAGGAGTGGCTACCGCTACAGCCAAGAGCCTCACTTTGCCGATGGCAGATACTGACCAGACAAAGAACCCATATTTGAAGACGGATGCCAATGGTAACATCAGCACACAACCATACGTGTTTGGTGAGCGTGAAATAGACCAGGCTACACTCTTTGATTGATTGTCAACTTTAATAAAACCTAACAATTAAAAGACAAAAGATATGAAGAAATACATATATATGCTGATAGCTGTCATAGCTCCACTGTTTGTATCGTGCAGCGATGATGATGACAACCAGTCTGCAACTATGACTATCAACAAGATTTACCTTCAGGACGTTAAAGCGAAGGATGAGGTTTATGACCGCGAGGTTACTTTCGCACGCCTTGGTCAGCTCATCAGAATAGAGGGCTCAGGATTCACTGGATTGAAGAAAGTTTATATCAACGGCTATGACACATATTTCAACAACGCCTTGATGACGGACAATAATGTCTGGGTTACTCTCAACAAGGATACTCCTGTTGACAAGGCAGACGAGAGTGTAAGAAACACAATCACTTTGGTCAAGGACAACACGCAGACTACTTATGAATTCATTATAAGGGCATCTGCTCCAAGTGTCGCCAGTGTTGACAATACACTGCCTATGCCAGGAGAAACGGTCACTGTCTATGGTGCCAACTTGCAGGAAACAACTAAGGTTACTCTGCCGGGAGACGTTGAGATTACTGAGGGTATAGTAAGCGACGAGGATGGTGAGTGGTACTCATTCACAATGCCGGCAGGAGTCACAGAAGCTGGTTCCATTACAAGTGAAGGTGCTAATGGTACAGCTGTCACCCCAGCTTACTTCAACAATAACACATGCTTTGTCATTAATTTCGATGATAAAGGCGAAATGGGTGGATGGAGTGCTACATTCTCATCCGACGACCTTGTTGACGACCCTCTTAACACAGGACGTGGCAAAGTAGTGCAGATTCTACCAGAGAGCCTCCTCGCTGAAGGACCTCTCAAGGCTGGAGCAAATGCCAAAGGCTTCTGGACTGTAGGCAATGACAATGCCAATGACGACTGGAACCGTATGACAGCATATATTCCTGGCACGACTCCTGTAGATTCTGTAGCCCTGCAGTTTGACGTCTATTGTCCAGAACCATGGGACCTCAGTGGTCAGTTCGAAATCACCCTCCAGAACAACTTGTCTAACTATGGTTATGGTTCTGCCTGCACAATGCCAAGCAAGGACTATCTCAACCAGGCATATGCTTGGGTGCCATGGCTTGACCGTGAGACAGGCGAGCACAAGGCTTTCACTACAGGCAATCGCTGGCAAACCATTACAATACCTCTTTCTTCGTTTGGTAACTATACCGACAATGAAACAGCATGGACATTCCAGAATGTGATTGACGACCGTAATGCAGGAAGTTATCGCAACTTCGGCATATTGTTCGTAAATCCTGACCTTGAGTTCAGCGAGACTATTGTCTATCCGGCTTCAGATTTCTCACAGAAAATCTATTTCGACAATTTCCGTATTGTCCCTATTACGGCAGTTGCGGTATCTGACTTTTAAATAACAGATTTTAAGGACAGGTAGTTATGAAGAGAAATTATATAAGGAGTTAAATGGTTAAGGAGTTAGAAGGAAGTTAAAAAGTAGTGTTTGAAGGGAGTTAAAAGGGGAGTTAGTAAAGGAGTTAGAGAGCCAAATGTTCCACCCCTGAAAGGGTATTTGATTACTGATTGTTGATTGTTGATTGCTGATTATTGATTATTGACGGGTAATGGCTTATCATAACTCTCCATCATAACTCCCATCATAACTCCCATCATAACTCCCCATCATAACTCCTCATCATAACTTCCCTTAATAAAATACCACAAATATAAAAACAATAATATGAAGACATACAAGATATTATTTCCGGTTTTAGCATCAGCGATGCTGCTCACCGGATGCGACGACCAGATAATGCAATGGGGTACACCAGATGGTCATGCTGGTGTAACATCTTCTGAAATCCCCCTTGCCGTCAAGGAAGCCCTCGCTAACTACGACAATATTAAGGACTATTCCCAGAAGTACATGCCCAATACCCTTTTGGGAATCGGTATGGGAGTCCCTATGTACGTTGCCAACGAGAAAGGTGAAGGCGACCTTGCCAATGCCAACTACCAGTTGTTCACTGCAGGCAATGCCATGAAGCACGATGCTGTGGTGGCAGCAAATGGAACCCTGAATTTCGGAACTGTAGATGCACTTGTTGAACAATTGCAGTCTGCTGATATGAAGTTGTATGGACATAACTTCTTCTGGCATACTCAGCAGCAGCAGAACTACCTCAAGTCACTTGTGGCTCCAGAGATGGTGGTGGTGAGTGATGGTGCTATTGAGAATATCGTTACGAACTCCGACTTTGAGGATGGAACAGTAAATGGATATCAGGGTTTCTGGTGCGACTATACCTATGAGATTGCTTCTCCTGGACATAATAGTGACAAGTGTCTGCACATTACTACTGGTAAACCTAAAAACATGTGGGATGCTCAGCTCTTTTGGGGAGTTGATGGACTTAAGGAGGGCGTAACATACGCATATTCGTTCTATGCCAAGAGTGACTGTAATCTTGAAATGCAGTTCATTGGTTCACAATCGGAATCTCCATACAGCGGTTTCTACAAAGACCGTTTCAATGCGGGTAGTGATTGGACCCACTGTCAAGGTGAGTTTACATACGATGGTAATCCAGCTAATATCGGACGTGTAGGTATTCAGTTCGGTGGCGTAGCCGGTGCCAATCTTTGGATTGACGATTTCGAGTTCGGAAAGAAGAAGGAAGGAGGGTCTGTTTCTGCAGCAAAACGCGCTACTTCCATATCGTATAATCTCAAGTCCGCCGAGGAGAAGCGCAAGGCTCTTGAAGGTGCTATGGAGTCATGGGTAAAGGGAATGGCTGAGCATCTTGCCGAGAAGGGAATAACTCCTTATGGATATGATGTCATCAACGAACCTATCGCCGATGGTGGTGGTGTTCGAGGATATGACGGTGTCTTTGGAGGTTCATGGCAGGATGGCGATGCTACCTATTATGATGCCGAACCTGTGGAAAGCACAACCGACGGACTCAGTCTCAACTGGGGGCCAGGTCACTGGTATTGGGGCTACTATGTGCCCGATTATCCAGTCAGGGCTTTCCGGTTGGCACGCAAGTATCTGCCAGCCGAGACCAAGCTCTTTGTCAACGACTATAATCTTGAGACAAATCCAGAGAAACTTCAGCAGCTATGTGACTTCGTCAAGAAGATAGATACAGACAATGGCTCGCCAATAGTTGACGGTATTGGTACTCAGATGCACATCTATCTCACATGCAGCGACGACAAGACAAAGAATGCCGAGAACATAGCTGCCCTAAAGGACAAAGTTGACGCCATGTTCAAGACAATGGCTGCTACTGGCAAACTCGTGCGTGTCACAGAGCTTGACATCGCTATCGGTACTTCCAGTCCATCTTCTGCTCAGTATCAGGCACAGGCTGATTGCTATCGCATGATTGTCGAGTCGTTCAAGGCAAATGTCCCAGAGGCACAGCAGAGTGGTATCACTATATGGAGTCTCTCAGACAATGAGGCAGAGCATGAATTCTGGCTCAAGGGTGATGTGCCAAACCTCTTCGATGCTGACTATCTGCGCAAGTGGGCTTACAAAGGCTTCTGTGATGGTATAGCAGGTGAGGACCTCGGACTTAAGTTCGGTGGTGACCAGTACAAGGTGTTCTACGAAAAGAACAATGTTTCGGGAACAGTAAAATAATACCTGCATAATTCAAAATTCAGGAGTCAGGGACAGTCCCTTGTAGGGACTGCCTTGGCTCCTTTTTTGTAACATTGATTAAATAACTAAAGGTTCGGCAGTGTTATCTTCCTTTATATCCATTTTACTACTTCCGATACTTGAATAAATTAAGATAATGAATGTGCATACTAAACACATCGAGCATACATTGACTATCTCAATCTTGTTGCTATCTTCTATCTGCGTGTCTGCACAGTCAGCAGTATTTCATTCTTTCCGCTACGAAGGACATGACAAGGCACTTCTATTCCGTAGGTAACGGACTTGTCGTCAAACCGTCTGCATACTCCGAGTTTGACAAAGGACAGCCTTCTGCAATATTCTTCCGGCAGCATGATACCGACTTTAGTGCTTCTATCTCACATTCCTTCTTGCCGCAACGTGAAGGTGAAAAGGCTGGAATGATGCTTTTCCAGAATGAGAAGTTTTGTGTTTCTTTCTCTGTCGCCATGCTTGACGACAAGCCTTATGTCATTGTAGAGCGCACAGAGAATAGTAGAGTGATAATAGCGTCAATGCCATTGCCGCCTGCTTTGTATTCTTCTCAATTATCGTTAAGGATAGATGGCAGGGGAGGATATGCTGATTTCTACTGGTCGCCTGACGGAAAGGAGTGGCAGGCTCTTGCCGTTGGAGTAGATGTAACACATCTTAGTACACAGAAGGCAGGAGGATTTGTAGGCACAATGATTTCCTTGTTTGCATGCAATTGATTGGCATTGCCATGTCATAGTCATCTTTTCCCTAATGCAAAGGTATGCATTGGAGATAAGGTTATTAACCTTTCGCCCGATAGATTAATAACCTTTCAGCCGATAGATTAATAACCTTACTGGCATTGCAAGCAATTGAAGGTGTAAGGTTATAAGGTTATAAGGTTTGAGGTTTGAGGTTTGAGGTTTGAGGTTTTGAGGTTTGAGGTTTCAGGTTATAAGATTGGAATCTGAAACCTTAAGACCTAACCCTGAAACCTTAAATATTTGACTCAAGTTTAGCAAGATAAAAAAAATGCTCAAAGAGGGGGCTTGAGCTTTGCAAAAAAACAAGTTGACAAGTCAATAAGTTGCTACTCTTCTTGCTTGAATTTGTCAATGACCAGAAAAACTAACAACTTGTTGACTTGTCAACTTGTTAACTGATAGCATGTCGGAGACATGCGAAACATAAATAATAGATTTACCTTACGACAGTCTTAATGCTCTTGTCTCCGGCTTTTATTATATACAGTCCCTTGGCAAGACCAGAGGATGCAGCCTTTATGCTGTTAGCCTTTGTGGAACGTACGAGCTGTCCGTCTGTTGTGTAGATGCTCATGTCGGCTGCCTTGCCGTTCTCTGTTATTGCACTTATAGCATCATCGTCAGCTGTTGTAGCATCGATAAGTGTGGTGTAGAGATACAGGCTTGGGAATTTGCTGTTTGTCATCACGCACATTACGTTGTCAATAGGCTTCAAGAATGTTGTGACACCATTATCCACAGTATATTCCTCGTCGATGTACAGTTCCTCACCAGTAAGTTCATTTGTGTTTTCATCGAAGTTTGGTAAGTCAACGAACCACCTGTATGTAGTCTCGTTGCCATCAATTACAGCCTCTGACGACAGGTCAACCTTTCCGTCCTCGCAAGTTATGTCGATAGTATCTTGGTCAGCATAAACATACACTGAGATATTCTCTCCAGAAGGCAATGTGCTGAAGCGGAACTTGTTGTGGTCAATAAGCAGCACGTTAAGATCCTGTAGTCCTGAGATGTCTATGCTGGTCAGCTTGTTGTGGCTTATGGCGAGCTGGTACAGATTAGGCAGTTTGCTCAGGTCAATGTCTGAAATCATGTTGTTTCCAAGGTCAAGACTCCAGATATTTGGGTTGTCGAATGTTACGCTTTCAAGTTGGTTGCCGCCAAGTCCCAGAAGTCCCAATGACTGATATGGAGATGCATCAAAGGTGCTGAACTTGTTGTAGTTGAGCATGAGGGATACTATGTTAGGATAGGCAGAAAAGTCTATCTCTGAGAAATTGTTGCCATCGAGGTTGAGCTCCGTAAGTGAGTTCTTGTCGTTTGGCATGGTGATGCTTTCCAGCCCGGCATGCTTGACAGTAAGGTTTTGAAGTCCGGGCATGCTTGATGCATCAAATGATGACATGGCGATGCTGTCGCAACTGAATACATAGACTCTTGGGTTGTCGCTGTATGCCAGTACCTTTGCTGTGCAGTTGTCATAGCTTTTCACCTCGAAGGTAGAGAGGTCAGGACCTATTATATACTCTTCGTAGTCAACGCCAGCACCTTTCCAGTCTATACATATGGTGGTGTTCTTGTCGTATGCCCTTAACCTGAGTTTGCCGTTGCTTGCCTCAGTAGTATTGAATGTTGCGAGCACGTGTGCCGGCATCTCGGCAGCCTCTATGTTCGTGGTTGTGAGAGTCAGTTCAGGGAAGATGTGGTGTGTCATCTCGCAATACACGGAATCTCCTATTATTTGTGGGAGGAATCTTGTCCTGCCTTCTGTTATGGTGTAGTCTGTTCCTTCCTGAAGAACTGTGCCGTCCTTCTTTTTCCATACATATACCGTCTGTCCATTCAGGTTATGGCTCTTGAGGTCAGCTCCAGGTCCTTTCTTTGATATTGTAACCTTGTTTTGTGGAGCATAGACATAAGTGTCGAGTTCCTGTGGCAGTGGCAGTGTAGAGAAAGTCAAGTCGTTGTTTCCACATCTCAGCGTCCTTAGCGAGTTGTCTTCTGGCAGCAACAGAGTAGAAATGTTGTTGTTCGAGATGTCGAGGTCAGTCATAAGAGTGCAGTAGTTGAAGTCAAGGCTTATGAGATTGTTGCCAGACAGGTTGACTGTCTCCATCATGTCAGCATCCTTGAACGACAACTCGCTTAGCTCATTGTTGCTAAGGTCGAGGTTGTGGATGGTATAGTTGTCGTTGAGAGTCACCTCTGTAAGGTTGTTTCCAGACAGACATATGTCCTTAAGCAAAGTCTTCTGGAAAGCATCGTTGGCACCTCTAATATTCAGGCTTCCGAAGTTATTGCCTGTCAAGGTAAGTGTGCTGAGGTGACGGTTCCATCCAAGGTCTATGGCTGTTAGTCCCGCATTGGTTATTGCAAGTTCTCCAAGCTCATGCAGTGGAGTGATGTCAATGTTGTCAAGTGGGATGTCGTATATGGCGAGTGCCGACACTTTCTCGTTCTCTGGTACATATACCTTCAGCGTGCCTGCTACGTTGTCTTTCTGTACGTTGCAGGTCGTTGGTGTTGCCTGTGTCGTTGCCGTATATTCCACATTCACTCCGTCGCCATAGTCAACGTAGAATGTCTTTGGCTCTTCTGCAGATGCTCCTGCAATGCCAACGTTTAGTCTTATCTCAGTTGCCTGTGCCGGAGTCAAGGTGAAGGCGAGGTCTGGCTTACCATAGTTCTCCTCGCTTTTCACCATGAATTTCTCTGTCCTGAGCGGAGTCTTGTCTAATGCAGACTCAGGGAACGCATCGCATGAGAAAGCCACATATACGCTGTCCGAAGTCTCTTTCAGGAAAGTCACCTTTCCATCGGCATAGGTATAGTATTCCCCGTCAAGCTGAACCAGTGAGTTAGGGTCTTCGTCGCTTGTCATGAATAGTGCGCATTCAGTGGTATATCCTTCTCTCAACACCCTTGCCGAGAGGTCGAGGGTATTTCCCACTTTCTGACTTTTCGCCACAGGCATGTTGCTCTGCGTATAGTCATATTCACCCCATGCCTCGTCAGGGAGAGGCAGGCTGTTGAAGTCCATCTGGTTGTATCTCACCATCAGTCTGTTCAGATAAGTGTTTTTGCTTACGTCGATGCCAGTGAGCTTGTTGTAGCTCAGGAATATGTCCGTAAGATAAACGTTGTTGCTCAGATCGATGCTTGTCAGGTCGTTGCCGTTGGCGAACAGGTATGTCAGATACGGATTATTTGACAAGTCAAGTGATGTGAGCTTCGTCGTTCCTGCCAGCGATGTTGATTGCCTGTCACAGTATAGCTGTGTCAGGTTTGGGTTTCCTGAAAGGTCAATGCTGTTTATGGCAGTCTCACTGATGTTTAGAATCTGCAGGTTAGAGTTCTGTGTCACATCGAGTGACGATACAGGGCATGAGTCAATGGATATCCTTTTCAGATAAGAGTTCTGTGAGGGGTCGAGCGATGTCAGCGAGAGGCAGTGCCATGCATCGAACGATACGAGCATGGGATAGTCTGCCAGCTTGAAAGAAGGGTCCAGGTTTCCCACCTGTCCTATATCAAGTATTACGAGGTTTGGCTTGTCATCGCCTATTTTCAGAGGTGTTTCCTTGAAAGGGTTGTCGTTAAGATACAGAGCCGACAGGTTTGTCAGTCCTGTCAGGTCTAACGACTTCAGTTCGTTGTGGCTGAGGTCTAGTACGGCAAGGTTTCTCATCTTTGTAACGTCTGCCTCAGTCAGATAGCCTCCGCTCACCTGTAACACGTTAATCTTGGAAGCATCGCCATATATTTTTATCCATCCCTCTGGGCTCACGTTGCATGAAACGAATGATCCTGTCCATGAACCAGTGGAGTCTATGGCAGCTATTTCCAGTTCCACTTCTTCCTTGCCGTAACCATAGTCGATGTCGGCATACTGTCCTTCCTCTACGGCACCGATAAGAACAGACACTACATTGTTCTCTCCATTCTGTGCGTAGGAATTTGTCTTGAATTCAGCTATAAGTTCGCTATCCTGTGCCGATGCTGTCAGTGTCGTTGCCATTGCCAGCATGGTAAGGGCGTGTCTTGTAAGCCATTTCTTGATACTCTTGTTCATATATTAATTAATTTATAAGTTGACAAGTTGACAAGTTTACAACTTTAATAAAGCATACATTTCGACCTGTTGCCGTTGACATCAACTATGTAGCAGCCTTTGGGCAGTGATGATGCATTTACGACCATCTCCTCGCCTTTTGCCGTAATGCTCATTACAGGTTGTCCTGACATGTTGTACAGTGTTGTGCGTATGGCATCGCTGCCAGCAATGAACACCTTGAACGAGCGGTTGCCAAGAGGTGTGAGCACTGTCCTTGAGTCGTTGGCATGTATCTCGTCGATACCGTCAGCAAGGCGGCGTATCACCTCCTTCAGTCCAGCATAGGCATCGAACTTTCCAGCTCCCACCTGTGCAGCTGGTGCACTTGCTGTATATTCGTCATTCACGGCAGTTTCCTTGATGATGTCTTTTATCTCTGCCATGGTAAGGTTTGGATTGGCTTCAAGCCACAGGGCAATTGCTCCTGCAACGTGAGGCGTTGCCATTGACGTACCAGCCTGCCATGCCCATGCATCACCGCTTTCCACCTTGGCACTCTGGATAGCCTGTCCACCCTCCTCCGGGCTATAGTATCTGTTCATTGATGACACGATGGCAGCACCTGGTGCAAGCACGTCTGGCAGTGTGCGTCCATCTATGAGTGTTCCGTATGAGGAGAATGCCGATACCTCACCTGTCGGGAACTCATAGCCATCCGCATGGTATGTCAGACCGTCAATGCCTCCCCATCTCTCGGAAGTATTGTACGAACCCACAGAGAGAACATTCTTGGCGGTACACCAGTCGCTGATGGAACCGTCGTACTTGCCATCGTCCCATCCTTCTATGCCGTTGTCGCTGAAATGCGACATCTCGCCGTCTCCATATACATATACGCTGTGTCCCTCTTTGCCCTTGATTACGAATCCCACCGTGTAGTTGTGGTTTCCGTTCTTGATGGGATTGTCTATGCATAGGAAGTCAATGACGGCATACATACGGTCAGCGTTTTCTGTATATCCCCATATAAGTCCTACGTATCCGCTCATGTATTTTCCGAACAAATCCTCGTCGATGATGTCCGTGTCGTAACTCTGGTAGTAGCTGCTGCTTACCCAATATTTCGGAGTTTCCTCATTGTCGGTAGTTATGGTGAACGGGAAGTGTTTCGCTATTGTTCCACGACTCTTGTTGTAGAGCACAGCCTCTATCTCGAACGGTTCAGTGTTGTCGCTGTAGGCGTAGAGGATGCCATTCCTTACATAAATAATGCTGTCTTTAGCCACTTCATATTCCATACCCTCGATGAACGACCTCAGCACCGTGTCGTTGGCAGTGAAGTGCTTGTCGGTAGCTATCTTTGTATCGCCGCTATTGCTCGCTGCTATGCATATCTTGGCGTTGTACTGTTCCACGCAGGCATCGAAGAACTGGCACAACATGCTGGAGCCATCGTGCGGTCCGAGCTGCGTACCTACAGAAAGGTTTATGACCATTGGCTTGCCGGCATAGTCGGCATAGCCTAACAGTTCCTCTACGGCAAGTGCTACCACATAGTCGTTTATGGTGCCACAGATAGCCACTATGTCGGAGTCGTAGGCAACACCATAGAATGGACACGGGCTGTCTGTCACATCCGATGTTGATTCGTTGACAGGTGTGGCAATAGTTGCAGTGCCCATGTATCCTCCTGCCATGGTACCCATCGTGTGTGTGCCATGATATGAAGTGTAGTCGTCAGTCGTGAACTTGGCTATTGTCTCTGGAGTGTTGTAGTATTTCTCGCTCACTTGATATGTACTCTGGTCAAGAACGATGTTGGAGACATACTTTACTCTCAGGTTGCCTTCGGCATCCTTGAAATTGATGTGATTAGGGTCTATTCCAATGTCGAAGATACCGCAGATGACATCTTTGCCGGTATAAGCCTGTGGCAGGTCTATGCCCTGGTGAATCTTGTTGATGCCGGTAGCCTCCCTCGCATAGTTGTTGCATGTCTTTCCCTCACGGCTTATCTGCATTGCCTTTATGGCACTGAGTCCTGCCACACGCTCCACGTCGTCAAGAGGTATGGAGAGGAAAGCGAATCCTAAATGGCATCGTATGACATTCACACCTGCTTCACGCAGGTCTTCTTCACCATAACCATCGGCAAGCTTTGCTACTGCGAAGACATTCGTGGCAGGGACGCCAATGTTTTTCTTTAACTTAGCCACACCCTGTGAGTATTCCACATTTGAGAACCTCTGGATTTCCGGTAACTTCAATGCCATGCGGCTGCGGCGCAACTGTGCCATACTGCCAAGGTCAAGTTTTGACTGTGCGCACACATAAAGTGTCGTTGCTGCCAGTATGGCGCATATTAATATCTTTCTCATTGTAATATGTATTTGAATTTTGTGCAAAATTATTGATAATTTATCAAATACCAAAACACTTATCTACTTTTCTGTATAAAAACTGAATATAAAGTAAGATTTCACATACAAAAGCGTCAGTGTTAACAATTAATTGACTCAACTCTTGGAAGTAGTAAAAAGGAGATAAAGGAAGATAAATGGAGTTAAAAGACAAAACCTAAGACTATTGTCTTCGTCGATTCTTTAGCTGCACTCGGCATAGCTCAAACGAGCTTGGCTCTGCTCTCGTTTGCAAAAGAATTGTCTTCGTCGATTCTTTAGCTGCACTCGGCATAGCTCAAACGAGCTTGGCTCTGCTCTCGTTTGCAAAAGAATTGTCTTCGTCGATTCTTTAGCTGCACTCGGCAAAACCGCTGTTTTATTTTTGAAAACCAGTGGTTTAATATCCAAAAAACGCCGTTTAATTTTTGTAAACCAGCGGTTTTCTATTCAAAAACCGTGGTTTAACTTTACGAAAAAAAGGTGTGTTTAAATTTGCTTGTTACACATAGCTCAAACGAGCTTGGCTCTGCTCTCGTTTGCAAAAGAATT
>SAMEA3663090__coassemble_61_pt1 | contig 91325 bp, 67 predicted proteins | sample SAMEA3663090__metabat2_high_PE_006 | metagenome-assembled genome bin SAMEA3663090 (sample SAMEA3663090) | pig gut metagenome | biome: pig gut; feature: pig-associated habitat; material: faeces | place: France | collected 2012 | reverse complement strand
AAGGAGTTTCCTTGAGCTTTGCGAAAAAACAAGTTGACAAGTCAACAAGTTGCTACTCTTATAGCTTGAGTTTGACAATAACCAGAAATACTAATAACTTGTCAACTCGTCAACTTGTTAACTGACAGCATGTCGAAGACATGCGAAACTTGTGTAAATAATGTGTAATATCCTTTTCTCAATGATATTTTGTCACTGAGGACAAAGTTACAGAATTATTTCGTATGAAGGATGGTTTCTTGTGTTTTTTTTATTAATTTTGCAGTCTGTAATCTTGGGCAAGGTTCAAGGAAACTTCTTTGAGCAAGTTTTTCGCTTGCGAACCAACGGTCACCTTTCTAAAGAAAGGTATTTCCTTGAGCTTTGCGAATAAACTTAAAAAACAGAAATATAACATGGGTGGTTTTTTTGGAAATATCTCGGTGAAGAGTTGCGTTACAGACCTGTTCTATGGTACCGACTATAACTCTCATCTTGGAACGAAACGTGCGGGACTCGTCACTTTCGATGAGGAAAAAGGTTTCATACGCAGCATTCACAGTCTGGAACGTGATTATTTCCGTTCACGCTTTGAGGGCGAACTGGACAATTTCTCCGGCAACGCAGGACTGGGTGTCATTAGCGACACAGACCCACAGCCTATACTTATAAACTCGCATCTTGGAAGGTTCGCTGTCGTCAGCGTGGCGAAGATAAACAATATTAGGCAGATTGCCAAGGAACTGCTTGACAAAAGGATGCATCTGAGTGAGCACAGCGCAAACAACCTTAACCAGACGGAGATAGTGGCTCTCCTTATTAATATGGGTGACACCTTCGTGGATGGTATATGCAATGTGTTCAGGAAGGTGGAAGGCTCCTGCTCTATACTCGTGCTGACAGAAGACGGGATAATAGCGGCAAGGGATGCAATGGGAAGGACACCCATCGTGATAGGAAAGAAAGAAGGTGCTTACGCTTTGTCGAGCGAGACATCGGCTTTCCCAAACCTCGACTTTGAAAGGATAAGGGATGTGGGACCGGGAGAAATCGTCAAGGTAAAGGCTGACGGCATAGAAGTGTTGAGGCCGGCTCTTGACAGAAAGCAGATATGCTCCTTCCTATGGGTGTATTACGGATTTCCGGCAAGCGATTACGAAGGTATAAACGTGGAGTATGTGAGAGAACGTAACGGTAAGGCAATGGGAGAGGAGGATGACACAGAGGCTGACTGCGTTTGTGGAATACCTGACTCGGGAGTGGGATTTGCACTCGGATATGCTGAAGGACACAATATTCCATATAAGAGGGCTGTGCTGAAATACACTCCTACATGGCCCAGAAGCTTTACTCCGGGAAGTCAGAAACTGAGAAGTCTCGTGGCAAAGATGAAACTTATCCCTAACGGTGCCTTGCTCAAAGACCAGAGAATAGTGTTCTGTGACGACTCTATCGTCAGGGGAACACAGTTGCGAGACAACGTAAGGACATTCTTCGAGAATGGGGCAAAGGAGGTGCACGCCAGAATATCATGCCCGCCACTCGTCTATGGCTGCCCATTCATAGGATTCACATCATCTAAAAGTGACCTTGAACTTATATCAAGAAGAATTATAAAGGATTTCGAGGGAGACGAAAACGCTAAACTTGAAAAGTATGCGCAGACAGACTCGCAGGAGTATAAGAGAATGGTGGATGAGATAGCAAGACGACTCGGACTCACAACGCTTAAGTTCAATAAAATCGAGACCCTCATAGAGTCTATAGGACTGCCCAAGTGCCAGATATGCACACATTGCTTTGATGGGTCAAGTTGTTTTTATAAAGTTGACAAGTAAACGAGTTAAACGAGTTGACTTTATAGTATCAACTTAAAAAAATACATAAAAATTTGGATGTTTCATAAAATTGCGGTAATTTTGCACCGCAAAAATTGGCGACATGCCATTCATAAATGTTTAACAATTAAATAAAACAGCTAAAAAAACATGATTATTGTACCAGTTAAAGATGGTGAGAACATCGAGAGAGCATTGAAGAAATTCAAAAGAAAGTTTGAGAAAACAGGCGTCATCAAGGAACTTCGCGCACGCCAACAGTATGACAAACCTTCTGTGCTCAAGAGACTCAAGATGGAACGTGCCATCTATGTACAGAAGTTAAGAGACGCAGAAGAATAAAAAAATCGGATTTTTATTTGGTGGATTGAAATTATTTCCGTAAATTCGTTGCCTGAAACAGACGATAAACTTTTTGACATGGTCAGGCGGTTCTTGGAATATATAAAACTGGAACGGGGATACTCTCCCAACACTGTAACAAGCTACGGGGATGACCTTGAAGGCTTTGAGAAGTTCTTCACAGAACTGGAAGGGGGTGTCACATGGCAGACTGTTGATTCGGATGTTGTAAGGATGTGGATGGAAAAACTGATGGAGTCTGGATACACAGCTTCGTCGGTAAACAGAAAACTAAGTGCGCTGCGCTCTTTCTACAAATTCGCATTGAAGCGAAACTTCCTGTCAAAGGATCCGGTTCACATGCTGACGGGACCAAAGAAACATAAGCCCCTGCCGGTATATGTGAAGGAAAAGGACATGGATGCGCTGCTTGACGATGCAATGTGGACAGATGGTTATGAGGATGTCCTCGAAAGGACAATAATCACCACTTTCTACGAAACAGGCATCAGACTTGCAGAACTAATAGGAATTGATGACAGCGATGTCCGTCTGGAACAACGGGAACTTAGGGTTCTTGGCAAAAGGAACAAAGAAAGGGTCATTCCATTCGGAGAAAGCCTTGAAGAGACATTCAATACGTATATTCAAGCGCGCGACTCTGAAGTGACGAGGACAGACTCGGCTTTCTTTTCCAACACAAAAGGGCGCAGGGTAAGCAGAGGACAAGTGATGACAATGGTGAGAAGACAACTGTCCAGGGTTACAACCCAAAAGAAAAGGTCTCCTCACGTTTTGAGACACACCTTTGCAACTGCCATGCTCAACAACGACGCTAACATCGAAAGCCTGAAGAAGCTACTCGGGCATGAAAGCGTCGCCACAACGGCAAGATATGCTCACACAACGTTTGAGCAGTTAAAACGAGTTTATAAAAATGCCCACCCGAGGGCTTAACCCTTAAAAATGGAGGTTGCTATGGAAATTTTGATTAAGTCGATACATTTCGACGCCACCGAGAAACTACATGCTTTCATTAATAAGAAAGTGGAGAAGTTGCAAAAATCCTGTGAAGATATAAAGAAAGTAGAGGTGCAGTTAAAGGTCGAGAAACCTGCCACAGCCTTGAACAAGGCTACCAGCCTGAGTGTAGCAGTGCCCGGTACCACACTTTTCGTGGAGAAAACCTGCGACACATTTGAAGAGGGCGTTGACTTGTGTGTTGATGCAATGAAGGTTCAACTCGCCAAATTTAAAGAAAAAAAGCAAGAAAGATAGAAAAAAACTCCAAAAAGTTTTGGAGATAAAAAAAATAATAGTAACTTTGCAGCCGTTTTAGAACGATTACTAAAACGCAGCAATTAAAAGGCTGCAAAGTTTTGCCTCTTTAGCTCAGTTGGCCAGAGCACGTGATTTGTAATCTCGGGGTCGTTGGTTCGAATCCGACAAGAGGCTCAAAGAAGTAACGTTCAAAACAAAGGGTGGTTACCAGAGTGGACAAATGGGGCAGACTGTAAATCTGCTGGCTCTGCCTTCGGTGGTTCGAATCCATCACCACCCACTTCAGTTAAAGTTTTGCGGAAATAGCTCAGTTGATAGAGCACTAGCCTTCCAAGCTGGGGGTCGCGGGTTTGAGCCCCGTTTTCCGCTCTAATCCTTGCTGTAATAGCTCAGTGGTAGAGCACTTCCTTGGTAAGGAAGAGGTCCTGAGTTCAACTCTCAGTTACAGCTCTACTAAGCAAAACAAAGTTTAGAAGTAGAATTACACCGATTATTCATTTTAAAAAGTAAATATTACAAGCTATGGCTAAAGAGAATTTTGTGCGCACGAAACCGCACGTAAACATTGGAACCATTGGTCACGTTGACCATGGTAAGACCACTCTGACCGCTGCCATCACAACCGTATTGGCTAAGAAGGGTCTTTCTGAGGTAAGGTCTTTCGACCAGATTGACAATGCTCCAGAGGAGAAAGAGCGTGGTATTACTATCAACTCTTCTCACGTTGAGTATGAAACTGCAACCCGTCACTATGCACACGTTGACTGCCCAGGACACGCTGACTATGTAAAGAACATGGTTACTGGTGCCGCTCAGATGGATGGTGCTATCCTTGTTGTAGCTGCTACCGATGGTCCTATGCCACAGACTCGTGAGCACGTTCTTCTCGCTCGTCAGGTAAACGTACCACGTCTTGTTGTTTTCCTCAACAAGTGTGATATGGTTGACGACGAGGAAATGCTTGAGCTCGTTGAGATGGAGGTTCGTGAGATTCTTGAGCAGTATGAGTTCGAGGATGACACTCCAATAATCCGCGGTTCTGCTCTCGGTGCTCTTAACGGAGTTGAGAAGTGGGAAGAGAAGGTAATGGAGCTTATGGATACTTGTGACACTTGGATTCAGGAGCCTCCACGTGACCTTGACAAACCATTCTTGATGCCTGTTGAGGACGTATTCTCAATCACTGGTCGTGGTACTGTTGCTACTGGTCGTATCGAGACTGGTCGCGTAAAAGTTGGCGATGAGGTTGAGCTTCTCGGACTTGGCGAGGACAAGAAGTCTGTCGTTACTGGTGTTGAGATGTTCCGTAAGATTCTTGACGAAGGTGAGGCTGGTGACAACGTAGGTCTTCTCCTCCGTGGTATCGACAAGAAGGAAATCAAGAGAGGTATGGTTCTCTGCCACCCAGGACAGATTAAACCATTCAAGAAGTTCAAGGCTTCTATCTATGTATTGAAGAAAGAGGAAGGTGGACGTCACACACCATTCGGAAACAAATATCGTCCACAGTTCTATCTCCGTACAATGGACTGCACCGGTGAGATTACTCTTCCAGAAGGTGTAGAGATGGTAATGCCTGGTGATAACGTTGAGATTACCGTAGAGCTTATCTACGCTGTAGCACTCAACACTGGTCTGCGCTTCGCTATCCGTGAGGGTGGTCGCACAGTAGGTTCAGGTCAGATTACTGAGGTTTACGAGGACTAATATTTTATAGTCAACAATATTAAAGTTCCTGCAACTTCAGTTACAGGAACTTTTCTTACGGGAATAGCTCAGTTGGTAGAGCATCGGTCTCCAAAACCGAGGGTCGTGGGTTCGAGTCCTCCTTCCCGTGCTAATTCGATTAGATATGTTTAAGAAGTTTGTAAATTATTGCAAGGATTGTTACAACGAACTTGCGCATAAGACAACTTGGCCGACACGTCGCGAACTAACACATAGTGCAATGGTTGTATTATCTGCTTCCCTTGTCATTGCTCTTGTCGTTTTCGTGATGGATTTTGTTTTCCAGAACATTATGCGATTCATTTATCCAAGTTAAATTGATAGACAATGGCAGTGACAGAAAAGAAATGGTATGTCCTGAGAGCTGTGAGTGGCAAGGAAGCCAAGGTGAAAGAATACATTGAGGCTGAGGTCAAGCACAATCCAAGACTGGCACAGAGTGTTGCCCAGGTGTTGCTTCCCATGGAGAAACATGCAACTAAGCGTAGCAATGGCAAGATGGTTGTCAAGGAGAAATTAAGTCTCCCTGGATACGTTCTTGTTGAGGTTGCAATGACTCCTGAGATAGCATCGACATTGCGTTTCATGCCAAACGTTCTTGGTTTTCTTGGAGGAATGAGTTCTCCAACTCCTATCAGACAGGCTGATATTACAAGACTGCTTGGTAGCGTTGAGGAATCTGAATTGAATGATGTTTCTGTTGTGCCATATACCGTAGGAGAGTCTGTTAAAGTAATGGATGGTCCATTCAACGGTTTCCATGGTACAATAGAGGAAGTCAACGCCGAAAAACACAGGCTGAAAGTAATGGTTATGATTTTCGGCAGACAAAATCCATTGGAGTTGAACTTTGCACAAGTTTCTAAAGAAGAGTAGTCATTGTTACGGATGATGGCTCTTCGCTATATATTCAATTTTAATTTTAAATAAAGAAATGGCTAAAGAAGTTGCTGGATTAATCAAATTACAGATTAAAGGTGGCGCTGCGAATCCTTCACCTCCAGTAGGACCTGCATTGGGTTCTAAGGGTATTAATATTATGGGATTCTGCAAGGAATTCAACGCCCGTACCCAGGACAAAGCAGGTAAAGTGTTGCCAGTAGTTATTACTTATTATACTGACAAGTCTTTTGATTTTATTATCAAGACTCCACCTGCTGCAGTTCAATTGAAAGAGGCTGCCAAAATCAAGTCAGGTTCTGCTCAGCCTAATCGTCAGAAGGTTGCTTCTCTTACTTGGGATCAGGTAAAGGTAATCGCTGAGGATAAGATGAAGGACTTGAACTGCTTTACTGTAGAATCAGCTATGAAGCTCATCGCTGGTACTGCAAGAAGTATGGGTATTACTGTAAAAGGGGACTTCCCTGGTAAATAATTTAAAACTTCAATTAGAAAAATGAGTAAACTGACAAAAAATCAAAAATCAGTAGCTGATAAGGTTGAAGCAGGGAAGGCATACACTTTGAAAGAGGCTGCAGAGTTGGTTAAGGAAATTACCACAACCAAGTTTGATGCATCTCTTGATATTGATGTACGTTTAGGTGTTGACCCACGTAAGGCTAACCAGATGGTTCGTGGCGTTGTTTCATTGCCAAACGGTACCGGTAAGGTTACTCGCGTGCTCGCACTCTGTACTCCTGATCAGGAAGCTGCTGCTAAGGAAGCAGGCGCTGACTACGTAGGTCTCGACGAATATGTTGAGAAGATTAAGGGTGGTTGGACAGATATTGATGTCATCATCACAATGCCATCTTGCATGGGTAAGATTGGTCCTTTGGGTCGTGTTCTCGGTCCTCGTGGATTGATGCCTAACCCTAAGAGTGGCACTGTAACTATGGATGTTGCTAAGGCAGTTAAGGAAGTTAAGCAAGGTAAGATTGACTTTAAGGTTGATAAGGCTGGTATTATCCACACTTCAATCGGTAAGGTTAGTATGACCTCAGAGCAGATCTACGGAAATGCTAAGGAGTTCATCAATACAGTTATCAAGTTGAAGCCTGCTGCTGCTAAAGGTACATATATCAAGAGTATCTTTATTTCAAGCACTATGAGTAAGGGTATCAAGATTGATCCTAAATCAGTTGAATAACTCTAAAAGTTTTGTAAGATGAGAAAAGAAGTTAAAGATACAATTATAGAAGACCTTGGACAGAAACTTGTGGAGTATCCACATTTCTATCTTGTAGATGTAGCAGGTCTTAACGCTGAGGCAACAAGCAATCTCCGTCGTAAGTGTTTCAAGAATGAAATCAAGATGGTGGTTGTTAAGAATACTCTTCTCCGTAAAGCTTTTGAGGCTTCTGAGAAAGAATTGGATCCATTGTATGATTCATTGAAGGGTAGCACAGCAGTGATGTTCTCACATACAGCCAATGTGCCAGCAAAGTTGATTAAGGAGTACGCTAAGGAAGGCGTGCCTACTCTCAAGGCTGCATATGCTGAGGAGTGCACTTATGTTGGAGCTGACAAGCTTGATGAATTGGTAGCAATCAAGAGCAAGAGCGAACTTATCGCAGATGTTGTGGCTTTGCTTCAGTCACCTGCAAAGAATGTTGTTTCTGCTCTCCAGTCAGGCGCAAACACCATACATGGTGTGCTGAAGACTTTAGGCGAGCGTCCTGAGTAGAATTAAGTCAAATTAATTAGTAAAAACAAAAATTAAATTTAAATAAAATGGCAGATATAAAAGCTATTGCTGAAGAGTTAGTTAATCTTACAGTAAAAGAAGTAAATGAGTTGGCAACAGTCCTGAAGGACGAGTATGGTATCGAGCCTGCTGCTGCAGCTGTAGCTGTAGCTGCTGGTCCAGCAGCTGGTGGTGCAGCTGCCGCAGCTGAGGAGAAGACATCTTTCGATGTTGTTCTTGCTGAGGTTGGTTCTACCAAGTTGCAGGTTGTAAAGGCTGTTAAAGAGGCATGTGGTCTTGGCTTGAAAGAGGCTAAGGAGCTTGTTGACGGTGCACCTGCTACTATCAAGGAGGGTCTCTCAAAGGATGAGGCTGAGAACTTGAAGAAGGCTATCGAGGAGGCTGGTGCCAAGGTTGAGCTTAAGTAAGTCTTGAAATCTAAGTCATTCCCAATGAATTGACTTGATTTTTTACACTTTATGTGATATGGTTAGGATTTGCCCGGTAGGCATATCCTAACCTTTTTTTGTCTTTCGCTTTCATGTAGATGTAACATACATCTCAAGTATTTAATTATTTCATATGGCTACAAGAGTTATTGATAACAGAGTAAACTTTGCCAGCGTCAAGAATCCGCTTGCTTATCCTGATTTTCTTGATGTGCAGCTAAAGTCATTCAAGGAATTTCTGCAATTGGACACTCCTCCAGAGGAACGCAAGAATGATGGACTCTACAAGGTGTTTGCCGAGAACTTTCCTATTACGGACACACGTAATAATTTTGTTCTTGAGTTTTTGGATTATTTCATAGACCCTCCGCGTTATACCATTGACGAATGTCTTGAGCGTGGTCTTACCTACAGCGTTCCTCTAAAGGCTAAGATGAAGCTTTACTGTACAGACCCTGATCACGAGGATTTCGCTACAGAGATTCAGGATGTATTCCTTGGCACTATTCCGTATATGACAGACAATGGTACCTTTATTATTAATGGTGCAGAGCGTGTTGTCGTATCACAGTTGCACAGATCGCCTGGTGTCTTCTTCGGACAGGGAGTACATTCCAACGGAACAGTTCTGTATTCTGCCCGTATTATTCCTTTCAAGGGTTCCTGGATTGAGTTTGCTACAGATATCAATAATGTCATGTATGCATACATAGACCGTAAGAAGAAGTTGCCTGTAACAACTCTCTTGCGTGCCATAGGTTTTGAGGATGATAAGGATATTCTCAAAATATTTGATTTGTGCGAGGAACTGAAGGTTACGAAAAAGAACCTCAAGGCTGCCATCGGACGCAAGCTTGCCGGTAACGTAATGAAGAGCTGGAATGAAGACTTTGTCGATGAGGATACCGGTGAGGTTGTATCAATAGAGAGAAATGATGTTGTCGTTCAGCGTGAGACCGACTTGACAGAGGATGTCATTGACGATATCCTTGACAGTGGCGCATCATCAATTCTCTTGCATAAGGATGAGGAGCAGGCAAATAGGTTCTCAATCATCTTCAACACCCTTGCAAAGGACCCAAGCCATTCAGAAAAAGAGGCTGTCCTTTACATTTACAGACAGTTGAGGAACGCCGACCCCGCTGATGATGCAAGTGCAAGGGAAGTGTTCCAGAACCTGTTCTTCTCTGACAAACGCTACGACCTCGGTGAAGTTGGTCGTTATCGTATAAACAAAAAGCTTGGTCTTGATACGGATGCCGACATACGTGTGCTGACCAAGGACGATATAATCGAGATTATTAAATATTTAATACAGCTCATTAATTCAAATGCCACAGTAGATGATATAGACCACTTGTCTAACCGTCGCGTACGTACCGTGGGTGAGCAGTTGAGCAACCAGTTCTCAATTGGTCTTGCAAGAATGAGCCGTACCATCAGGGAGAGGATGAATGTGCGTGACAATGAGGTCTTCCAGCCGATAGACCTTATCAACGCAAAGACAATCTCAAGTGTCATCAACTCTTTCTTTGGTACAAACCCTCTCAGCCAGTTCATGGATCAGGTGAATCCGCTTGCTGAGGTTACACATAAACGCCGTCTTTCAGCTCTCGGTCCCGGTGGTCTTTCAAGGGAGCGTGCTGGATTCGAGGTGCGTGACGTTCACTATACCCACTATGGACGTCTCTGTCCTATCGAGAGTCCTGAAGGTCCTAACATCGGACTTATATCATCATTGTGTGTCTATGCAAAGATCAATGACCTTGGCTTCATCGTAACTCCTTACCGCCAGGTAAAGGACGCTAAGGTTGACATGGACAACAATGACATTGTATATCTGACAGCTGAGGAGGAAGAAGAGAAAATCATCGGACAGGGTAACGCACCTCTTAATGAAGACGGTACATTCGTACGCACTTTCGTGAAATGCCGTCAGGATGCCGACTATCCTGTCGTAGCACCTGGAGAGGTCAATCTCATTGACGTGTCTCCACAGCAGATAGCGTCTGTATCAGCAGGACTTATCCCATTCCTTGAGCATGATGACGGTCACCGTGCACTTATGGGATGTAACATGATGAGACAGGCGGTGCCATTGCTCCATAATGATGCTCCTATCGTAGGTACAGGACTTGAGAAACAGGTATGTGAGGATTCACGTACCATGATTGCCGCTGAGGGTGATGGTGTCGTAGAGTATGTTGATGCCACTACGATACGAATCCTTTACGACCGTACTGAAGACGAGGAGTTTGTCAGCTTTGAGCCTGCACTCAAGGAATACCGTATTCCAAAATTCCGCCGTACTAACCAGAACATGGTTATAGACCTTCGTCCAATCTGTGACAAGGGACAGCGTGTCAAGGCTGGCGACATACTTACTGAGGGCTATGCCACTGAGAATGGCGAGCTTGCCTTAGGTCGCAACCTCCTTGTTGCATACATGCCATGGAAGGGTTATAACTATGAGGATGCCATTGTGCTCTCAGAGAGAATGGTAAGGGAAGACATCCTCACTTCAGTGCATGTTGACGAATACTCACTTGACGTGCGTGAGACGAAGCGAGGCGTCGAGGAGTTCACAAGTGACATTCCTAATGTCAGCGAGGAAGCTACTAAAGACCTTGACGAGAATGGTATCATCCGTGTTGGAGCTACTGTCGTTCCAGGCGATATACTTATTGGTAAGATATCTCCTAAGGGTGAAAGCGACCCATCTCCTGAAGAGAAGTTGCTCCGTGCAATATTTGGTGACAAGGCAGGTGATGTGAAGGACTCTTCACTCAAGGCTAATCCATCCCTCAGTGGTGTGGTAATAGACAAGAAGCTGTTTACACGTGCAGTCAAGACTCGTGAGAGCAAGAAGAACGACAAGATTCTTCTTGCAAAGATTGACGAGGAATATGAAGCAAAGGTAAATGACCTGAATGATATCCTTGTTGACAAGCTCCTGACTCTTGTAGAAGGCAAGGTGTCACAGGGTGTAAAGGATTATTCCGGAGCCGAGATAGTAACGAAAGGCAGCAAGTTCACGACAGCCATCCTCAAGAACCTTGACTATCAGGGAATACTGTCCAATGGCTGGACTGACGACGAACATACCAACACTCTTATCTCAAAGCTTATCATGAACTACATCCGCAAGGCCAAGCTTATGGATGCAGAACTAAAACGCCGCAAGTTCGCAATAACGATAGGTGATGAGCTGCCTTCAGGTATTCTCCAGATGGCAAAGGTGTATATAGCCAAGAAACGTAAGATTGGTGTCGGAGACAAACTTGCAGGACGCCATGGAAACAAGGGTATCGTGTCTAAGATAGTAAGAATGGAGGATATGCCATTCCTTGAGGATGGTCGTCCTGTTGACCTTGTCCTTAACCCTCTCGGTGTGCCTTCACGTATGAACCTTGGACAAATATTCGAGGCTATCCTCGGCGCTGCAGGAAGGAAACTTGGTGTCAAGTTCGCAACTCCTATCTTTGACGGAGCCAAACTTGAAGACCTTTCAGCATGGACAGACAAGGCAGGACTGCCACGTCTTTGTTCAACACATCTCTTCGATGGCGAGACGGGCGAACGCTTCGACCAGCCGGCAACCGTTGGCGTTACTTACTTCCTCAAGCTGGGACATATGGTTGAGGATAAGATGCACGCTCGTTCTATTGGTCCTTACAGTCTTATCACCCAGCAACCTCTTGGAGGTAAGGCGCAGTTTGGAGGACAGCGTTTCGGTGAGATGGAGGTATGGGCTCTTGAAGCATTCGGTGCAAGCCATGTGCTGCAGGAGATACTTACTGTCAAGTCGGACGATGTGGTCGGACGAAGCAAGGCATACGAGGCTATCGTCAAAGGAGAGCCTATGCCAACTCCTGGAATACCAGAGTCTCTCAACGTGTTGCTGCATGAGCTACGTGGTCTCGGACTGAGTATTAAGCTTGACTAATATAAGAAAGGTGAACGGGTTGGCAAACAAGCATGATTGCAAATCGTTGGCATGGCATTCTTACAATTCATGCCGCTCACGAAAGCGAGACTCACTCGATGAGCATCTGCAACAGTTAAACTCGTCAACTTATCAATATAATAACATTTGAAAATATGGCTTTCAAGAAAGATACAAAAGTAAAGAGTAACTTTACGAAGATAACCATCGGTCTTGCGTCACCAGAGGAAATACTTGAGAATTCCTATGGCGAGGTGACCAAACCAGAGACAATCAACTACCGCACCTACAAGCCTGAGCGTGACGGCTTGTTCTGTGAGCGTATCTTTGGTCCTACTAAGGATTATGAGTGCGCTTGTGGAAAATATAAAAGGATACGCTACAAGGGAATTGTCTGCGACCGATGCGGTGTGGAGGTAACAGAAAAGAAAGTGCGCCGTGACCGCAGCGGACATATAGAGTTGGTGGTGCCAGTGGCTCATATCTGGTATTTCCGCTCCCTTCCTAACAAGATAGGATATTTGTTGGGAATACCTACAAAGCGTCTTGACGCGGTGATATACTATGAGAAGTATATCGTGGTAAATCCCGGTGTCGTTGAGGGTATGCACGACCAGGATGGCAATGAGCTGAATGGTTCCCACAAGCTTGACCTTCTTACAGAGGATGAATATCTCGACATCCTTGACAACAAGCTCCCAGAGGGAAATGAGAATCTTGATGACAGCGACCCAAACAAGTTCGTCGCAAAAATGGGTGCAGAGGCTATCTACGACCTGCTCTGTGGTCTCGACCTTGACAGACTTGCCGGCGAGTTGCGTGACCGTGCCACAACGGACTCAAGCCAACAGCGTAAGACAGAGGCCCTGAAACGTCTTCAGGTAGTTGAGTCTTTCCGCTCTTCAAAGGAGGTTAACCATCCGGAATGGATGATAATGAAGATTATACCAGTGACACCACCTGAGTTGCGACCATTGGTTCCTCTTGATGGTGGACGTTTCGCTACATCAGACCTTAACGACCTATATCGTCGTGTCATCATACGTAACAACCGTCTTAAAAGACTGCTGGAGATAAAGGCTCCGGAGGTGATTCTCCGTAATGAGAAACGTATGTTGCAGGAGGCTGTTGACTCCCTCTTCGACAACTCACGCAAATCGTCAGCTGTTAAAAGTGAGAGCAACCGACCATTGAAGTCTCTTTCTGACTCACTGAAAGGTAAGCAGGGACGTTTCCGTCAGAACCTCCTCGGTAAGCGTGTTGACTATTCAGCACGTTCGGTTATCGTTGTAGGACCAGAGCTGAAGATGGGTGAGTGCGGTCTTCCGAAACTTATGGCTGCCGAGCTTTACAAGCCATTCATTATACGCAAGCTCATAGAGCGTGGCATAGTCAAGACTGTCAAGAGTGCGAAGAAGATTGTTGACCGCAGGGAACCTGTAATATGGGATATACTTGAGAATGTCATGAAAGGACATCCGGTGCTCCTGAACCGTGCTCCTACTCTTCACCGTCTCGGTATTCAGGCTTTCCAGCCTAAGCTCATAGAAGGCAAGGCTATCCAGTTGCATCCTCTTGCATGTACAGCCTTCAATGCTGACTTTGACGGTGACCAGATGGCTGTCCATCTTCCATTGAGTAACGAGGCAGTCCTTGAGGCTCAGATTCTGATGCTTCAGAGCCACAATATCCTTAATCCTGCCAACGGTGCTCCTATCACCGTTCCTTCTCAGGATATGGTGCTAGGTCTCTACTATATTACAAAGATTCGTCCAGGTGCCAAGGGTGAAGGACTTACCTTCTATGGTCCGGAAGAGGCTATAATAGCACACAACGAGGGTAGGTGCGACCTTCACTCACAGGTTAAGGTATTGGTAAACGACCTCGTTGACGGTAAGATACAGAAGAGGATGGTAGAGACTTCTGTTGGTCGTGTCATAGTGAATGGTATCATTCCAGAGGAAGTAGGATTCTTCAATGACATCATTTCCAAGAAAACACTTCGCGGCATCATCTCTGATGTTATAAAAAGTGTCGGAATGGCAAGAGCATGTGAGTTCCTTGACGGTATCAAGAACCTTGGTTACCACATGGCATACGTGGCAGGTCTATCGTTCAACCTTGACGATATCATCATCCCACCAGAGAAAGAGGCTATCGTTGAGCGTGGAAACAAGGAGGTTCAGGATATCACAGAGAACTATAACCTTGGATTTATCACAGATACAGAGCGTTACAACCAGGTTATCGACACATGGACACACGTGAACAACGACCTTGGCAATATCCTTCTTAAAGAAATGACAGAGGCAGATCAGGGTTTCAATGCCGTATTCATGATGCTCGACTCTGGAGCCCGTGGTTCAAAAGACCAGATTAAGCAGCTCTCTGGTATGCGTGGACTTATGGCAAAGCCACAGAAGGCAGGTGCAGAAGGTGCGCAGATTATTGAGAATCCTATTCTTTCCAACTTCAAGGAAGGAATGTCGGTGCTTGAATACTTCATCTCCTCTCACGGTGCTCGCAAGGGTCTTGCCGATACAGCCATGAAGACAGCTGACGCAGGTTACCTGACACGACGCCTTGTCGATGTTTCCCATGATGTAATAATAACAGAGGAGGATTGTGGAACACTGCGTGGATTGGTATGCACGGCACTCAAGAACGGCGACGAGGTTATCTCTACACTTTATGAGCGTATTCTCGGACGTGTATCTGTACATGATATAATCCATCCTACTACAGGCGAGTTGATTGTAGCAGCCGGTGAGGAGATAAACGAGCAGAAAGCTCAGATTATCGAGGAGTCACCTATAGAGAGCGTGGAGATTCGTTCTGTCCTCACTTGTGAAAGCAAGAAGGGAGTCTGCATGAAGTGTTACGGCCGCAACCTTGCCACATCTCGCATGGTACAGCTTGGCGAGGCTGTCGGTGTCATAGCGGCACAGGCTATTGGTGAGCCAGGAACTCAGCTTACTCTCCGTACGTTCCATGCCGGTGGTGTGGCTGGTAATGCAGCTGCCAATGCCAGCATTGTTGCAAAGAACGATGCGTTCATAGAGTTCGATGAGCTTCGCACAGTACCTTATGTAGAGAGCCAGCCAGATGGTTCTGAGGTTCAGTGCGAGATGGTTGTAAGCCGTCTTGCCGAGATTAGGTTTGTCGATGCCAACACCAAGATAGTACTTTCTACTATGAACGTGCCATACGGCAGCTCTCTCTATTTCAAGCATGGAGATGAGGTTAAGAAAGGCGACCTTATTGCCAAGTGGGATCCTTTCAATGCCGTTATAGTGAGTGAATATGCTGGTGTAGTACGTTTCCACGATGTTGTCGATGGTATTACATACCGCTCTGAGACCGATGATGCAACAGGACTTGAGGAGCGTATCATTACAGACTCAAAGGACAAGTCACGTGTGCCTACATGCGACATTGTACGCAAGGGCGCAAAGAAGAACTATGCTCCTGAAGATGTTCTCGGTACATATATATTCCCTGTTGGAGGTCATATAGAGCAGCGCATTCAGGATGGTGCTGAGATAAAGACAGGTACTACACTTGTCAAGATTCCACGTACCATGGGAGGCGCAGGTGATATCACGGGTGGTCTTCCACGTGTTACCGAGCTCTTTGAGGCACGCAACCCATCCAACCCTGCTGTCGTATCTGAGATTGACGGTGAGGTAACAATGGGTAGGGTGAAACGTGGAAACAGAGAAATCGTTGTAACGTCAAAGACTGGTGAGCAACGCAAGTATCTCGTTTCCCTGTCCAAGCAGATTCTTGTTCAGGAACATGATGCCGTACGTGCCGGAACACCTCTGTCCGATGGTGTTGTGACACCTGCCGACATCCTTGCCATCAAGGGTCCTACCGCCGTGCAGGAATATATTGTCAATGAAGTGCAGGATGTTTACCGTCTGCAGGGTGTGAAGATTAATGACAAGCACTTTGAGATAATCGTACGTCAGATGATGCGCAAGGTTCAAATCAACGACCCAGGCGACACTTGCTTCCTTGAGCAGGAAATAGCCGACAAACTTGACTTTGCCGAGGAGAACGACCGCATTTGGGGTAAGAAGGTGATTGTTGATGCCGGTGATTCTGAGAATTGCTATAAGGGACAGATAATCTCAGCCCGTAAGTTGCGCGACGAGAACTCAGTATTGAAACGCAGAGACCTTAAGACAATTCAGGTGAGAGATGCCGTTCCTGCTACATCTACCCAGATACTACAGGGTATAACACGTGCTGCATTGCAGACAAAGAGCTTTATGTCTGCAGCTTCATTCCAGGAGACAACCAAGGTGCTGAACGATGCTGCAATACGTGGAAAGGTTGACCGTCTTGAGGGTATGAAGGAGAACGTTATTTGCGGACACCTCATACCAGCCGGTACAGGTCTCCGTCAATGGGACAAACTTATCGTTGGGTCACGTGAGGAATATGACAGGATTGCAGCTAACAAAAAGAATGTAATCGATTATTCCAATGGTGACAAACCTGAGAGTGCTGAATAAGCGACATACGCTAATGTAGTCGTTATTACTATAAAAGGATGGGGATTGATTCAAAATCTCCATCCTTTTTTTTGAAGTATTATACTTTATGCAAGTTACAAACTTGCGAAACTTGAACTAATAACTTGTCAACTTGTTTTTCGCTTCGCTCAAGGAAATTCCTGACAGCACGTCGAAGACATGCGAAACTTAAGTTACATAATAAATGACAACCTCGTTGACATGTCAACAAAAACACTATCATTATGAAAAAGAATTTGATGTTATTATCCGCTATGGCGGCGTTTGTGTTCTTCTGTTCATGTGGCAGCAAGATACAGAGTATGGACAAAGACAACGACTCCGTTGATTCGTCAACAGAGAATGTCAGTATGGACCTAAAATGCTTGCTAATAGTTGAATACAGAACAAGTTGACAAGTTGTCTGGCTATCTGAATGTTTAAGCCAGAATAGAACAAACTTGTCAACTCGTTGGTTTAATGTTGGTTGAAGGGAGAAACAACCATCCTAAAGCCTTTCAACTTCCTCTTTGCTCAATTGCGTAATGGAGCAAATCTCTGAAACGCTCATACCGTTTGCTTTCATCATTTTTGCTGAAGACAGAATGATGTTGCCCTGTTCTTCAAGTTTCTGTCCCTGTTCTTCAAGTTTCTGCCCCTGTTCTTCAAGTTTCTGTCCCTGTTCTTCAAGTTTCTGCCCCTGTTCTTCAAGTTTCTGTCCCTGTTCTTCAAGTAATTCGTCCTGCTCTTTTATTCGTTTGTCACGCTGCATGATGGCAGTATCCCTGTTCTCGATAGCAAGGAAATACTCATCTTCCACATTCATGTCCTGTCTCAGCTTGGCATCCGCCGCCGCCGCAAGGAGGCGGTGAATTATGTGCATCATCTCCTCATCGCCGTCATATTCAGACTCGTCTATGTTCATGACCTGCCTGTTATGCCTGTCCTTGCGTGTCTGGTCAAATACGCTGAGGACCTCTTCAAGCCTGTTGTTTACATTGCCGTGAAGACGCGGAATCTGCACTATGATGCTGTCATGTACAAGACTCTCCACAAACGGGTCTGGCAGTCCTTTGGTAACCTCCTTCCCATCATAGTCGTATGACTTGTGACTGACATAGAGCACGGGTTCTTCTATGTCGCCTACCTTGTGTCCAAGAAGATAGACGGTAACCATAGGGATGCCATATCCCATGGGGTTGTTGTCTTTCTGCATGTTCTCAGGGTCGGCATACTGTGCTCCCAGATACTGGCGGAAACGCAGGGTCTCCGTCTCAAGCCATGTTTTCTGAAGCTCAATGAGGACAAGGTGTGTGCTGCCATCGGCTTCCTTTACCTTGGCTCCGAAATCAATGCGGAACATTGAAATCTTGTCTCTGCGACCGTTGGTGTATTCGTGCTTCCTCACCTCTGCCTCAACGACCTCTTTCTTTAGAAGTGCGGAGAGAAGCGTCTTGACAATACGCTCGTCTTCCATTAAATACTTGAAGACGATGTCATAAATTGGATTGGCTATATGTATCATGTCAACTCCTTTCTCTTTATTAATAATCGCAACTCGGGCTTGCTACATTCTTCATTTTGCAAATATATGGAAAAAACATAGAATATGCAAGCCATTAATGAAAAAAGAGCAGGAAAGAATTCTATCAAGCAAATAAAATCTACGTTCACCATTGGTGGACGTACGTTTCGCACTGGTGGACGTATGTTTCGCACTGGTGGACGTACGTTTCGCACTGGTGAACGTAGATTTTAAACGTTATGTGATAAAACTAATATGCAATACGAATTATTTTTTTATATATTTCACTCCGTTCAACACATAGATACCGCGAGGAAGTTTGTCGTAATCACTTGCAGGGCAGACGTAAGCTCCCATTACGGTATATATATGGTCTGTCTTTAACAGGTTGCGTGAACTGGCGACAGTCTCTATCATGTCCGATGTGTCCGAGATGTAAGTCTCTTTGGCAATGCCGGCATCTGTGGAAATATTAGTTGTTAGTCGAGTGTCGGCAGATGAGGCGGCGAGTTCGAGGGTGACGGTAGCTGCGTCAACAAGGAACTGGTGAGTGTCAGTGTTGAAATATGAGAATTGTTCGTATTTCACAGGGATGGTAATGTTTTTGCTCTCCCCCGCTTTAAGTTCAACACGTTCGAAACCAATTAGCTTCTTGTTCTTCTTGCCGTTCTCAGTAGCACCATTCCAATTGGCATATAGCTGCACGACCTCAGCACCGTCCCTTGTGCCTGTGTTTTTTATAGTGGCAGTTATGTTTATGATGTCGTCTTTTGTAATATTGGCAGGCGCAGTAAGATTAGAGTATTCGAATGTAGTGTATGACAGTCCATATCCAAACGGATATAATGGTTTGGCAGCCTGTCGTCCGTGCTTAGCCTTGCCATAATACATGTATGTATATCCCCAATCGTCAATGTCATATTCCATCATTCCGTTGCGTCCGTCTCTGTCAAAATTGGAGTCTGTGCCTTTAGGCAGTTCATCTATAGAGTTATACCATGTTGAAGTCAGTTTGCCCGAAGGATTTATGTCTCCATAGATTGCATCGCATATTGCCTGTCCCTGTGCTTGTCCTCCATACCATGCTTCGAGAATGGCTGGCACATTCTCCTTTGCCCATGAAATATCCATTGAAGAGCCTGTTTCAAGAACCAGGACTGTATTGTTGTTAGCCTCGTACAATGCCTTCAGCATTTCTTCCTGATTGCCAGGCAGGGATATAATCCAGCGGTCGTGACTTTCTGTGCCAGTATGATGGTCTGCCGGTTTCTCATAATTGGTTCCTGTAAGGAATACTACTATGTCAGCACGCTTTGCAACCTCAACGGCTCTCTGTATCTGTGCTTCTGTGTAACGGTCATTCACGCTTTGCGAAGGTGAGTATAGATAAAGAGGACCGGTTGTCTCAATGGCAGGTATCGGGTCAACTACAGGATTTGTTGGATTAGAGAAATTGAATGCTTTGTAGTTGCCGACATAGGAGTTGGAACCTGACATTTTTACGTATAAGTTATGTGTACCTTGCACCACGTTTGGGTCGATGCTGCCTTTAACGGAAGTCCATGTAGTCCATCCTCCTGTATCAACATTGTCAAGGGTGATGAATGGTGTGTTGTCAGGAGAGTCGAGTATGAAACTGACCTGTCCAAGTCCGGAGCTCTTGCTTCCACACACCATTTCGAGGTCTGTGCATCCATCTTCTCCGAACCATACATTTTCATACAGGAAGATGTCTCCCGGTGCTGTGTTTTCAAGGTTACCGGCACCTTTGTCGTTGCTTGCTTCTCCGCGTTTTGAGACGACAGCCTTGTCGAATGGAACAGCCGCAATGCTGCATGACCGTTTCTCGTCCTTGGGTGTCGTGAAGTCGAGTTTCTTCGAGAATGCCTGAAGAGGAGTAGTCGTATGTGTTGGAGTTCCGGAATAGTCGCCAAGCATGATGGCATTGGCGTATGGACCGATGAGTGCTACCTTCTTGTCTGTTGAAATAGGTAGAATGTTGTTATCATTCTTCAATAATGTCATTGATTCCTGTGCAGCCTTGAGTGCCATAGCCTGATGTCCTTCATTCTCAAGAGACGGCACGCCTGAGTTCCATGGACATTCTTCCTTCTCGAACTCGCCCAGTGCGAAGCGGGTTTCGAGCATAGGTATCAGTGCATTGTCAACATCCTCTTCGGTGAGGGTTACATAATTCAGCATGTCTTTCGATTGCCATGTCGGGTCAATGGCATTTACTGCAGCTCTCTGATAGACGGAAGACTGTGATGAGAACTCGCAGTTGGTGTTGCATCCAGCCTTAATGGCGAGTGATGTGGAACGAGCCTCCATGAGCATTTCCTCCTCGGTGCTGTTTCCGTAAGGTGAGTGTATGACAGACTCAGAGCCGTTAGTGTCTATTGTGCCGGCAGTATAGTTGCCGAAATACAGGTGTTTGGTAGCTCTGTGGATACATGAGATGGCAGCACAGTCGGATGTCACATATCCGTCAAAGCCCCATTCCTTGCGTAAGATGTCTGTGAGCAGCATCTTGTTTGCCGAACAAGGAAGTCCGCCTTTTGACTTGCTGTATCCTACTCCATTGGCATCCACCTCAGTAGGGTCTATGGAAAAGGCATTGTATGCCGACATGATGGATTTCACTCCACCTTCCCTGACGCAAGCCTCAAATGCAGGAAGATAGTACTCTCGCATGTTTTTCTCTGTGACGTATGAAGTGGTGGATTGTCTGCCAGCCTCATAATTGTTGGCAGCGAAGTGCTTTGCTGTAGCTACGAGTTTAAGGTATGGAGTGTTGCGTGAGCCGTCAAAATTAGCTCCCTGAAATCCTCGTATGAATGGCACAGCCAGTTCTCCGGCAAGGAAAGGGTCTTCTCCGTAGTTTTCTTCCTCTCTTCCCCATCTTGGGTCACGTGCCATGTTGATAGTCGGGCTCCAGTAGTTCAGTCCTTTGTTCTTGTCAAGGTAGTAACGTCTTGCCTCATCTGAAATCACGCTGGCACAGTCATAGACAAGTTGTCTGTCCCATGTGGCAGACATTCCCTTTGACTCAGGAAAACTCGTTGCGGCTCCCGAGCGGGCCACCCCGTGTATAGCCTCGTTCCAATACTGGTATGAAGGCAATATTGTCACTCCGTCCCTTTGTACGTTTAGAGTGACATAGTTGCCCAACTGGTCAACTTTCTCTCGCAATGTCAGTTCATTGCATAGTAGAACCGCTCTTTCGTGGAAGCTCTTGGATGTGTCTAACCATGGATATTTTTCTAAATCCTGAGCAGTTGCTGACAAGTGCATAGCCAATGCAGTTGCCATGATGATGCTTTGCTTTTTCATTAATAAATTGTTTTTGATTAGTTATATGTTGCAAAGCTATTGAAAAGTAATATATATAAGGTGTGGAATTTGTCTTGTAGAGGGGATAAAATCGTTTTTTTCCACCTTTTTCGTTATGATTTTGGTACAAGACTGTTCCTGTCAGGATTTCATGACTCTTCTGTAGATTTTGTTTCTGCATATTGGCTTGGCGTCATTCCCACTTTTGACTTGAACACCTTGGCAAAATATTTTGGGTCAGTGAATCCCACCTTGTATGCTATCTCGTTAATGCGGAAGGAATGTGTGGCAATGAGTTGCATTGCCCGCTTGAGGCGAATCTCAAGAATCAGAGATGCTGGAGTACGCTGGAGTGCAGACCGGCATTGTGAATATAGTTGTGAGCGAGACATCCCGACATCATTGGCAAGGTGTTCAACGTCATACTCGCTGTCGTCAATATGATTTTCAATGGCATTGACAATCATTGAGGCAAGTTTCCTGTCAAATGGTGTGGTATCTGGTTTTGATGGAGATATGTCAGTGGTGTCAATATGTTTCGGATGGGCAAGTTTCCATAAAAGGATGCAGATGAAACATAATAATATGACTATTAGCAATATGATTAGAGTCTGCCACCATGAAGGAATGACAGTGATTGTTATGGAAGATGTGTTGTCTGTCCATAATCCGAAAGCATCTGTCGAGCGTATTTCTATATCGTAGCTTCCAGGCAGGAAACGTGCAAATTCCAATACTGCGTTCTCTGATTCGAAATAGTTCCATTCGTCTTCTCCTTTGACACGCCATGCGTAATAGATGGTATGCGGAAGCCGGTGGTCAAGAGTTATGGCATTTATGGTTACGGGAATACCCATGCCGGTAGTGGTGGCTGTCGTGGTTATTTCTATATGTGGTTTGTCCTTCGACTTGGAAAAAATGGTATGGACGCTTATGAATCCATCCACAGTTCCGAGTATCATGCTGTCAGGAGCGACTATGGGTTTTGCTTCTGTGAACTCAATGCTTCTGCCGAAATATTTGTCGTCCATACTCCTTGCCGTCCTGTCAGCCAAGTTGTATATTACAAGACGGTTTGGCGTAACGATGGCTATCTGTGCATTGTCGAGTGCCGTGATGCTTAACACTCCATATCCCACAAATGGAATGTTTACTCTGCTGAGAGTGGGAATGCCTTGTTGCTCGTCAATCCGGAAGATACCGTTGTCTGTCGTTGCCACATATTTCACACCTCTTATGTATGCCAGTCCTGCAATATCCATATCTCCTATGTGGATTGGTTCCGACTCACCGTGTCTTGGTAGCAGATACAGTCCATTGTCTGTGCAGATGGCAATGGTGTCTGAGAATGATGTTATGTCACGCACGTGAAGATTGCCGGGAAGAGGTGACTTTATTTGCCTGAAAGGATTGCCGGCATCGATGACGCTCACGCCTTTTCCCCATGTGCCAAGCCAAATGTATTTGTTGTTGCCATTGAGGAATGTGCTGTAAATACAGTCTGATGCTATATGCGGAGTTTTTATCAAGGAAATATCCGCATTGCTTTTGAATAAGTTTTTTATCAAAGCCACTCCAGCAACTCTCATGGCAAGACACAAGGTACTGTCTGGCATCTGTTGTATGGAATAGACACTTTCGATGAATTGTGTGTATCGTTCGCTTATTTTGCCGTCAGGAGTCAGATAACCGAGAAATTCCCCCTTCTCAGAATAGCATATCACCAGACGGTTCTTCGTGGCTACAATCAGTTTCCCGTCGTTTAGCCTTTTCAGACACCTTACCTCGCTGTCAAAGTAATGACGCTCATAGTCGCCTATATAGCTGTGGAATGAATAAGGAGCAGACGAGAAACATACTTCATACAGTGCATTGTCGAAGCTTGCCCAGATGTTACCCTGTGCATCAATGAAGTTCTCACATCTTGCCGCAACATAAGGAATACTGCTGCTGACAGGAATGCGGTAAGTTTCACTGTCAGGACTCTTCCTCACTATCATGCCTTTTTCGTCGAAGTCGAGGATAGTGTGTGGAGGCTCTTGTACTCCAAGGTCAATCTTTCCATTGACAGGCTTCAATGTGCGGGATGAAGGATAGAAATAATAATACTTGTCTCCATGAATTTTCAGAATCAAGGTCTCTCCGTCGTCAGCAATACGAATCTTGTGAACCCATCCGATGTTCTGCCCATCGGATGTCTCACTGAATTGCTTGAATGTCAAGCCGTCGAAGCGGCAAAGTCCGGAACGTGAGCCTATCCATATATAGCCTTTCCTGTCTTGTGTTATGGTGGTGACACTGTTCTGTGGCATACCGTCAGCTATGGTATATCTCCTGAACCGCATTATGTCTGTGGCTTTGGAGAATATAGCTATAAAGGACAAGGCTAATATGGCAAAAATATACCTGCGCATATTTCTTTGTGCCTGATGCTGATTATGACTGTTGTGTATATATGGCAAGAGGGCTAAGTTGATAGCCCTCTTACCTTATTTTGAGAGAATAGAAGTGACTAACCTCTGCTCTGTACCAGTTGCATGGTGTCTCTTGCTATTACAATCTCCTCATCTGTAGGAACGACACATACGGTTACCTTGCTGTCTGGTGTTGAGATGATAGCTTCCTCTCCACGTATGCCGGCATTTTTCTCCTTGTCAATCTTCACGCCAAGGAATTCAAGACCCTCGCATGACTGCTCACGCATACTGGTCTGGTTCTCTCCTACACCGGCAGTGAACACTATAGTATCAATGCCTCCCATGGCGGCAGCGTATGCACCTATATACTTCTTTATGCGGTAGGCATACATGCGGAGTGCGAGAATGGCACGTTCGTTGCCTTCGTTGGCTGCCTTCTCAACGTCACGCATGTCTGAAGATATGCCGGATATTCCAAGTACGCCACTCTCTTTGTTGAGATAGTCTGCCATCTCCTGGGGCTTCTTACCCAGCTTGTCCATTATGTATGTCACAGCTGATGCATCGATGTCGCCAGAACGGCTCCCCATCATGAGACCAGCCAGAGGAGTCAGTCCCATGGAAGTGTCCATAACCTTTCCGTCCTTTACAGCTGCCACGCTTGCCCCATTGCCTATGTGGCATGTGACGATGCGTTGTGTGGCGATGTCCTTACCCAGCATTTCGCACACTCGGTTTGAGACATATCTATGGCTTGTGCCATGGAAGCCGTAGCGACGAACATGGAATTTCTCATACAGCTCGTATGGAACGGCATACAGATAAGCATAGTCTGGCATTGTAGAATGGAATGCGTTGTCAAAAACGCACACCTGTGGAACGTTCGGCATGAGATTGTCAACAGCGCGCAGACCCTTGAGATGTCCTGCATTGTGAACGGGTGCTAGGTCGCAGAGTTCCTCTATTCCATCCTCAACACTCTTGTCAACTATTACGCTTTTGCAGAACTTGTCTCCTCCCTGCACGATGCGATGGCCTACTGCGTCGATTTCGGACAAGCTGCTTATAGCACCAATCTCTTTGTCAAGCAGCACGGAGAATACCATGTTTACACCTTCCTTATGGTCTGGCATGTCGTGCATGATCTGTTTCTTCTCTCCATTTGGCAGTGTCACCTTTATGAAGGCTCCGTCAATACCGATACGTTCAACACCACCCTGTGCCAGGACACTCTCGTTGTCCATGTCGTAAAGCTTGTACTTGATAGACGAGCTTCCACAGTTAAGAACTAATATTTTCATTTCCTTATAATTGATGTGTGTCTTATTTTGCATCCATTGCCTGACAGGCTGTTATGGCTACCATATAGTAGATGTCATCAACTGAACATCCACGGCTGAGGTCGTTTACTGGACGGGCTATACCCTGAAGGACTGGACCTATGGCAATGGCATCTCCGAGACGCTGAACGAGCTTGTATGCTATGTTGCCAACCTCAAGACATGGAACGACAAGAACATTTGCCTTGCCTGCTATGTCGCTGCCTGGAGCTTTCTTTGCACCAACGGATGGAACAAGAGCAGCATCGGCCTGCAACTCGCCGTCAACTTTCAGTTCTGGACAACGCTCCTTGGCGAGACGTGTTGCTTCCACAACTTTATCCACAACCTCATGCTTGGCACTTCCCTTTGTGGAGAAAGACAGCATTGCAACTCTTGGGTCTGCAAATCCAGCCACACTCTTGGCGGTCTGTGCTGTGCAGACGGCAATCTGTGCCAGCTGGTCAGCATCAGGCATAGGGGTTACTGCCACATCACCCATGACAAGGACTCCATCTTCGCCGTATTCCGGCTGCTTTGTTATGAGCAGCATGGCACCGCTTACGCATGTCACTCCTGGTGCACATTTGATAATCTGCAATGCAGGACGAAGGGTGTCGCCGGTAGTACTTAAGGCACCTGAAATCTGTCCGTCAGCTCCCTCTGTCTTTATTATCATGCAGCCAAGATAGAGAGGGTTCTTTACAAGTTCGCGTGCCTGTTCAATCGTCATGCCTTTCTTCTTGCGCAATTCAGCAAGCAAGCTGGCATATTCCTCGCTCTTAGGGTTGTTCTCCGGGTCAATGATAGTAGCTTTGTCAATGTTTCCCAGTTCCCATTGTGAAGCGAGAGATGCTATCTCGTCTGGATTACCGATAAGGATAAGCTCTGCCAGTCCGTCGGCAAGAACTTTGTCGGCAGCTCTTAGAGTACGTTCCTCTGTAGCCTCTGGCAATACGATACGCTGCTTGTTACTTTTAGCGCGCTCAACAATTTTTTCTAAAAGATTCATTTTTGATATTATTTATGATTAGTTGGATATTTCAAGTCGATTGTATTTCTTTTGCAAAAATAAGCATTAAAATCGACATACAGGCTTAATTAGTATTAAATTATTAAAATATTAAGGCTTTTCGATTGTTGTTGCTGAAAAGGCGACCCCAATATAATGACATGGCGTCCAATATTCTTCAATCCTTCTTGTTGTGGAACGAAAATGGCAGTAAAGAACTAATATGACAACTGAAAAGAATTATTGGGATAAAGTTGCATGTAAACGCTTTGTTATATGAATTTAATTTGATAATTTTGCAGCCGTAGCTACAACCTATTACAAATTAAAATTACTAATAATGAGTGATGAAGTTTTATTTAAGCGTGCGGAAAAGGTAATTAAGTCGCACAAGCTATATCTTAGGAGTGACATGTCGAGAAAACTTCTTGACAAGTATGTTCACATTCCGAAGAATAAGTTTGCAACGGTATTCCGTGAGCAGTCAGGATTCTCCTTCCCATCCTATATCAATGATATGAGGCTTGACCATGCAGCTTCCATGTTGCTGTCTCATCCGTCCCATACGATTGAGAGTGTTGCGATTGATTGCGGACTTCCAATTCAGCAGACGTTCTACAGGCTTTTCAAGGCTAAGTTTGGAATGACACCCACTGAGTTCAGGGCAGCAAATCTTTAGTCCATTAGACTTGTTTCGTTTGCCGATGCATTTATATAGCTGACAAATAAGAGTATTCCTTTCTTTGTTCCGTCATCATGGGCGGTAGTATGTTATTTACGATAGTTTGCGGGAATTGCGAAAGTTGATGGAGAATCATAGCATATTCCCGTGAATGATTCGTTTTTTTTAACTTTCAATTGTTTCCTAATTCTTTCGTAAGGACACTTTCTAGTTGCTCTGCGGATAGTCTGAGGTCGAATTTGCCATTTATGGCAATGCTGATACGACCTGTCTCCTCTGACACAACGATGGCAACAGCATCGCTTTCCTGCGATATGCCCATTGCAGCACGATGGCGAAGTCCCAGTTCTTTGGGAATGTCATGTTTGTGACTTACCGGGAGGATGCATCCAGCTGCCTTGATGCGCTTGTTGGCTATTACCATGGCACCATCATGCATTGGGGAATTCTTGAAGAATATATTTTCTATAAGACGCTGGTTTATATCTGCGTTTATTATTTCACCCGAGTCAACAATGTCGTCCAGTGGGATAGTTCTTTCCATCACTATGAGCGCACCAACTCTGTTGCGGCTCATGCTCATACATGCCATCACGACAGGCATAATGAATGCTTTGTCAATCTCCTTGTCTTTGCTTGAGCGGAACATGTTCATGATGCTCTGTACGCGCTGATGTGTTCCTATGCTGTATAGAAATTTTCTTATCTCTTCCTGGAAAAGGACAATAAGGCCTATGACTCCAACGCTCACCAGTTTGTCGAGGATGCTTCCCAGCAGTCGCATCTCAAGCACCTGGCTAACAAAGAGCCATACAAGAATGAACATTATGATGCCTATGAAGACGTTAAGGGAACGAGACTCTTTCATGAGGCGATAGACATAGAACAGCATCATAGCCACCATTACTATGTCAATTATGTCCTTAATTCCAAATTCTATGAAATCCATTGTAATCTCTGTGTTTTAGAGTTATGAGCAAAGCCTTGTCTTCTCTATAATCCTTATAGTTTCCACGCATTCCTTCACATCGTGTACCCTCAGTATGGAGGCACCTTTCAGCAGGGATATGGTGTTAAGGACGGTAGTGCCATTGAGCGAGTCGTTTGGCGTGGAGCCAAGAAGACGGAATATCATTGATTTTCTGGATATGCCGACAAGGAATGGTTCTTTTAAAATCTTAATCCTCTCAAGGTTTGCCAACAGGGAGTAGTTCTGCTCAAGTGTTTTCCCAAAGCCGAAACCAGGGTCGAGGATTATGTCTTTCTGTCCTAAGGAACGCAACTGCCTGATCTCTTTCTCGAACGCTGGCAACATAGTGTCAAGGTCTGGTTTCACAGACATCAGGATGTATGCAACTCTAAGTCGGCTAACCATGCGGAACATATCTGGAATACAGTCTTTGCCTGTGCTGCTTTCAAGAGGAACGTTGGCTATTCCTGTAATTCCACCCTCTGACACGTCGTTTATGATTCCTGCTCCGTATTCCTCAACAGCCATCTGAGCTATTTCAGGACGGAAAGTGTCAATGCTGACAATTGCATCAGGAGCTTGCTGCCTCAGGATAGTAAGGGCATGTCGCATGCGTGACATCTCCTCCTTGCTGTCAACATGGATGCCTCCCGGACGAGTTGAGAAAGCTCCCACGTCAATTATGTCTCCACCTTGTCCAAGTATCTCATTCACTCTGTTGGCAATAGCCTTTTCTGTCTGAACCCTTGACCCCTCGTAGAAGGAGTCTGGCGTACAGTTGAGTATTCCCATCACGCATGGCGTGGATAGGTCGAGTAGCCTGCCATTTATGTTAATGTATTTCTCCATATCCTAATTACTTATGTTTAACTCAAGTTTTTTCGCAAAGCTCAAGGGAACTCCTTTTCCCTTCGGCCAGTGACCGTTGGTTCGCATGTGCTCAACTTTAGGAGTTACAAGGAGTTATGAGAAGTTATCGCTCCCTTTGGTCGCTTAGGAAGTTAAAAGGAGCCAAATGTTTCACCCCTGAAAGGGTATTTGATTACTGATTGTTGATTGCTGATTATTGATTATTGACGGGTATTGGCTTATCATAACTCCCCAGCATAACTCCCCAGCATAACTCCCCAGCATAACTTCTTTCTTGCCTTCCTTTACTTGCGAAACTTGAATGTTTAATTTTCCATTCACCCCAGAATGACATCCAGCGACATCATTAGCGTAAATCCAACAGCGAAACCAATAGTGGCAATGTTGCTGTGGCTTCCCTGTGAAGCCTCTGGTATCAGTTCCTCTACTACGACGTATAACATCGCACCTGCGGCAAATGCAAGAAGGTATGGTATCACTGGCATCATGTATGCAGCCAACAATATAACCGTTATGGCACCAAGAGGCTCTACAATTCCGCTGAGGCATCCGATGGCAAAGGACTTGACACGGCTGTTCCCCTCCATTCTCAAAGGTATGGATACTATTGCTCCTTCTGGAATGTTCTGGATGGCTATGCCCACGCTCATTGCTGCAACTCCTGCTGTGGAAATAAGGTCGCCCCCCTGTAGGGCTCCTGCCACTACAGCACCGACCGCCATGCCCTCAGGCAGATTATGTATGGTGACAGCCAGTACCATCATCATGGTTCTTGACAGACCGGAAGGCGGACCTTCTGGCTTGTTGTCACCTAAATGAAGGTGTGGTGTCAACTGGTCCAGTGTCAGAAGGAATACGATTCCGCATAGGAAACCCATTATGGCAGGCGCAACTTTCCATCTGCCCATATCGTCAGACATTTCCATTGCAGGAATCAGCAACGACCATACAGCTGCCGCCACCATCACACCTGCGGCAAATCCTAATAATACTTTCTGTAGGCGAGATGGTATTCCGTTTTTCATGAAAAGTACGAACGCAGACCCAAGGATGGTGCCCGCTAATGGAATGGTAAGAGCTGTAATCATTATATTCATACTGCAAACTTACGATTTTTTTTTTATTAATTCAATTCAAAATGGAAGGAAAATACGATGGGACATTAAAAAAAAAGGAAAAACACAATAAAAAAGGTTGTAATCTCGTTACATAATAATAATGACAGTCATGCAAGTGAAGCACGTACTGTCATTTGTTCTGACATAACGTTAATGAGTATTACGCAAGATGATTGAATATATAAAAGGAGAGCTTGCAGAACTGACACCAGCCTTGGCTGTAGTTGAGGCATATGGAGTTGGCTATGCGCTGAACATATCTCTTAACACTTATACGGCGATACAGGGGAAGAGTGAGGTTAAGCTCTATGTCCATGAATGTTTGGTTACTGGTGGCAGGGATGACTCTTATACTCTTTTCGGTTTTTTCAACAAGCAGGAAAGGAGTCTTTACGAACTATTGATTACAGTAAGTGGAGTGGGGGCTAATACGGCGAGGATGATACTCTCTTCTCTCACCCCAGCTGACTTGTGCAATGCCATAGCCAATGGTGACGAAAGGCTGCTCAAAGGAGTCAAAGGAATAGGGTTGAAAACGGCACAGCGAATTATAGTTGATTTAAAGGACAAGATAGTATCCTTGGGCATAGCTGACGAATTGCACGTTGGGACTTCCACCACCACGGTGCCTGTCAATACGGCTACGAGAGACGAGGCTGTAAGTGCTCTCGTCATGCTGGGCTTCTCACCGGCTCCTTCTGCCAAGGTGGTCACATCCATACTTGTATCCCAGCCCGACATGCCTGTTGAGCAAGTGGTGAAGATGGCTCTGAAACAGATAAAATAACGATAGGCGACAATACAAGCTCATATTAGTTGACTGAAAATAAGAATTCTCCTTGATGAATAAGAAACTGACTGTGATATTCCTGATATTCGTGGGATGCTGTGTCGTAGGCATGGCAGGTCATGGATGGGGCGCGTTTGTACAGCCTGGACAGTCAGGGGAGAAGGAACGTCCAATGTCACCACCAGATACTGTTAAGTCTAAAAAGACAGTGGATATTCCCGATGTAGAGATAGACGAGGAGGAGATACCGGATTCTTTGCTCCACCCCAGATGGAAGGTACAGCCAACATACCCTACGACTTTTGAAGACCTTAATCAGGGCTCTTATGATTTGCAGAGACCTGACAACCTCAAGCAGGTGATAGAATATAACGATACACTCGACAGATATGTAATAGGTTACAAGATAGGCGGGACATATGTAAACGCTCCTATAATGATGACTCCGGAAGAGTATAGGGCATGGAGTGAAAAGAAAAGTTTTGGAGATTATTACAGGAGCAAGAATCAGGAGATATTGCAGAATAAGGGTAAGGAGAAATTCGATTTCACAGACATGCATTTCGACCTTGGTCCGGCAGAGAAGATTTTTGGTCCTGGTGGCGTGCGTATCAAGACACAGGGAACAGCCGAGCTTAAGTTTGGAGCAACACTTAACAAGATTGACAATCCTGCTCTTCCTATACGTAACCGTAAAACCACTACTCTTAATTTCGATGAGAAGATAAACCTAAATGTCAACGGCAAGGTGGGCGATAAGGTTAATATGAACCTTAATTACAATACAGACGCCACCTTTGACTATGATGCTCAGGATTTGAAATTGAAATACGAGGGTAAAGAGGACGAGATAATAAAACTTGTAGAAGGAGGAAACATTTCTTTCCCTTCAAACAACTCTCTTGTACGAGGGGCTTCTTCCCTGTTTGGACTGCGTACAGACATGCAGTTCGGAAAGTTGAAACTACAGACTGCCATATCGCAGAAGAAGTCGTCAAGCAAGAGCGTGTCATCCAAGGGAGGTGTACAGCTTACACCATTTGAAATAGATGTAGCAGACTATGAGGAGAACCGCCACTTCTTCCTCTCCCAATATTTCAGAAACAGATATGATGCCTCTATGCGCACTCTCCCTAATCTTACTACGGGAGTTACAATCAACCGTGTGGAGATTTGGGTTACCAACAAGTCGGGAACGACTACCAACACCAGAAATATCATAGCACTTACCGACCTTGGAGAGAATGTCAAGGTAAGCCGACCTGATTTGTGGGGAGGCGGTGGGGCATTGGTTCCCTCCAATCAGGCTAACAGCGAATATTCCACAGTCAGCTCAAATGCTTCTGTCAGAGATATTGACCAGGCAAGCACCGCACTGGAAGGAATGGGACTCGTGGGTGGAGTGGATTTTGAGAAGGTGGCAAACGCACGTCTGCTTACAAGCTCTGAATATACCATCAACCAAGCCCTGGGATATGTGTCGTTGAAGAATCTTGCCTTGCAGACAGACCAAGTACTTGCCATAGCTTACGAATACACTTATGGTGGCGTGACTTACCAGGTGGGTGAGTTTGCCAGCGATGTGACAAATGCCAACAGTACGCTCGTAGTTAAAGCCCTTAAGAACACAAGCAACAATCCGAGACAGGGAAACTGGGACCTCATGATGAAGAATGTGTATTATCTGGCATCAAACGTGGAGAAGGAGAAGTTTCGCCTCGACGTTAAGTACCAGAGTGACACTACGGGCGTTTACCTATCGTATATACCAGAGCCGCAGGTCAAAGACCAGACCATCATAAAGGTGTTGGGAGCTGACCGTCTTGACAACAACAACCGCAGCAATCCCAACGGATACTTCGACTATGTGGAAGGATATACTGTCAGCAACGGAAGAGTGTTCTTCCCAGCGGCAGAGCCATTCGGAACCTATCTGAGAGACTACCTCCTCGGGAAGGGCGTGCCGGCAGAGAAAGTGGAGAGCTATGCTTTCACGGAACTATATGACTCAACGAAAACAATAGCCAAGCAGATAGCAGAGAAAGACAAGTATATGCTCATAGGACAGTTCAAGGGCACTGTTGCGAATGTCATTTCTCTTGGAGCCTATAACGTTCCGCAGGGTTCTGTGGTGGTGACGGCAGGAGGTATGACCTTGACGGAAGGCTCTGACTACTCTGTTGACTACAGCGCGGGAGAGGTGACGATTCTCAATCAGAGTATCATAGATGCCGGAACATCTGTGAATGTGTCATTGGAGAGCAATACCGACTATTCCCAGTCGAGGAAAACGATGGTTGGTCTTAACTGGGAATATGATTTCTCCAAGGATTTCCAGTTGGGAGGTACATTCCAGCATCTGTCTGAGCAGGCTCTCACCACCAAAGTGTCGATGGGTAATGAACCTCTCAACAACACATTATGGGGACTGAACATGAACTGGCACAAGGAGAGCCAATGGCTTACCAATGTGCTTGACAAGATACCGTTCCTGCATGTAACGCAACCGTCGAACATCACTCTGTCTGCTGAATTCGCACAACTTATTGCAGGGCAGAGCCATGGCACACAGGATAATGCTTCCTATCTTGACGATTTCGAGAATGCCAAGAACACAATTGATGTCAGCACTCCCACTTCATGGATAATATCAAGCGTGCCATCAATGTTCCCAGAATCCTCAGACAAGACCACACTGTCAAGCGGGTTCAACAGGTCGCTTCTTGCATGGTACACCATTGACCCTCTCTTTACAAGAAGGTCCTCTTCCCTGACACCAAGCCATATAAAGAGCGACCTTGAACAACTGAGTAATTACTATGTAAGGGAGGTGTATGTAAACGAGCTGTTCCCTAACAGGAACCAAAGCAGCTATAACGGTGCTACATCCACACTGTCTGTACTTAACCTTGCTTACTATCCAGGGGAGCGAGGACCGTATAATTTCAATTCAGACCTTGATTTCAAGGGACATCTCACCAACCCCAAACGCACATGGGGTGGTATGATGAGAAAGATTGACACTAATGACTTCGAGACGGCAAACATAGAATATATTGAGTTCTGGATGCTTGACCCTTTCATCTACTCCAGTTCAGAGCCTGATGCCTCCCGTTATGGTGGTGACTTCTACATCAATCTTGGCGAAGTGAGCGAGGACATACTCCGGGACGGCAAGAAATTCTATGAAAGCGGAATGCCGGTAGATGGCTCACAGAGCTGGACGACAACACAATGGGGAAGAATCCCCACACAGACTACCGTGACATACGCTTTTGCAACAACCAAGGGGAGCAGAAGCCTTCAGGATGTAGGTTACAACGGCCTTACAAACGAACAGGAACAGCAATTCCAGACATATCAGGACTTCCTTACACAAATTCAGGGTAAGGTTGACCAAGCTGTATTTGATTCTATATGGGCTGACCCGGCAAACGACGACTACCATTATTTCCGTGGCAGGGATTTCGACCAGATACAGGCATCTATCCTTCAGCGATATAAGAGAATAAACAATCCACAGGGCAACTCTCCAGACGAGGACATGCGTGAGGAAAACTATGATACTTCATACAAGAACTCTCCTGATGTCGAGGATATAAATCAAGACTATACTCTCAACGAGTATGAGAAATACTTCCAGTACCATGTGTCAATACGACCGGAAGACATGGTAGTTGGAAAAAACTATATTGTTGACAAACGGGAGACATCTCCAAAACTCAGGAATGGAGAACAGGGACACGCCACATGGTATCAGTTCAGAATACCGCTTGACGATTATGAGGAGAAGGTGGGGTCTATTTCTGATTTCACAAGTGTGAGGTTCATGCGTATGTTCCTTACAAATTTCGAGAAACCCATAGTGTTGAGATTTGGTACGTTCGACCTTGTAAGGGGTGAATGGCGTATCTATGAACAGAATCTTACAAACTCTGTTTCTACATCCGGAAAGATGGCGGTAAGTGCAGTGAGCCTTGAGGAGAACAGTGACAAGACCCCTGTCAACTATACCATGCCGCCAGGTATTGAGAGACCACAAGACCCAACGCAGCCACAGCTCGTTGAAGGCAATGAGCAGTCACTCGCACTCACGGTGACAAACCTTGGAAACGGCGAGTCAAAGGCTGTTTACAAGAACACCACTCTTGACCTCAGGCAATACAAGCGTCTGCAGATGTTCGTTCATGCCAATGCACTTGAACAGAACACAACCGGACTTGCCGACAATCAACTGGCGGTTTTCATACGCCTTGGTAGTGACTACAAGAATAATTTCTATGAGTATGAAATTCCTCTAAAGCTTACGCCTCCAGGCAAATACAACCGATACAGCTCGCAGGAGTGCGAAATAGTATGGCCGGAGGACAATATGCTCAACATCCCACTCTCACTCTTCACCTCTATCAAGAAACAGCGCAACACAGCCAAGACAATGGGAACGGCAAGCTACAATACTCTCTTCAGCATTTACGATGAGGACCATCCGGCAAACAGGATTAGCATCATGGGTAATCCTACACTTGGAGAGGTGAAGACAATGATAGTGGGAGTGCGCAATCTTTCAGGTGATGAGAAAAGCGGCGAAATTTGGATCAACGAGCTGCGCTTGCTGGAGTTCAACAATGAAGGAGGATGGGCGGCACAGGGAACGCTGAACATGCAACTCTCTGATTTCGGAACCGTCAACCTGCAAGGTAAGTATATGACCGATGGCTTCGGAGGTCTTGAGGATGGAGTGGCACAGCGCTCACAGGAAAACTATAGCAGCTATACTGCGACTACGAATCTGGAACTGGGTAAATTCTTCCCAGACAAGGCGAAGGTAAGCGCACCATTATATTATAGCGTAAGCCAGGAGGAACACCGCCCGAAGTATAATCCTTTGGACACGGACATGGAACTTGACGATGCTCTTGATGCCATGGACAGCCATGAGAGAGACTCCATCGAATCCATCGCCGTGACGAAAACAAAGACTACCAACTTCTCATTGTCGAATGTGAGGGTCGGAATACAGACGAAACGTCATCCTATGCCGTACGACCCTGCCAACTTCTCGTTCTCCTATAGCCACTCACACAGACATACTTCTGGTGAGACCACTGTATATGAAAAGGAAGACCAGTGGAGAGGTTCCATGAACTATTCGTGGACTCCGGTGTATAAGGCATGGGAACCATTCAAGAAGATGATTAAAAGCAAGTCGAAATGGTATGATATTCTTAAGAAATTCGGACTGAACTGGCTGCCGCAAAATGTAAGCTTCAATACGGAGATAACAAGAAACTACTATGAGCTGCAGGAGAGGGACATGGAATCGCTGGAGGGCAACCAACTGCCGCTGACATTCAACGAGCAGTTCCTGTGGAACAGGGATTTCTCCATTAGGTGGGACTTCACGAAAAATCTGCACATGAACTTCCAGAGTGCCACCCACGCAGAGATAGAAGAGCCATATACCCCTGTAAACAAAGACCTCTATCCTGACCAGTATCAGGCATGGAAGGATTCTGTGTGGACAAGTATAAAGAATTTTGGAACACCGCTTGACTACAACCAGACGTTCACTGCGTCATATCAGTTGCCGCTTAATCTCATTCCAATATTCAACTGGATAAACGCTGATGCAAGCTACAACTCCACTTACTCTTGGGTAAGGGGTACGAGTCTTGAGGATGGTACATCGCTTGGCAATACCATTAGCACCAATCGTGCAGTGAATATCAATGGAACACTGAACCTCGAGAAACTATATGGGCAGATTCCATTCCTTAAGAAGACGAACGACAGATTCAACAAGAGGACTGTAACCCCAGTCAAGAAGAATACAAAGAAGAACAAGAATATTCCAAAGGAAAAGAAAGACAAGGAAGGGGAGAAAGATAAAGCAAATGGCAAGAAACGGAAGGAACTGCCTAAGAACAAAAAGAGTTTCGAGAAGGAGATAACCATAGCGGCTGATACAGCCATCGTGATATCCCATGGAAAGAAGACAAAACGCATTATTGTAAACGCAAAGTCTGCTGATGGGAAGACGATAGATGTGAAATGGAAGAAAGTCGATGACAATAAGATTAAGCTGTTCAACAAGACAGACTCATCTATAAAGATGAAACTTACCGTTACACCCAAGGAGCCGCTTGAGAACAAGGGATGGTACAAGACTGCACAGTGCATAGCGAGGGTGATGATGATGGTGCGAAGTGTGAGCGTTTCATATAGAGACCAGTATTCCATGTCCCTGCCTGGATTCATGCCTACCATTGGCGATGCATTCGGACAGACAAGGGGACTCGGCACTCTCTCGCCAGGTCTTGACTTCGCATTTGGTGCAATCGATGACTCGTATATTGACAAGGCTATGGAAAGGGGATGGCTCCTCGCCAATGACAGCGTGGCTACACCGGCTGCTACGAGCAGGACAAAAGACTTGCAGATTAGAACGACACTGGAACCAGTCAAGAATCTTAAGATAGACCTCAATGCCTCTCGCACAGAGACTGTATCAAAAAGCATACAGTATATGTATGAAGGCTCGCCAACCACACAAAGCGGAACATTCACTATGACGACGATATCCATTGGCTCGGCTTTCGAAAGTATGGGAGACGCAACAAACGGTTATAAGAGCAAGACATTCGACAAGTTCGTGAACTCTCTGGAGAACTTCAGGCAGAAGGTGGAGAATAGATATGCAGGAGCAAGGATGCCAGACGGTTCTCAGTATGACGCTGCCACATCTCCTGTCAACATGTATGGTGCGGATGTAATGATTCCGGCATTCCTTAATGCCTATACTTCCATGGGCGGAAGCAGTCTTGACATCTTCCCTAAACTGTCAAGCTTGCTGCCAAACTGGACCGTAAGGTATAGCGGATTGTCACAGCTGCCATGGTTCAGAGACTTGTTCAAAAGCGTGAACATCAACCACTCCTACAAGAGCATCTATGCCGTGGGTGCATACCAGAGCTATAGTACATGGGAGGAATACCGTGATGGACTGGGATTCATAACGGATGCCGTTTCAGGAATGCCTACACCAAGCTCCATGTACAACATTTCTCAGGTGTCAATCAACGAGGCTTTCTCACCACTGTTAGGAGTGGATGTTACCCTACATAATAATCTTACTGCCAAAGTGGAGTACAGGTCAACACGCAACCTCTCACTGTCCATGACAAGCATACAGGTGAATGAGGCAATAAGCAAGGACTGGGTAATAGGAATGGGCTACAAGATTAACAACTTCAGCCTTTTCGGAGGTGCAGGACATAGAAAGGTGAAGGGCAAGAAGACGAATGATGCCGATAGCAATAACCAGAATAAGTCAACATCGAAGAACAACAGCAAGGGATTCAACAACGACCTTAACCTGAGACTTGACCTGTCATACAGGAAACAGGCTTCCATAACCCGTGACATCGCAAGCCTTACGAGTACGGCAAGCAATGGAAACACGGCATTCAAGTTTGCCTTTACGGCTGACTACACCCTTAGCAGGCTTATCACATTGAGCTTCTATTATGACATGCAGACTAACACGCCGCTGCTTTCGTCAAGTAGTTATCCTACAACCACGCATGACTTCGGACTGAATCTGAAAATGTCGCTAACAAGATAAAGGTTTAAGAGTTTAAGAGTTTAAAAGTTTAAAAAGTTTATAAGTTAAGGTGACCAATCTCCCTCCCCAGGGAGGGGGGTGACCCTTCTAAGAAAAAATCATTTATGAAGAAAATCAGAGCAGCCGTCGTTGGATACGGCAACATTGGACATTACACTTTGCAGGCTCTGGAAGCCGCAGAGGATTTTGAAATCGCAGGAGTAGTTCGCCGTCAGGGTGCGGAAAACAAACCGGCAGAGCTTGCTGCCTATGATGTAGTGAGTGACATTCGTGAATTAAAGGATGTTGATGTGGCAATACTTGCCACTCCCACCCGCACGTGTCCTGACTATGCCAAGGAGATAATTCCCATGGGTATTAACACTGTTGACAGCTTTGACATCCATACTGCAATACTTGACTATCGTAACGACATGATGCCTATATGCAGGGAGAACAATGCTGTAAGCGTTATTGCGGCAGGATGGGATCCAGGTTCGGACTCAGTAGTGAGAACTCTCATGCAGAGTCTGGCACCAAAGGGATTGAGCTACACTAATTTCGGACCGGGAATGTCAATGGGACATTCTGTGTGCGTACGTTCAAAGGAGGGAGTGAGAAATGCCCTTTCAATGACCATTCCACTCGGTGAGGGAATACATAGACGTATGGTATATGTGGAGCTCGAAGATGGGGCAAGCCTTGAGGAAGTGACAAAAGCCATAAAGGCTGACCCTTACTTTGCAAGCGACGAGACACATGTCTTCGCAGTGCCGTCAGTTGACGAAGTAAGAGACATGGGACATGGCGTGCACCTCGTGCGCAAGGGCGTTAGCGGTAAGACACACAACCAGCATCTTGAGTTCAACATGAGCATTAACAATCCTGCGCTTACAGGACAGGTACTGGTCAATGTGGCGCGCGCTTCCATGAGATTGCAGCCTGGATGCTATACCATGGTAGAGATTCCTGTCATTGATATGCTGCCAGGCAGCAGGGAAGAACTCATACCCCACCTCGTGTAGTCATGTCAAGACTTTATTCCATATACAGAGAGCATCCGGTCGTCACTACCGATTCGCGCACATGTCCGGAAGGCTCTATCTTCATCGCATTGAAAGGCGAGAGCTTCGATGGAAACCGTTTCGCATCGCAGGCTCTTGCCAACGGATGTGCCTATGCTGTCATTGACAACCCTGCCTGTGCCGTGGAAGGCGACGACAGATATATCCTTGTCGATGATGCGCTTGTGGCTTTCAAGGAACTTTCAAGGGAACACCGAAGGCAGTTTGCCATTCCTGTCATTGGTATTACTGGTACAAATGGCAAGACAACGACAAAGGAGTTGATTGCAGCCGTCCTTTCTGAGAAATACAATGTGATGTTCACGCAAGGTAACTTCAACAATGATGTAGGTGTTCCAAAGACACTGCTGACCCTTGACGACAGCCACGACATCGCTGTGGTGGAGATGGGAGCAAGCCATCCGGGAGACATCACGAAACTCGTGGAGTATGTGGAGCCTACCTGTGGACTCATCACCAATGTGGGGATGGCGCACCTGCAGGGATTCGGAAGCTTCGATGGTGTCAAGGCAACCAAAGGAGAACTCTATGACTTCCTTGTCGCACATGATGGCATGGTTTTCCTTAATGCGGCAAACGACAATCTCGTGGAAATGGCGGAAAGAAGGCATGTCTCCAAGATTGTTGCATATGGAGCCGACTGCAAGGAAGTAACGGTAAGCGGACATGTAGGGAAATGTGCACCCTTCCTGACATTCACATGGCATGAGAAAGGTGGGACAGACCATCATGTAGAGACACATCTTGTAGGTGCCTATAATATAGACAACATGCTTGCAGCGGCGTGCGTGGGCCTGCATTTCGGCGTGTCGCCTGATGCAGTGAGCCATGCCCTTGCATCGTATATACCTGGAAACAACAGGTCGCAGCTTATGACAACTGCCGACAACCATCTCGTGGTGGATGCCTACAATGCCAATCCTTCGAGTATGGCTGCCGCACTCCGCAATTTCAGCATGATGGATGTGCCGGGAAAGATGGTGATACTTGGTGACATGAGGGAACTCGGTGAGGCAAGTAGCGCAGAACACCAACGTATAGCCGACTATCTTGCAACAGCCGCCTTCGATACAGTGTGGCTTGTAGGAGAGGAATTCTCCGTAACAGACTGTCCTTTCACGAAATTCCGTAATGTAGAGGAGGTGTTGCAGGCAGTCAAAAGACAGAAGCCTAAGGGTATGTATATTCTTATAAAGGGCAGCAACGGAGTGCGTCTCTCTCAACTCACGTCTGTGCTTTAGTTGTTGAAATGGAGCTTCTCCCCAGCCTCTCATGGGGGAGAGAGCACCAAATTGAGTAAATTGTGGTTATTCAATCTTCAACCTTTCAAAGCATTAAATGCGGGACTTCCCCATAAACGATAGGATTTCCCCTTTCGCAATTTAGGGATATCCATTGTGCTGCATTTGTCAGGAATGCTTATCTTTGCATCATGAAACATAATAATTGGCGTGACAACGCTGAAGTCTAACCAAAATCAAAGAAAGGGAAACATTATGAAAAAGTTCTTGTTAACAATGGCTATGACGGTTATAATGTCAATGAATGCAATGGCATACACACACTATGAATATGGAAAGGGAAACGTGAGGTATAAGACGGTATATGTCCACCGTGATGGAAGTGTGTGCAAGAATGATGCCCACAAATGCAACAGGACACATGTAAAGAAGCAGGTTAAGGTTTCTGGTTCGTGCAACGCACATAAGAAAAAGAGGTATTGCAGCTATTGCGGAAAGAGACTCGACTTCTGCAAATGTATCCGAAAAAACAACTCCTATCGCTCATGCAACAACAACCGTTCATGGCATGGCAGATAGACACCCTCTTTTCTATGCACTTTCGGGAAATGACTATTAAATAAATAAACAGCTGAGTTCCGTTCCAGGACTCAGCTGTTTATTTTCAAAACACGTAGAGTTATTTTTGTTTTCCACCCTTTTCTTTTCATTGTTTTTTTTCTGCCATGAGTAAAAACATTGCTATATAATATGGTAGTTTGATTTTTTTTGTGTAAGTTTGCATGATTATTACCAATGGCAAAATAAATGACGACAAAGAACATAACCGTCCAACCATCCAACAAATCTGACGGAGAAAATCGGAAAACGGAAGGTTCGGGCCTGAGCCTCGAAACGATAAACTATCCTTCAGACCTTCGCAAGCTGCCAGTAGCAGACCTTCCTGAGGTATGCCGACTGTTGCGTGAACGTATAGTGAGCGAGGTGGCTGTAAACCCAGGACATCTTGCGTCAAGCCTTGGCGTCACGGAGATAACGGTAGCACTGCATTATGTCTTCAATACTCCTTACGACCGCATAGTGTGGGATGTGGGACATCAGGCCTACGGACACAAGATACTTACTGGCAGGCGAGACAGGTTCTGCATGAACAGGAAACTGAATGGTATCATGCCGTTCCCATCACCCAAGGAGAGCGAATATGACACCTGCACTTGCGGTCATGCGTCTAATTCCATCTCCGTAGCACTGGGCATGGCTGTGGCTGCGCGCCTTACAGGCAACGACGACAGGCATGTCATAGCCGTCATAGGCGATGGAGCCATGAGTGGTGGACTTGCCTTTGAGGGACTTAACAATGTGTCGTCAAGTCCCAACGACCTGCTTATTGTGCTCAACGACAACGACATGTCAATAGACCGCGCCGTAGGAGGCATGGAAAAGTACCTACTCAATCTTGATACCAACGAGACGTACAACAAACTGAGATTCAAAGTGTCGAGATGGCTGCATTCAAAAGGTCTGCTCAGTGACGACCGTAGAAAAGGAATCATAAGACTCAACAATGCGCTGAAATCCGTCATCTCCCATCAGCAGAATGTATTTGAGGGAATGAATATCAGGTATTTCGGTCCTTTCGATGGACATGATGTGAAGGAGTTGGTAAGGATTATGAATCAGCTCAAGAACATGAAAGGTCCCAAGCTGCTCCATCTGCATACTGTCAAGGGCAAAGGGTACAAACCTGCTGAGGACAATGCAACGCTATGGCATGCTCCCGGGAATTTCGACCCGGAGACGGGAAAGAGGATAGTTGGTGACTCTACGAACAAACCTCCGAAATTCCAGGAAGTCTTCGGGAAAACACTTCTCGAACTTGCAAAGATGAATCCAAGAATAGTGGGAGTGACACCTGCCATGCCAACGGGTTGCTCTATGAACATCATGATGGAGGCAATGCCAGAACGTACCTTCGACGTAGGTATAGCCGAAGGACATGCCGTAACCTTCTCAGCAGGAATGGCAAAGGATGGACTGCTGCCTTTCTGCAATATTTACAGTGCCTTCGCACAGCGTTCTTACGATAACATAATACACGATGTGGCGATACTCAAGCTGCCGGTAGTATTGTGTTTAGACAGAGCAGGACTCGTGGGGGAGGATGGGGCAACCCATCACGGAGCATTCGACATAGCAGCATTGCGGCCAATTCCGAATCTTGTCATATCAGCGCCAATGGATGAGATGGAACTGCGGCATCTTATGTACACGGCTCAGCTCGAAGGGAAAGGCTCCTTCGTTATCCGCTATCCGAGAGGAAGGGGCTCGAACATTGAATGGCAGTGCCCGTTTGAGGCAGTGCCCATAGGCAAGGGTAGGAAACTACGTGATGGAAACAGCGTAGCCATACTCTCAATAGGGACGACAGGCGTTGATGTGGAGAAGGCTATCGATTCCCTGTCAGAAGAGAGACCGGACATTAGTCCCGCACATTATGACATGAGATTCGTAAAACCTATTGACGAGGACATCCTAAGCGAAGTGGCGCAGTCGTTCAAGCACATCGTGACGGTAGAGGATGGTGTCAGGACTGGTGGCTTCGGCACGGCTGTCATGGAATGGCTTTCAGAACATGGTCACAGCATACCTGTGACGCGTTTGGGACTTCCAGACTCTTTCGTGGAGCAGGGGACGGTGACACAGTTAAAAGAAATAGTCGGCATCGACAGCGAATCTATAAAGAGATTACTGACTCGTCAACTTGCCAACTTGTTTTTTCGTAAACCCAAGGGTACTCCTTGTCAACATTAAATTATCATGAAAATAATAATAGTGGGCGCATACGCCATAGGTACATACCTTGCGAAATTCTTCTCTCGCAACAACTACGACATAACGCTTATTGACACTAACGAGGAGAACCTTGAGAGACTGGCTCGTGACTTTGACATACTTACGATGGCAGCTCCGCCAACAAGCATCGATACCCTGAGAGAAGTGGGCACGGCAAAGGCAGACTTGTTCATAGCCGTCACCAACGACGAAGGGGCAAACATCACTGCATGCATCCTTGCACATGCGCTTGGGGCAAGGAAGACAGTTGCCAAGGTGGACAGCTACGAGTATATGAAACAGGAGAATGAGATAGTATTCAACAACCTGGGAGTAAACTCGCTGATATATCCAGAACTTCTGGCAGCGACAGACATAATAAATGGTCTCAAGATGTCATGGGTCAGACAGAGATGGGATGTGCATCAGGGAGCTCTTGTCATGCTTGGCATAAAACTACGGGAGAGTTGTGAAATTCTCGACAAACCTCTAAGGGAGATAAGTGGTCCGGATGACCCATACCACGTAGTGGCGATAAAGCGGGGAGACGAAACCATCATACCGGGTGGAAATGACGTGCTGAAACTATATGACCTCGCCTATTTCATGACAACAAAAAACTATATTCCTTATGTCAGGAAGATAGTTGGTAAAGAACATTATGTCGATGTGAAGAACGTTATGGTCATGGGTGGTGGCTCCACAGCTGTCAGAAGCGTAAACATGATGCCGGAATATATGAATGCCAAAGTCATAGAATATGACGAGCAACGGTGTGAGCAACTCAACGGACTCATAGAAAGTGAGGATACCCTCGTTATAAATGGCGATGGAAGGGACATGTCCCTGCTTGTAGAGGAGGGCATAAGGAGTCATCAGGCTTTCGTTGCACTCACAGGAAACTCCGAGACCAACATACTTGCATGCCTGTCAGCTAAACGTATGGGAGTGAGAAAGACGGTGGCAATGGTTGAGAACCTTGACTATGTGGGAATGGCTGAGAGCCTTGACATAGGAACCATCGTGAACAGGAAAGTCATTGCAGCCTCGTATATTTATCAGATGATGCTTGACGCCAACGTGCATAACGTGCGTTTCCTGATGACAGCTAATGCCGATGTAGCGGAATTTGTTCCAGTGCAGGGATCGAAGGTGACGAGAAAGCAGGTAAAGGAATTGTCCATCCCACGCGGAATGACTTTCGGAGGCTTGGTGCGCGAGGGTGAGGGAATGCTTGTCTCCGGAAATACGCAGATAGAGGCAGGCGACACCGTTGTGGTGTTCTGTCATAATGTGGACATGAGAAAGGTTGAGAAAATGTTCATTTAGTATGCTTAACAGAAAACTTATATGCAAGATATTCGGCTCGCTGCTTCTTCTTGAGGCAATGCTGATGACACCGGCACTTGCCATAGCAATAGTCAACAAAGGCAATGACATGTTGTCCTTCACAGTGGCGATACTTGTGACCTCTGCCGCCGGAGGTATGCTGAGACAGGCTGGCAGACACTCAGACAGCAGTATGAGCCGGCGTGACGCTTATTTCGTAGTGACGGTATCATGGATTCTCTTCTCACTCTTCGGAATGATTCCATTCCTCGTGGGTAATGTCACACAACTCTCTTTCACGGATGCCTTCTTCGAAACAATGTCTGGGTTCACCACTACAGGAGCTACCATCATTGATGACGTGGAGGTGTTGCCAAAAGGTCTGCTTTTCTGGCGTTCGCTTACTCAGTGGATAGGTGGATTGGGTATCGTGTATTTCACCATTGCCATATTGCCATCACTGGTGGGTGGCTCCGTAAGGATATTCTCAGCTGAGGCAACAGGACCTATACGAAGCAAACTGCATCCACGCCTCAGCACAAGTGCGAAATGGATATGGATGGTGTATTTCATTCTCACATTAGCATGCTTCCTCAGCTATATGGGATGCGGAATGGGATGGTTCGACGCTGTCAACTACTCCATGACAAGCACAGCTACCGGCGGATTTGCCACGACAAATGGCAGCATTGCTACATTCCACTCTCCTGCTGAGGAATATGTATGCACATTGTTCTGTTTCCTTTCGGGAGTGAACTTCACGCTGCTCTATTGCTCAGTGGCAAAGCTAAAGGTGCGCGACTTGCTGCGCAACGAGGAGTTCCGGTTCTATATAATCCTTGTTTCCATTATCTCTGCCATTATAATGTACGAGCTTATGAGTGTCAACGGCTATGATTTTGAAAAAGCTTTCCGTTGCTCCATATTCCAGGTGGTTTCTTTCACCACAACGACAGGACTCTTCAACGACGATGCAGGTACATGGCCACATGTCACATGGGTGTTGCTTGCTGTCTGTATGTTCTTTGGAGGATGCTCAGGCTCTACAAGTGGAGGAATAAAAAGCATCAGGGGAGTGATGCTCTTCAAGACGGTACGCAACGAGTTCCGGCAGATCCTGCATCCCAATGCTGTCCTGCCTGTCAAGATAGGAGGCTCCAATGTGCCACAGTCAAAGAGGGTTACACTGCTTGCCTTCCTTTCCCTTTACATGATGCTTGCCTTCCTGTGCTCTTTCGTAATGGTGGCATCAGGAATAGACAATACGAATGCCATTACCATCACACTGAGCTGTCTTGGCAATGTGGGACCGACACTGGGACTGGAAATTGGACCAACCATGTCGTGGAGCCAGTTGCCAGACTTTGCTAAATGGCTATGTGCCTTCCTGATGCTCGTGGGCAGACTGGAGATAATCTCTGTGCTGGTCATATTTACAAAGGAATATTGGAGGGACAATAGTTGAGAGGCACCTTAAGACCTGACACCTTAAATGCTATAAACTTGTCAACTTAAATATATATATATGAACACATCCACACCACTCACTTTTGCCATTTTCGGCAATGAATATCAGATACATAAATCAGCATCCATAAGCAAGATTCTCGGATGTCTGGAAAAGCATGAAGCAGACGTGTGCATTGACAAGGCGTTCTATGACTTCCTCGTAAAGAGGCAACTGATTGACTTGCCAGACGTGAGGGTCTTTTCAGACAGCCATTTCGATGCGGATTTCGTGATATCGATGGGTGGAGACGGAACCCTTCTAAAGGCAGCAAGCAGGGTAGGGGATAAGCAGATTCCAATCATTGGCGTCAACATGGGAAGACTGGGATTCCTTGCCGGTGTCATGCCATGCGACATAGAGGATATGGTTAACGATATCTTCAATGGAGAATATGTGCTTGACAGACATGCGGCTATACAAGTGGAGGTGGAGGGAACGATACTCAGGGAAAATCCGCTTGCACTGAATGATATTGCTGTGCTTAAAAGAGATAATGCTTCAATGATTTCAATACGGACATGCGTAAACGGTGAGTTCCTTACCAATTATCTCGCAGATGGACTCATTGTAGCCACACCCACAGGCTCAACGGCTTACTCGCTGTCAAATGGCGGTCCGGTGATAGTGCCTCAGACTGGAATACTTTGCCTCACGCCTGTAGCTCCACACTCTCTTAATGCACGACCAGTGATTATATCAGACGATTCCGTCATTTCTCTTGAGGTAGAGAGTCGCTCCCACAACTTCCTTGTGGCTATTGACGGCAGGTCGGAGAAACTGGCAGATGACATGAGGCTAACCATACGGAAGGCTCAAAAAGACATTCTTATAGTAAAGCGCAAGGAGTCGCGCTATTTCTCAACACTGCGCAAGAAACTAATGTGGGGAGCTGACCCAAGAAGGTAAATTGAATATAACTTTCGCAAGTAAGGAAAGTTAAAGAAGTTATGACGATACTACGTAAATTATTTCATACACCTACCATGCGGTACAGCATTTCAGAGATTTTGAGATGGCTGGGAAGAATATGGAAATACAACAGGTTGCAGGCAACGCTGAACGCTGTAATAGGAATACTGGGGGTGGCAGTAAGCCTCACACAGGTGTGGGCAGTGAAACATGCAATTGATGTGGCGGCAGGAGCGGAGAAAGGCAGTATCTATACTGCCGTAGCCATTATGGGACTCCTCATACTTGCGGATTTCGCACTTAACATATCCGGCATTTGGGTTAGGAACTTGCTTGGAATAAAGGCACAGAACAGGATGCAGCAAATGATGCTCGACAGAATACTGCGCTCTGAATGGCATGGCAAGGAAAGCAGACACTCGGGAGACGTGCTGAACAGGTTAGAGGCTGATGTCAGCAATGTGGTGTCTTTCCTGACGGAAACAATTCCGTCGTCAATATCGGTATTGCTCATGTTCATAGGCGCTTTCACATATCTGGCTTCCATGGACTGGCGTCTCGCACTTGTCATTACTTTCATGATTCCGCTTTTCGTGCTTGTCAGCAAAACGTATGTGGGAAAGATGAGGCTGCTCACAAGGAAAGTCAGGGACGGCGATTCAAAGGTGCAAAGCGTATTGCAGGAGACCGTACAGCACAGGGTGCTGCTGAAGACGCTTGAAGGATATGACGAAGCTGTGGGCAGACTTGAGAACACGCAGAGCGAATTGAGACGAAATGTGATGAAAAGGACGGTGTTCAGCGTCTTTAGTAATCTGGTACTTAACTTTGGGTTCGCAATGGGATATCTGATAGCGTTCCTGTGGGCGGCAGTACAGATGTCATTGTCAATGCTTACATTCGGTGGAATGACTGCTTTCCTGCAACTCGTAAACAGAATACAGGGACCTGCAAGGAGCCTCACCAAGCTCGTGCCTGCGTTCGTCAGCGTGTTCACGGCAGCGGAGAGGCTTATGGAACTCGAAGAGGAGCCTATGGAAGAGCAGGGTGAGCCTGTCCTCCTTGACGGACCATGCGGCGTGCGGATGCAGGATGTCAGCTATACGTATATGGATGGTGAGGATAAAGTGCTCAACAAGGTGACGTTCGACTTCAAGCCTGGTTCATGCACAGCCATTCTTGGAGAGACAGGCTCTGGCAAGACAACTCTCGTGCGCATCATGCTTGCACTGCTGTCACCGCAGGAAGGAAGGGTCGAAATATACAATAGCTTGCAGAAGGTGCTCATGACACCACTGCTACGCGCTAATTTCGTGTATGTGCCACAAGGCAATACGCTGATGAGCGGAACCATACGCGATAATCTGAAGATGGGTAGGCAAAATGCCACGGATGAGGAAATAAGACAAGCCCTGATGCTGTGCTGTGCAGATTTTGTCTATGACCTTCCTGATGGCATAGACACGCGTTGCTCTGAGCAGGGAGGAGGACTGAGCGAGGGACAGGCACAGCGCATCTGTATAGCCAGGGCACTGCTTCGCAACCGTTCCGTCATGTTGTTCGATGAAGCAACAAGCGCCCTCGATACGGAGACCGAGAAGCGCCTGCTTTCCAATATCCTTGCCCGTCGGGACAAGACAATAATATTCATAACCCATCGCCTGGCAGTGGTGGATTATTGTGATTGCTGCCTGAAGATTTCTTAAAGCGAAATCTGTCATCAGACAGCCAAAGGTTGTCAGAACACAGTCACTTTTCCTTTGTGGATATACAGTCCTTTGGCACTTGGATATGAAACCTGCCTGCCGTCAATGGTGAGCCATCTGTCATCATTCGACTCTTCCTTGCTGACGGTAGTATTTGCAATTCCGTCTAAGTCACCCAGGAAAGTGCGCAACGAGGAGAGTGCGAGAGTAGCCTTGCCAGTCTCATTGTCAAACAACGATGCGTTATACCAGTTGTCGGTTACTCTGTTTGTACTCCAGTCGAGTCCATACTCGTTTGCCTCAGGCCACCACCAGTATAGACCTTTGACACTGCCGTGGTTGTTGAGCATGTCTATGAGGTCTTCTGTGAAGTTCTTCTGACCTTCTTCGGAATAAGGGTAGGTGCCGGAATAGTCAAAGGTGCCGCCCATCGACCAATGGCTGGAATATCCGGTCTCTACAATCATTATGTCTTTGCCCTGGAAATTTGTTTCCAGTGTGTTGATGGCAGTCTCCAAAGTGTTTAGGTCTCCATGGTAGTATGGATAGTAACTCAACCCAATGATGTCATACTCCACGCCGTACGATGCCATGTTGTCGTAGAAAGCCTTTAGGACAGAAGTCTGGGCTGCTCTTTCTGTATGTATTATGATTTTCGCATCAGGACATTCCTCCCTGCATGCTTCTCCAGCCTTCTTCAGAAGTGTGGTGAAACGAGACCAGTTGGCTGAGTTGCTGGTATAGCATTTCTTTAGACTTGAACTGCCACTCTCACCCCAGAGCATGCCATAGCTTATTTCATTGCCAGTCTGTATGAAGTCGGGTGTTGCGCCAGCTGCCTTCAGCTCCTGCAATACTGACTTTGTATATTCATATATCTTGGTATATAAGTCATTGTCGGAGAGAGACACCCATGATGCCGGAGTCCATTGCTTTGCAGGGTCAGCCCAGGTGTCGCTGTAGTGGAAGTCAAGTACAAATGCCATTCCTTTCTCTTTTATTCTTTTGCCCAAAGCTTTTACATAGTCTAAGTCCTGACATACTCCCTCGCCCTTTTCCGTTTCGGTGGCATTGGCAGGATCGACAAACAGTCTTACTCTCATGGAATTCCATCCCTGTAGTCTCAGGAATTCCAGCATGTCCTCGATGTTGTTGCCATCATGGTCCTTGTACATAGCTCCATGCTCCTCATATTTCGGGAGCATCGAAATGTCGCCACCCACATACTTCTGGGCGTATGTGTTTACAAGTAATGCACCTGCGATGAATAATAAAGTAATTATGCGTTTCATAATAGTTTGGTATTATTTTGTTATTAAAAATGTAAAGTCTTTTCGTAGAATAGTAGTGCTTGTTGCGGCTTGGCTGTTGTGTTTGCTGTTAAGGTTTAGGGGGAATGCCATGACATTCACGGCATGTCCCCCCTAAGTTCTCCTTTGTTAAAAAAAACATTATATGTTATCTCACCACGATTTTCTTGCCGTTGTGGATGTATATGCCTTTCTGGGCAGGAGCGGCTACGCGCTGTCCTCCTATAGTGTAATAGGCGTTGTCACCATACTGTACGTTGTCAGCCTTGATGCCATCTATGGCAGTCATGGTGCTTGTCACGTCGTTTGCCACGAGCTTACCTCCATAAGTTCCTGTAATCTCGAAATAAGTGTCCTCTGTGATAGGACCAAGGTCTGCTGTCTGTAGCTTTCCGCTTCCCTGGTTGAAGATGATGTTGAAGGAATATCCGGCTGTGTTCACGTCGAACTTATGATAATACCATTTCACTCCGTCTATGGTCTTGGTGTCTGTGATACTTGTGCCAGGCCATTTGGCCGTCAGCTCGGCAGGATCCCATGCATAGAAATATACAGGCGACCACTCAGGGTCTTTCAGATATACGGTGGCGGTGTGTGCCTTGAAAGGTTTCACTGTGTATTCTCTTGTGATGACACCACTTACTGTAGAGCCTGACAGGATGCCCACCTTGAGAGTCTCGGAACTGCTGATTCTTATCTTCGTGCCACTTGCCACCTGTGTGCTGTTAGCGGTAGGAGTGGAACCGTCAAGAGTATAGACAACCTTGGCATCCGATGATTGCGATACAGCAGACAGCGTTACGTCGAAAGCATCGGTGTAAGTACCTGATGCCTTGTCTGCCCAAGCCGTTCCCGTCGATTTTGACAAGTAATAGCGATAGTGATATCCCTTGGCAACCTGCACGTATGTCGATGATGCGGTATAGCCGTCAGGATTGCTTCCCACAACGACAATTAGGTTGCCCTTCGAACCCTTCACGTTGTTTGCGTAGTATTTGGTGTTGCTTGCGAAGTTGCTGTATGAACTTGTGTTGGTTATTCCGGCAGCCTTTCTTATGTCAATCATGTTCTTTATCTCCTGCTTGTAGTCTTTCCAGTGGGACAGGAAAACACATGGGGTACCAGGCATTGCAATGAGGAAAGCGTTGGCAGCCAAGGTGTCTTTCTTTATAGGGTCCTGCTGCTCAGTGGCAGAACGATACTGTGTGTCATGGTTCTCTACAAAAGTGACAGCATATCTGCTGTAGCCACTCTGGCTCATAAGGCTTGAGTTGGCAAGCTTTGTCCAGTTGTTGCCGTTGATGGCGTCGCGGACAGTATATCTGAATGGGAAATCGAAAGCCGCCGACATGATAGTGCCGTTGTCCTTGGTGCCGTCAACCCATGATTTCAGTGTGTTCACATTGCCGTCCCAGTATTCACCTACAGAGAATGACACACCACTCTCCTTGTTGTATTTTGCAGTATATGAGGCAGAGTAGCCTTTGGTCATGTCATATCTGAAACCAGAATAGCCAAGGTCGTTGAGCAGGTAGTCTAAATATACCTTTATGCATTTCTGCACGTTTGCACTTGTGTGGTCAAGGTCGCGGCATCCCGACCAGTCCTCGCCAGTGTCGTTATTGCCCAGTTTGTAGCCCTTGCTGTTAGACCATGTCTTGGTGGCTCCACCGTCATCATTGCCACAGATGTCACTTGGCAGCATCTGGTAATCCACACCTTTGTATGTCTCTTTGGGGAAGTCAACCCATGAGTTGCCTACACCAAGGTTGTTGCGGTGGTTTATCACCACGTCGGCAATGACACCGAGATTCTTGCTCTTGAAAGTGCTGATGAGTTTACGCAGCTCTGACTCTGTGCCGAACGAACTGTTCTGGTCGAAATAATAGACGGGCATATATCCCATGTTGTTGTAGCTGTTGTTGCAGTTGCCGCTTTGTGGAATCCAAATCAAGTCGAAATAGGAAGAAAGCTCGTCTGCCTGTGCCTCGAGAGTTGTCCACTTGGAGTCAACGTATGAATCCCAGTAGAATCCCTGTAGCATTACACCACCATAATTGTTCTGCCACCCCTGAGCCATAATGCTGGTGGCGAAGAATAATGATAAGATAGTTGAATAGATGTGTTTCATTTTCATTAAGTTTATAGTATTATGTTGTAAAGTTACAACATTCCTGGCTTTCATGGGGCAAATCCCTGTAATGTTATTCCAGTTTTTGTGCGCAATCGATTGTTCAAACGTTCCTTTTCTCTGTTTATATGAGGGGAATGCCATTCGTCGATATGGCATATCTACGGAAAAAAGACCTATGCAACGGATTCATCTCATACAGGCGGCGCAAGACAAACCAGATGCTGCGTGTGGAATGGGAACAGCCAATGCAGGATATAGTGGACAAATATGCATATCTTACAAAAGGCACACCGTATCTGCTTCCTGTCATACTGCATGACGATGGCTCGCACAGACGCCAGTATCTCACAACACTGCACCGCATTGACAGAAACCTCATGACAATAGGCGGAATGATAGGACTCAAGGCTCCACTTACGACATACGTGGCAAGACACTCATGGGCAAGCATAGCACATAAGATGAATATCCCTATTGGCATAATAAGCGAGGGACTCGGACACGACTCGGTGAAGACGACACTGGTGTATCTCGCTTCGCTCGACGCAACAATGATAGACAAGGCTAACCACAGGATTATCTCAATGCTGCGAAGATGACAATGTGGAGTTGAACAAATGGCGGAAAGCTACACCGGCACCAGTAAGACCTAAAGGGAATGCCCACCATATACCGGCAAGACCCATGCCCATCCTTATGCCAAGCATGTAGCCTACGGGAAGAGAAACCATGAAGTATGCCACAAAAGCAACGGTCATCAGTGGCTTAACCCTGCCTATGCCGCGCAGGGCATTGGAATAGGTATATTGCAGACCGTCACCAAACTGATAGGCTATAAGCGGGGCTATGCAGGATGATGCCAGCAAACCAACTTCTTCGTTGTCAGTGAAAAGACCTATAAGGTCTCTGCCAAACACAACAGTGGGAACGGAAAGGCAAAAGGCTATAAGCATGATAAGCCGGAAACCGGCAACCACATTGTCCTTCATGGCTACATGGTCTCCCTGACCGCTGAAGTAGCCCACCCTCACAGATATGGCTGCTGCCATTCCAAAATATATAAGATAGAAAAACTGGGAGATGGTGAGCATCACCTGATGGGCGGCCAAAGATACCATGCCTATCCATCCTACCATTACACCGGAAAGGGAGAATGCTGCCGTCTCCATACCCAACTGGGCTGCCAATGGTATCCCCATGCTCCACAGCCTGCGGAAGTCGGACTTGTTCATCTTTCCCGCAAACAGTCCTTTGCGCACCTCTCCATATCTCTTGCCCAGAAAGAACACACATGCTAATGCCACCATCATGAGCATGCGAGATATCAGAGTGGCGATACCAGCACCAGTCAGTCCCATCTCAGGGAAACCACACATGCCGTATATGAGCAGGTAGTTGCCGATGATGTTTATTGCCACACCGCCTATCATCGTCCACATTGGCACACGTGTGTGGGTGATGCCGTCAAACAACTGTTTCATCACATTGAAACAGCAGGCGAAAGGTATGGATATCATGTTGATGGCAAAATATGGGCGCATGACGGGAATAAGGTTCTGGGGTTGACCTAAACGGTCAATGAAGCAGTATGTAAGGAATAAGACTCCTGTAACGAACAGCCCCATCAGCATGTTGGCTGCTATCGCATTTCTCAGCACCTCACCAATCCTTGACTCATTGCCCTGGCCAAACAGGTTGCTCACCATGGGCGTAATGGCATTGCTGAAGCCAAGGCAAACAAGGAGACCGAGCACGAAAATGGAGTTGACGAAAGCAGCACCAGCCAGCTCCTCCGTAGAGTGATGACCTATCATTACCGTGTCGGCAACACCAAGCACAATAGTGCCAACTTGACCGATGATGATAGGGATGCCCAATGATGCTAAAGCCTTGTAATGACGCAGATATCTATTCATAACGAGAAAGCATGCACAAAGTATTATGTTTCAACTCTTCTGAGCAAGTTTAAACTTGCGAAACTTTATTTATGTGCAATCAAAATGCAAAAATAATACATTTCCCCGTTACATGAAAATTTATTGCCATAAATAAAACTGTTGACCTTTACGGATGACCAGATGATTCGCAGATGATGCTTTTGGGCTGATGTCAGATGCCTGTCATTTCAGCCTTATAATATCGCTCCATCTTGTCGTTGGATTGGGACTAATGTGGTCTCTCCTTATGGCATTGCAGAATGTAACGGCAATGCCGTTTTGTTTAGGATATTGAGATGTGGCAAGGATGACCTTGTCCTTGCCGCAGCATTTGTTCAAGCGATCTATTATTGTGTCAAGGCGTCGCATGCGCTGTATATCTTCGGCGTTTGTATCGAAGAGATTTAGCTGTAATGGGGAATCGGGATTAATGCCCATTACTATGACCCCTGCTTTTTTATACTGATAGCCTGGTCGGAAAATGCGTTCCAGTGCCTTGTTTGCAGCTTTCACTATTGTCATGGTGGCATTGGTGGGAGTGGCAAGCTGTATATCGCAGCTGTTCCAGTATTGTCCCAGATCATCACGGAAAGGGTCGGTGTTGATGAAAACGCAGATGATGGAAGCCACCGATTTCTGGCTTCTTAGTTTGCTGGCGCACAGAGTGGCGAAGTTATCCACATGTGTCTTAATCGTCTGAATGTCTGACACGCGTTTGCTGAAGCTTCTGCTTGTGCAGATGCTTTTTTTCATGGCAAGGGTCTCGTCAGGCACACAGTCCTCTCCGTTCAATTCCTTCCATGTCCTTAGAATGCACACATTGCGGAATGTTGCATTCACCCATTCCTCCGGTTTCGAAGCGAAGTCGGCAGCTGTTTCTATGCCCATCTGCATCAGTCGGGCGGCATATCGCCTGCCTATTCCCCATACATCTGATATGTCTGTGAGCGAGAGAGCCTTGATGCGTTGCCGTTCGTTGCCGATGATGCAGCAGTGGTGGTAGCCCGGATGTTTTTTTGCAAACCTGCTTGCTATCTTGGCAAGAGTCTTGTTTGCAGCGATGCCAATGCTGATAGGCATACCGGTACTCTTGACGACACGTTCGTGAAGCCTCGTGCCCCATTCTTTCAAATCGCTGTCCTTCATGATGTCAAGATTGACGAAGCACTCGTCTATGGAATAGCGGAAATGGTTAGGAGCCTCTTGCCTTATTATCTCCATTACCCTTCCTGTCATCTCTCCATACAATTCATAGTTGGACGAGAACACCGCTATCTTTTCCTTAGGGAACTGCTGTGCCAGTTGGAAATACGGCATTCCCGCCTTGATGCCCATGCGCTTTGCTTCGTTGGAACGTGCCACGATGCATCCATCGTTGTTGCTCAGCACAACGACGGGCTTGCCATTCAGGTCGGGGTGGAATACCCTCTCGCATGACACATAGCAGTTGTCACAGTCTATTATCCCATACATGTTCTCTCTATCTCCAGCGTTTTATGGTCCACGTGACGACACCCCATATTACAAAGTTGTCGCCTGCGTTGATTCGTATCGGTTCATATTTCTTGTTGGCTGGTACCAGTTCTATGTATCCTTCGGCTTTATGTGAGAGGTCAAGAGTCTTGATGGTGAATTCCTGGTTGACATAAGCCACTATGACATCTCCGCTGCATGCCTCAAGTGACCTGTCTATTACGGCTATGTCCCCGTCGTTTATTCCGAGTCCACTCATGGAGTCTCCATCTACTCTCCCGTAGAATGTTGCCTCCGGATGTTGTATGAAATCCCTGTTGAAATCGAGGCTGTCCCTTGTATAGTCGTCGGCTGGGCTTGGAAATCCGGCTTTAATGCCTGGGGCGAGCTGTAGCCTTAGGTTGTTGTTGAAATCTCCCTTTATGATATGTATCTTTGCCATGTGAGGTTTTGAGGTTTTTTGAGGTTATGAGGTTGTTTTGAGGTTTTGAGGTTGTTTTGAGGTTTTTAGGTTATGAGGTTGTGAGGTTTTTAGGTTATGAGGTTATTAGTTTTTTAGGTTATGAGGTTTTATGTGACTTCACCTGACACCTTAAACCTAACACCTTAAACCTAACACCTTAAACCTGACACCTTAAACCTTACACCCTGGCACCTTACATCCTGACACCTTATAATTACAATCTTCCCTTTTCGTTATAACTGTAGTATGCTCCGTCTGTGACGATAACGTGGTCGAGGAAATGGATGCGCATGGTTTCGCATGCCTTTTTGACATTCCGTGTGAGGTTGTCGTCGTTTCTGCTCGGAAACAGGTTGTTTGAAGGATGGTTGTGACATAGTGCAATGACGGTGGCATTGTTTACTATGGCCTCTTTCATTATCAACCGTATGTCAACGGCTGTCTCGCTTATCCCTCCATGCGACAGCCTTACTGGTTTGATGAGTCGGAAGCCCTGGTTTAGCAGGAGCACCCATGCTTCCTCCACGTCAAGGTCCTGCATGGTGGGATGCATGTATTCGTAAATGTCTTGTGGTGAGCTGAGGCGTCTCCTTTCCTCAACCTGTGTCTTCTGTCTGCGTTTGCCCAATTCGCAGGCTGCCAGTATGGTGATGGCTTTGGCTGGTCCCATGCCCTTGTATGCTGTAAGCTCTCGTATGGACATCTTCCCGAGAGTGTTAAGGTTGTTGGAGCAGTCGTTCATTATTCTTTTCATGAGAGCCACTGCGCTCTCGTCTGTCGAGCCTGAGCCTATGAGTATGGCAAGCAGTTCGGCATTAGAAAGGCATTCTGCTCCCAAAGCCTGCAGTTTCTCCCTTGGGCGGTCCTCCTCCGCCCATTCATTTATAGACAGTCTGCTCATTTGTAGAAAGTATTTTTGAATGCGGAATACTCGTCTTTCCCCATTACGCATCTCTTCCACCAAGCAGAGATGAATCCGAGTCCGTAGCCGATTAGTTGCGTGAATGCCGCTGCCACGGAGAGAACACCAACAGTGCTGTCGTGGTTCTTTACTGTTGCATCAACGCCTATGAGGGCTGCCCACAGAAAGACGATGGCTGTAGGGATGGCTGCCACCCATACGCATGGCACCGCTATGCCCACTATGAGCATTATAATCCATGCTGCCACACCGAGGGTGAATACCATTGGCATCATATGCACCAGCTTGAGAGATTCCGGATATTTCTTGTACAGGCTTATGCGTGCTATGCCACTGTTGAAGACCTGTCTGAAGAACTTGCGCAGGTCGGTACGCCTTTTGTGCCACACCCATGCCTCGGGAAACAGCCTGCATTTGCATCCTGCCTTGAAGATGCGGATGCTGAAATCGATGTCCTCTCCGAAGCGCATGTTTGAGAATCCTCCCAGTTGCGAATATACATCCCGCCTTATCCCCATGTTGAAAGAGCGCGGGTAGAACTTGTCGAGCTTCTTCTTCCCTCCGCGTATTCCTCCTGTAGTGAAAAAGCTTGTCATGCTGTAGCTGATGGCTTTTTGGACATTGGTGAACGAAGGGTGCGACCTGTCTGGTCCACCGAAGGCATCGGAAGGCTGCCGTTTCAGTTCCTCATCTATTGCAAGCAGATAGTCTTTTGGAAGCACTACATCGGAGTCGAGCACTATGATGTATTCTCCTTTTGCCCGTTCTGCTCCATAGTTGCGGCTTTGTCCCGGTCCGCTGTTCTCCTTATAATAATAATGTATGTCGAGTTGGTTGCTGAAGCCGGCACATTCTTTCTCGCATGGCTTGGCACTGCCATCCTCTACTATGATGACCTCGAAATCCTTCAGGGTCTGGCAGGTAAGGCTCTGAAGCAATTCTTCTACCTCGTCAGGTCTGTTGTAAACAGGTACTATTATAGAATATTTCATTGTTGTATGTCTATGCCAGAAGGCGGTTAATCTTATGCAAAGATACGACTTTTCTTCTTTCCCCAAAATTTTCAAGCATCAAAATAGCTGTTTCCCCAAAATCTTCACCTTTTCCACCATCATTTTCTTTGAAGTTGGTCTTCACGTTGTTGCGGCACAGCTGAAAGATGGACTGTATTTTAGTCTGTATGTAGAGGATGCTGCACATTGTTGTCTTGTTGGCATGGCAGCAGTCTTCGTTGAGATGCGTAGTGCCTGTATCTGAGCCATTTAAAACAGAAGGGATTCATCCTTCCATGTGAATTTAGGAAGGATGAATCCCTTGTTTTCAATATTATTGAAGGAAAATTATTCCTTTACCCTCTGCAGGTAGCTGCCATCGCGTGTGTCAACCTGTACCAGCTCACCTTCGTTGATGAACAGTGGCACGCGAATCTCCACGCCAGTCTCAAGAGTAGCTGGCTTAGTGGCATTTGTAGCGGTGTCGCCCTTTATGCCAGGCTCTGAGTGTGTGATGCGCAATACTGTCTTCACAGGCATCTCAGCATAGAGTATAGTTTCTGTGTCAGCATCGCTTACCACTTCCACGATGTCGCTCTCTTTCATGTATTCAACACCAGTGATGAGTTCCTTGGCAATTGGAATCTGGTCGAATGTTTCCTGGTTCATGAAGATGTAGTCAGAACCTTCCATGTATAGGAACTGATATGGACGGCGTTCAACGCGAACGTCCTCAAGAGCTTCGCCGATGTTGAATCTCTTTTCGAGAACCCTGCCGCTTACCACGTCCTTAAGTGTTGTGCGCATGATGGTGTTTCCCTTGCCTGGCTTAACGTGCAGGAAGTCAATGCAGAAGTAGAGCTTGCCATCCATTCGGATGCAAGTTCCTTTCTTGATGTCTTGTGATTTTATCATAACTTGTATTATTATTGAATGTTTGTTTTCATGAGTATAAATCCCATCTTATCAGATGGATATATCAAAAACAGGTGCAAAGGTAGTGAAAGTCGAAGACAATACAAAATAAAAAAGGCATTTTTTTATTTTTATTGTTGAGGCGCATCCTACTTTATCTAAAGGTAGTGAAAGTCGAAGACAATACAAAATAAAAATAGCATTTTTTTATTTTTATTGTTGAGGCGCATCCTACTTTATCTAAAGGTAGTGAAAGTCGAAGACAATACAAAATAAAAATAGCATTTTTTTATATTTATTGTTGAGGCGCATCCTACTTTATCTAAAGGTAGTGAAGTCGAAGACAATACAAAAAAAATGTCTTATTTCTTGGTTGTTACAAAAAAAATAAGTAATTTTGCACCCCAAATAAGAGTGGAATAGTCTTCTCATGGCAATTTGTCCGCTCCTTTTTAGGTGTAAAAAACAATAACAAATAATATAGAACGATGAAAAGAACATTCCAGCCGCACAACAGAAGAAGGGCTAACAAGCACGGTTTTCGTGAGAGAATGGCGACAAAGAACGGTCGTCGCGTATTGGCATCTCGTCGCGCCAAGGGTCGCAAGAAACTTACTGTTTCTGACGAACATCATGGCAAATAACCCATAACAGGGAGATTATTGAGCGAAAACGGAAAGAAGTAGAGGATAACCTTTGCTTCTTTCCGTTTTTTTATATACTTTTGTAGGCAGATATCGCTCTGTGGCGGATGACATGCCGGCAGGAGATTGCTAAACAAGAACAACGATAACCATTATGGCAAATAAAAACTTTCTGAACAAAATAGCCAGTCCTTATGTGTGGGGAAATGCGTTGGCAGCTGTAATAGTTGTCATATGGATCTGCATAGGAGTGAAATGGGGTATTGACTATTACACGCACCATGGAGAGTCTGTGGTGGTTCCGAACATAGAGAAGATGCAGCTTGACGATGCCAAGGACAAACTTGAAAGCATTGGCTTGCAGGTTGCGGTAAACGATTCTGGCTATGATGCCAAGCTCCCTCCAGACTGCATTCTCGCCCAGAACCCCAAGTCTGGCAAGCGTGTGAAAGGTGGCTATGTGGTGTATGTCACTGTCAATGCTGCCCATCCGCCGATGCTCACCATTCCCGATGTCATAGACAATGGTTCATGGCGTGAGGTTCGTTCCATGATGCTTTCTGCTGGTTTCAACATGGTGGAACCAGAATACATACCAGGTGAGAAAGACTGGATATACTCCATCAAGGCTAACGGAAGGCAGGTTAAATATGGCGACCGGGTGTATGCGTCTGACAAGATACAGCTTGTAATTGGAAATGGACTGAGAGGAGAGGCCGACTCCATAATGTTTGACAACAGTGACGTGGAAATCGAGCAGAGGGAGGTTGACGTGCCGGTTTATGATTATGAGGAAGTGGAAGTACTCGTAGATGGTGAGGGTAATGAATTGTGAAACGCCGCTCCTTAGAAAGTGGAAACAAATTGGGAATTATGATTTCTGACGATGACATTCTCGTTGACGATATAGAAGACATAGAGGACGATGCCACGCAGCTCTTTGAACACTTCCGCATAGATGCCGACAAGGGGCAGGAGCCCATGCGTGTAGATAAGTTCTTGTTCGAGCATTTGCAGCATTCCAGCAGGAACAGGATACAGAAAGCTGCCGATGCCGGTTTCATCCATGTTAACGGTAAGCCCGTGAAAAGCAATTACAAGGTGAAGCCCGGCGATGCAGTGACGTTGATGCTCGATACTCCAAGGCACGACACGTCGATACAGCCAGAGGACATACCTTTGGATATTGTCTATGAGGACGACGAGGTGATGGTCGTGAACAAGCCTGCCGGCATGGTGGTGCATCCCGGTGTGGGAAATTTCCATGGCACACTGGTAAACGCTGTGGCATGGCATATGCGGAATGTGGAGAGCTATGATCCTGACAATCCTGAAGTGGGACTTGTACATCGCATAGACAAAGACACCAGCGGTCTTCTCGTCGTTGCCAAGACCCCAGAGGCAAAAGCCGGTCTTGGTGCCCAGTTCTTCAACAAGACGACACACCGCAGCTATCTTGCGTTGGTATGGGGCAACTTTGTGGAAGACGAGGGACGTATAGAAGGAAACATAGGCAGAGACCCGAAAGACAGGTTGCGCATGGCAGTGTTCCCTCCCGACAGCGAGATAGGCAAGAGTGCTGTCACACATTACAAGGTGATGGAGAGGTTTGGATATGTCACACTCGTGGAATGCCGTCTGGAGACAGGGCGTACCCACCAGATTAGGGCGCACATGAAACACCTGGGGCATCCACTCTTCAGTGACGAGAGATACGGAGGGTGTGAGATTATCAGGGGAGAGAGGAGCAGCTCTTACAAGGCTTTCATAAATAATTGCATGGCAATATGTCCACGGCAGGCTTTGCATGCAAGGTCATTGGGTTTCGTACATCCTGCTGACGGAAGGCAACTTGACTTTTCTGTCCCTTTGCCTAACGACATGGAGGAACTGATAAGCAAGTGGCGTCGGTACATGGGACCTTAAGACCTGACACCTTAAGACCTGACACCTAAAAATAGTATTAACTTGTTGACTTGTTGACTTGTCAACTCGTCAACTTAATTAAAATATAAAAATATGAAATTGAACAAGAATTCGGTGAACAACAATAAAAGGACTATTGCTATAGTGTGTGGAGGAGACTCCTCCGAGCATGATGTGTCCCTCCGCTCAGCACAGGGACTGTATTCCTTCTTCGACAAGGACAGATATAACGTGTATGTCGTGGATGTGAAAGGGACAGACTGGCATGTCAACCTTGCCGACGGGAGCATAGCCGTCATTGACAAGAATGATTTCTCATTCATGGAGAATGGCAAGATGAGACTTTTCGACTATGCTTATATAACAATACACGGCACTCCCGGCGAGAACGGTATCATGCAGGGATATTTCGACCTTATCAACATGCCATACTCCACCAGCAGCGTACTTGTTGAGGCAATGACATTCAACAAATATGTCCTTAACAATTACTTGCGTGGATTTGGTGTCAACGTGGCTCCAAGCATCCTGATCAGGAGAGGAGAGGAGGAGACACTCGACGAGCAGAGGGTTATGGATGAGATTGGGATGCCATGTTTCGTAAAGCCTTCAGCTGATGGAAGCAGTTTCGGAGTGTCGAAGGTGAAGAACATAGACCAGTTGGCACCAGCTCTCCGCCTTGCCTTCATGGAAAGCGATGAGGTGATGATTGAGAGTTTCATGGAAGGCACCGAGATATCAATAGGCGTTTACAAGACAAGGGAGAAATCCGTGGTGCTGCCAGCTACAGAAGTAGTGACCAGCAATGAGTTCTTTGACTATGATGCGAAATACAATGGTCAGGTACAGGAGATAACCCCTGCCAGGCTCAGCGATGACGTGGCAAGGAAAGTGGCAGACGAAACGAGCCGCATTTATGACTTGCTGCATGCCAATGGAATATTGCGCATAGATTATATAATAGGCAAGGATGAGAATGGAGGTGACAAGATTATGATGCTTGAGGTGAACACCACTCCGGGCATGACAGCCACAAGTTTCATTCCGCAACAGGTGAGGGCGGCAGGACTTGACATAAAGGATGTCCTTACAGATATTGTAGAGAACCAGTTCTGAGCAGAAGCGGTTGTTCCACTTTTTTCAACCTTTAACACGACAGACTTATGGCAACAGATAACTACTCTCAGTTCGACGAGATACGGCCGTTCAACCCTTCGGAGCTTCCCGCTGTTTACGACAGGCTGCTTGCTTCTGAGCAGTTTCGCAAGGTTCTGACTTATCTCTATCCTGGCGTTGACATGCAGACAATAGCGGGCATGATGCATAGGTGCCGGACAAATCTTGAGTTCCAGAAAGCCTTATGCTATCCTTTCCTTGAGCAGCTGTTGGCAAAGGCGAGCCATGGATGCGACATGGATGCCTCTGCCATCGACAGTGGCAAGAGATATACTTTCGTGAGCAACCACAGGGACATCGTACTCGACTCAGCTCTTCTCGACAAGATGCTCATAGACAATGGCTTCACTACGACATGCGAGATTGCCATAGGCGACAACCTGCTGTCACTGCCTTGGGTAAGGGATTTGGTCAGGGTGAACAAGTCTTTCATCGTGGAGAGAAGTCTGCAACCAAGGCAGATGCTCATGGCAAGCAAGAGGCTGTCGGAATACATGCATCTTGTTATTTCTGACAAGAACGACAATATCTGGATTGCCCAGCGAGAGGGTAGGGCAAAGGATTCTGACGACAGGACGCAGCCTTCTGTGCTTAAGATGATGGCGATGGGTGGCGACCGCAACCCGATAGAAAGTCTGAAACAGATGCACATCGTTCCGCTTGCCATATCTTATGAATATGATCCATGCGACTATCTGAAGGCTCGCGAGTTCCAACTTAAGCGTGATGTTGAGGGTTGGAAGAAGAGTCCACAGGATGACGTGGAAAGTATGCGGGTTGGCATAATGGGTTTCAAAGGCAGAATACATTACCACTGTGCCCCGTGTGTTGACGACTGGCTTGAGAGCATTGGCTCCACGTTGCCAAAGACAGAGTTGTTCAATGCTCTTGCCGAGGAGATTGACAAAAGGATATTCTCTTCCTACAGGTTATATGCCAACAATTATGTAGCTGCCCATATGCTTGGTGATACCGACTATTCTGACAAGTTCACAAAGGAGGAGGAAGAGACATTCATGAGATACATTGATGGACAACTTACAAAAATAGATATTCCTGACAAGGATGAAGAGTATCTTAGGGAGAGGTTGCTGGTGATGTATGCCAATCCTTTGTTTAATAGTTTAAAGGTTTAATGGTTTAAAGGGTTTGAAAGGGTTTAATGGTTTAAAGGGTTTGAAAGGTTTTAATGGTTTAAAGGGCTTGAAAGGTTTTAATGGTTTGAAGAGTTTGAAGGTTGAAAAATCAATAATCAGTCATCAGTCATCAATAATCAATATTCAACATTCAACATCCTCAATATTTCTATCTATATTGTTCGTGACGACAATGTTGCTGTCATGTTCCAGAGAGGGATATGATACAGGAGATGGTGAACTGTCGTATCTCAAGGCAGACTTTGTAGAGGCTCGTACCGCACCGGCTAAGATGTTTGTGTCGGCAACTACGGACGACGGTGTGGATTTGTTGCTGAGTCCTGCTCTGGAATGTGAATGGGCAACAACGGCTGACAGTACATACAGGGCATTACTTTATTATAAGATAGGTGAGGGCAATGCCGTTGAGCCTGTCACTGTTTCAAGAGTAATGGTTCTTGAACCTCATGCAATGGCTGATGGCGATGACATGAAGACAGATCCTGTGAGGTTTGAAAGTGCATGGTTGAGCAACAATGGCAGATATATAAACCTTGGACTGTATCTCATGACGGGAGTAGAGGAAGGCATTGACTCTCGCCATACCATAGGTATGATTATGAATAGGACAGGTGACAGCGTGACACTTACTCTGTATCACGACCAGGGTGGAGTGCCGGAGTATTATAGTTCAAGACTCTATGTCAGTGTCCCTGTGGAAAGCGTCAAGGAACATGACACGGTTACGATTGTTGTAAACACATACGAAGGAAAGGTCACAAGGACCTTTCCAATATCTCTTCAAGCACATTGAGGTCTTCGTCAGTCGTTGCCCAACTGGTAACGAAACGGCAAATGGTATGCTCATGGTCATATTTGCCCCAATGCGTGAAAATCACTTCTTTCTCCAGTCTCTTCACCTGCTCGTTGCGGAGAATGACAAACTGCTGGTTTGTTGGTGACTCTATAAAGAATCGGCAGCCTTTCCTCTGGAACATGTCCCTCATGCGCTCAGCCTTCTCGTTGGCATTCCGTGATATTTCAAAATAGAGGTTGTCTGTGAACAGAGCTTCAAACTGTAGTCCGAGTAACCTTCCTTTTGCCACCAATGCTCCGTGTTGCTTGATGATGTTGAACAGATGTGGATGTGCGTTGTTGTGTGTGAACACTACAGCCTCGCCGCACAATGCTCCGATTTTAGTTCCTCCTATGTAGAACACGTCGCAGTGGTGGGCAAGATACTGTAGGGAGATATCATTGCCAGTGGCTGTGAGTCCATATCCCAGCCGTGCTCCGTCAACATAAAGAGGTATGTCGTATTTCCGGCATATACAGTACAGCTCATCCAGTTCCTTGGCAGTGTATAGCGTTCCGTACTCTGTCGGGAAAGTGATATATACCATTCCTGGATAGACAGAGTGAGAGGCGTTGCCATCGTGCATGAAGTCATCGAGATATTTGTCGAGGACGGCAGCCTCCATCTTTCCGTCCTTCTCACCAATGGTTATTACCTTATGTTCTGTAAACTCTATCGCTCCAGCCTCGTGTGTGTTTATATGTCCTGTTGCCACGCTCACCACACCCTCATAAGTATGTAGTATGGAGTCTATGATGGTAGCGTTGGTTTGTGTGCCTCCCACAAGGAAACACACCTGCGCATTGGGAGCATCGCATATCTTTTTTATCTTTTCCTTAGCCGCATCGCAGTATTTGTCAAAGCCATAGCACAGTGTTTTCTCGTCGTTTGTCTCAACAAGTCTCTGCAGTACCTTTGGATGGGCACCGTTGTTATAGTCGCATTCAAATGAAATCATATTTTTTTTAAGGTTTTTGAAAGTTGAAAATTGAAAGTTGAAAATTGAAAGTTGAAAAATCCATCTTCCATCTTCAATTTTCCATCTTCCATCTTCAATTTATGAAGACTTCATAAGGTTTAAGGTCTTAAGGTCTGCCCCAAAACTCAAGTTTCGATGCAGACATGTATCCCAGCAGTTTGCCACCTTGTGTATATACCCTTATCCATTTCTTGTCCATGTCATTTACGTTGCCAAGGACGATGGAGCCATCTTTTACCTTGCTGCTTATGGCACCACCAGGAGCTTTCCTTACATTGGTATATCCACCTTCGTCAACGACAAAGAAAGGTTCCACGTCATCTCGTGGATAATCAACGACCTTGTTTCTCGCCATATATCCTATTTTACTGGCGTAGCCATCAGTAGAGCCGTCATACACGGCGACCCATCCGTTGCCAAGGTCAGTGTAGTTTATGCAAGTCCCATCCATATATTTATCCACTATGCGATAGTTCGTTCCGCATCCGGAACGTACATTAGTGTATCCCCCTTCATTTTTCACAAGACCCTGTGATTGGAATTGAGCCAAGCAGTTGACAGTCATAAGACTCATTAGAGTCAAAAACAACATTTTCCTCATGGTTTCTCTTTTTCGTTGATGTTACAATTGTTATTAGGATGCAAATTTACAATAAATACATGAGAATACGCATCAGTAAAATAAAAAAAATATCCATACGTGGGTAAATGATGCAGATATACATCTTATGATCGGGAGTTTATGTTTCGCAAGTGCTCAACATAACACCTCACCCTCACACCTAATAACCTCATATGGTTATGGTGGTTAGGGAAAAGTTAAACTATATGACAAGGGCATCGCAATGCTTTGCGATGCCCGATGCAATGCTTTGCGTGAGATTATGAGGTCGTTGTCAGTGTCAACAGGGCACCTGCCATGAGCCTGCGCGACCTAAGATAATTTGTGAAGATGCGCTTGTCGGGTGTCCTTGCTAAGAGAAAATAGAAAGCAAAAAACAGCATCAACGCCAAAGCAATGCCAAGAGAATCGTTGTATAGTGCTTTGTTAGAGCAAATCATAATGTTTAACGTTTAATCAACGTAAGCTCTTTAAAATATAAATACTTGAAAATTTGTTGATTCATTATTCCGTTTTGTCTGAGTTCTTGCCAAAGTATGGGTCTATTTTCAGAAAGGCGGTCACAAGGAATGTAATGGCGCAGCTTGCCATGACAATGATAAAGAACATGCGATAGCCCACAGCATCCTTTATGAATCCAGACAACATGCCCGGTAACATGAGACCGAGGTATGATATTCCGGTACAAACGGCGTAATGGCTTGTCTTGTATTGTCCCTGACTGTAATACAGCATGTATAATGTGAGTGCTGTGAATCCGAGTCCATATCCAAACTGTTCTACGAAAAGGCAGAGGCTCACTATTGTCATGTCTGAGATTAGTGTATAGCTCAGTATTATATAGACGACGTCAGGAAGAGTGATGGCGCAGACCATAGGCCAAAGCCACTTTTTCATTCCATCACGGCTTACGAGCACACCTCCTACAATGCCTCCGAGCAGTAGTCCTATTAGTCCGATGGTTCCATTGGCAAGTCCGAATTCCTGAGGTGACAATCCGAGTCCTCCGTGCGAGTTTGGTCTCATAAGGAATGTTTTAGTCATTGTATTCAGCAGAGCTTCAGGGAATCTGTAGAAGAGCAAGAACATCAATACGGCTATTGTCTGTCTGACTGGGAACTTTGTAAAGAAACTTGCAAACATGGAGTGTAGTCCTTTTGCTACCTCGCGCAGGCTTTCTCCAGACTGACTGTCATCCTTTGGTCGTGGCATTGCCACACCATGGTATAACCAAAGAGCGATGAACAATCCGGCGAGTCCGTAGAAGATAAGGCTCCATGAGAATGCTATCTTGTTTCGGAACACCACTTGCAGCACTCCGGCAAATGATATGAGTATGCCGTTTCCGAAAATTACGGCAATCCTATAGAATGTATTTCTGATGCCCACGAACAATGCCTGCTTGTGAGCATTGAGTTCTATCATGTAGAATCCGTCTGCCGAGATGTCGTGTGTTGCGCTTGCAAATGCCATTACGAAAAGGAAGAACATTGTTCCTTGAAACCAGAAAGCCGTTGGTATTGTGAATGCTATACCTGCAAGTGCAGCTCCTATTAGTAATTGCATGGACAGAACCCACCATCGCTTGGTCTTCAAAAGGTCGATAAAAGGACTCCATAAAGGTTTAATTACCCATGGCAGTGCAAGCCATCCTGTGTAGAGTGCAAGTTCTGCATCAGACAGTCCCATTTGCATGTACATCACAGGAGCAAGTCCTGTCACGAGTACGTTTGGCAGTCCTTCTGCGAAATACAGTGATGGAACCCATCTCCATGCCTTGTCTATTCTTTTCATAATTCCATATTGTTAGTGATTGTAGAAGCCTTACCCAAATAAAGGTTGAAAGGTTATTAGGTTAAAAGGTTATTAGGTAATTTCACCTTAAGCCCTTAAGACCTGAACCCTAAAGGTAATAACTTGTTGACTCGTCAACTAAAATTAATTATATAGTGTCGTGATTTCAGAATCTCTGTAATAGAATTTCAGTATCTCGTCATATTTATATCCTTTCTCTCCCATTACAGCTGCACCTATCTGGCAAAGTCCTACTCCGTGTCCCCATCCTGAGCCATGGAGTATGAATGCTGTGGGCAGTCCTTCTGCATCCATTCCTTTTTTCTCTATGGTGAAGGCTGAACTGTAGAGATGAGAATGACTTAATGTACGCCTTATCTCAAGTTCTTTGCCTATGTTGACGGTCTTCTCTGTTCCAACAATGGAGAGTAGGCTTATCCTTCCGCTTTTTCCCGTCTTGAGAGGTATGAGGTCTTTTATCTTTCCTATGTTCATATTGAGACGGCTGCTTACCAGTTCTGTTATCTCCTTCTGTGACAGTTCCACAGTCCATCTGTAAAAGTCTGTTGTCTCAAGGTCGTAATCGTTGAGTACCTGTGACAGAATTTTCTTGTCGGATGTGTTACAGAAGGGGTCTTTAACAGACACTAAATATGGTTTTTGCACATCTTCCCAGCAATATTGGAATTCTTCTGTTGCGCCACCACAGCATTTGCCGAATCTGGTGTCGCATATTTTTCCGTCATAAGTGAGCACCTGTCCTTTAGTCTCGTTGACGGCTTTCTCGACATTAGGGTTGTCAGCTTTGGTAATTCCTTGGTATCTTTGGCAATGGTCGTCTGCGCATACATCGAAAATAGTATGGTCTCCCCCGTCATGCCAGCGTATTAAGCAATCGGCATTTTTCTGTATGGTGAAGAACCCACCGTCTTTACCCTCGTTGTTCCGTCTTTTCTCCATTTGTGCCAACAGCCAGCTTCTGGATATTACGGCATGAGCCTTCAACAGTTCCAGTGAGGCAGTGGCTTTCATCTCACTTGCAATGACACTTGTTATATAACTTTCGACCGGGAGGTCGTTTATTGCACAGATGCATCCAGACTCCACCACGAGTCTCAGTGCACCCATGAATGTTTGTGTCTCTTTCCTTTCCCAGTGGAAATCAATTCCTATTACGACATCCGAGATAGAGAACGTAGCATCTGGGTCACTTGGTGTGAAAGTCAGTTCCCTATAGCATTCACCATTCCAGAGAATGCCTCCGTCGCTGATTCCAGCTATCTGTTCTCCTTCAATGTTTTCACCTTTGGCCGTGAATGGTTTGTGCAGGTAAAACCGTATTTCCTTACCACTTACTATACCTACGCTGACAAGCGGTTCTGTATGTTCATTCTTGTTTTCTTCGCCTTTCTCTTTCATGAGTGCGATGTCAGTAAGTTTTGCGTTGATTGTTGTCTCCTGAACCTTACTGATTGCTATTTCGTTGAATATGCTTTCAACATCTTTCTCTGTCAAGGTGTTATAATCTTCCTCTATTGGAGTAATGACGAGTCCAGACATGTCAAGTGCTCCGGGACTTATGAGGTGCTGTTCCTTACCATTGGCATAATAGCACAGCGGTCTGTGTCTTCTCCTCGGGAATACTACTACAAGGGTAAATTCCTCTTCCTTCCATGCTACTATGTTCATCATTGGTTCCTCGTCATCTATCTGCATTGGCATGGCGTTGTATAGCATACAGAAGAGCCTGTTTGCGTTGTCTGCATCGTCACTTCTTATGAGGTATGCCGGTATGGGATAATCTTTGATAAGTCCTATTCCATTAACTTCATTCCTGCCAACAATCCATTCTATGCTACCATACAGCCTTCGCCATTCTTTCTGAAGAGGCAGCAAACCCGTGGAGACTGCCTGAAAATGGCAATGGTCTGGTGCGCTTGCTCCACATTTCGGTCCATTGTAGAAGACGGTAAGTTCTGGGAACAGCCTCAATATTTCTGTTATCTCGTGGAAATTGTCTATTATACGCTGTGGTTTATGGTCAAGGGATGGTATGGTAAAATGCTCTGGCAGTATTGGATAGGGGTTGACGAGGAGCTCAAATCCACCTGGCAGGTTTCTTGTAATCTGCTCTTTCGGCCTGTTCTCGGCACATAGGAAACATTTCCTTTTCTCAATGGCTTTCCTGTCGATATTGGCGGCAGTGCTTCCTATTCTTGCTGGGTTGAACTGTAGTGTCCAGAACGCATTGTCCCCAACGGTTCTTGTCTTGACGTCCTGTAATGCAGCAAACCTCATGTTGGCATCTTTCCATGTCTCCAGTTGTCTTGTAAGGAAACGCTTGATGCCACTTTCTGTTCTCTGTTCATCTACTGCGTTCTTTCTGTAAATTCGCCCATTACCGTTTTGTCCATACGTTCTTGCATTGATGGAGTTCATCTTCTTGCGGGCAGCAATCTCGATAGTTCTTAAGCTATCCTTATAGAAGTTGTTTGCATTTACCCTGTCTATGCTTAATGCAGCGTCGCTGTTGCCTCCCCATCTTCTGCAAAGATACAGCTCGTCGTATATGCGACCAATCCTGTAGTGGCGTGAGAACGAGAGTCCCATTGCGTAATCCTCTCCATAGCTTGTGTCTGGAAACCTTATTTGTCTTGCTAAGGGTGTGAAGAATGCTCTTGGGGCACCAAGACCGTTTATTCGAAGTGCATTGTTGCATCCGTTGTTTTCTGTCCACTCTCTGTGGTCAATAATACCCGGTGGCAGCGTGTTGAGGTTGAAGTCGCACATTCTGTATGCCCCTATTATCATTGCTGCATTTTGTTCATGGAAAGCATCGACAATTCTCTGTAGGGTATATGGAGAAGAGTAGAGGTCATCGCTGTCAAGCTGTATGGCGAAGCGTCCACATCGGCTGTCGTCTATTGCAACATTCCAGCATCCCCCTATTCCCAATCCTGTATTATCTGGAATGATATGTACAAGCTTCTTGTTGTCATGGTACTTGCACAGTAGTTCCGTTGTGGCATCTGTTGAGTGGTTATCGACAACAATGACGTTGTATCTGAAGTTTGTCTGTTGTGACAGGGCACTATCTACGGCGTTGCATATTGTCTTCTCTCTGTTGAAGACGGGAATGACTACTGATGCCTCAATTTCAAATTCCTGTTCGTTGAAGTCAGGCCTTTCATAAGCTGAAGTGTCAACAAGTGCTCCGATGGCTTCCAGATGTTTCGTGGCAACCTGCTCCATCTCAATCTGTGAGTTCCTGTTTTTCGGGTTTACATAATCGAATTGTCTCTCTCCACTCGCTCTCAGGTCAAGTTCTTTTTCTGTGTATAGAATCTCATTGAGATGAATAATGCTTCCCCATCTGCTAAGCCACAGCCTAAGGTCATACCATCCAGCAGATAAATAGTTGGCGCATTCTTCCGTCCTTGCATATTCTCTCAGAGCCTCACCGTTAATCATTACCACTGAGCCAAAATCGAAGTCATCCCTGATGCTTCCTTCCTGATATTCAATGGTAGGATGCTCTATGGTATTTCCCTTCTCGACGGAGTAGTGGTCAGAGTAGAGTAGGGCAGCATCAGTATCGTCAGCCACTCTTGCCATTCGCTCAATGGCATGTGTCCCCATGGTGATATCTGTCAGTTTGAGTATGCACAGTGCATAGTTGGCTGTACATTCCTTGGCTATTCTATGCATTGTAGCAGAGGATAGGATATTGCAGACATGAATGAAGGAACATCCCTGTGGAGCCTCAGTATCCTCTAATTCTTTGTCAGCTATCATCAGGTATATGTGTCTGACTACTCTTGATCCACCAAGGTGTCTGATTATATTCTCAGAAGATTTAGAATCCTGATAAGGCAGGAAGCAATCTATTTTGTTTATCATGTTTCAAATGTTTTTGCAAACTTACAAAAAAAAATGATATAATTCAAGTTTCGCAAGTTAAAAACTTGCTTAAAGTTGACAAGTTGACGAGTCAACAAGTTGTTACCTATTATGGTAACTTCCTTTCCTCTCCCATTGGAGAGGGATTGGGGGTGAGTCTTCAACACGTTTTTTCGCTAAGCTCAAGGAAACTCCTGACAGCATGTCGAAGACATGCGAACCAACGGTCACTGGCCGAAGGGAAAAGGAGTTCCCTTGAGCTTAGCGAAAAAACTTGAGTTAAGGAGTTAGAAGGAGTTAAGTATCAAAGTCCAGTTCCATGCGCAAAGCCACAACGTAAGGACTGCAACGCTACACCTTGCTAAAATTTTTGTAGTTCCATGTGACAGCTTGATAGTGTATGCATAGGCTATTGGCATTATGAATATCCAGTCTGCAGCCATTATATAAACTTCATTTATTCCGAAACCAAGGACGAAATGCAGCAAGACGTCAATAGCTGTCCACGAAAGACACAATAGCATGAATTTCTCTCGTCTTCCCATCCACAACCCAATGAGAAACATTATGACAGCCACTGCCTCAGCAATATAGTTATATGCATGTGTGTATTCAACGAACATGGGGCGTGTGTGGCTCATGTCCTCAAGAAGGTATTTGTCATGTAGTTGTATTGATTCTCCGAAAAAATTGCTTGACAGGGTCTTAGTTCGCGATGTTGTCACATCTGTCAGGTTGAGTATGGGCATGTCGCTCATAGGTTTGCCTCTGTGGTCGGTTAACCATTTGTTGCGAGAGTCTGCCCATGCATCCAGTTCCTTGCCCTTACCTTGACTCCGTTTCTTGTTCTCAATGCGTTTGGTTTCCTGTTCCTGTGGTTCCAATATGGTTACATACTGTATGCACCATATTGCAAGGAGAGTGGCTAATGGAATGAAAACAGTCACAAACAGGGCTTTTGGACTCCATGCCTTTCGTTTGTTTGCAAACCAAAGGGATATAAATGTCTTGGCACCGTTGGTGAGTGTGATGCCAGCAGTGAGGAACAACAGAATGCCAGTCTTGATAAGTGGCATTGGAGTTTTCTCAGCGAGATGTCTTCCGGTTATATATAATGTAAGTGTCAGCAGGAACAATGATATGACAAAATGATCTGGAACGATGCAAGCAACCATTATATGACCAATGGAAAACAGAGACAGTGTGAGCAATGCAGCATCACCCTTTCCGACACAAACCACGTGGCGCATTATCCTGAATATGAATATTGACGTATAGAATGCGCAGAAAATGTCAATGGCATGCATGATATATACCGCACAATTCTGTCCTGTAGCATCCATCAGCCATTGGTTGAGCCAATATAGAGGATATAGAACAGACAGAAACAGAGGGTGTCTCGATGTCTCGAAATGAACCCTTAGATTCGATAGGGTGATAAACGACCAACAGTCATATCCTGACATTCTGAAGTTTTTGTAGAAGATGGTCCAATATCCCAATTTTCCAGATTTGAAGAATATGTCTGGATAGCTGAGTATGGTGAGGGTAGTGAATGCCGCAATGACAACGAGTGTGGCTATGGCAACAGGATATTCTTCTTTCGTAATCTTTAGAATCATTGTACTCTATTCTTTTTTAGTTGACAAGTTTACAAGTTGACGAGTCAACAAGTTAATACTATTTTTGTTTACAAGTTGACAATGCTTGTTTTACTCGTAAACTGAAGAAAGTAACAACTCTGTGTTATATACAAGTAAAAAACATGTCAGCATAATCAGCGTGGTCCTCAGGATGACAAGCTGTCGTCCTTGGAAGTTTTTCAAGAGGTAGCTAATAGTTATCGGAAAGACGAATGCCCAATGGGCTGACATTATATATATCTCATTGATTCCGAATCCAATTCCTAAATGAAGCATCATGTCGAGAGCAAAGAAAGAAACGACAGTCCACATGAACCTGTCCTTTCTGCCAGCTATGATGCCAGCCAGGAGTAGTATCGCAATAATGGCACCTGGAATATATAGTAGCCATGAGTGGTATTTGACTATTACGGGACGGCTTTTCAGTACGTCCTCAAGCAAGTAGTTCTTGTGCAGTAGTATGGATTCTCCAAAAAGATTATGTACTATGGCATCACTGCGTGAAGTGGTGATATCTGTCCAGTTCCAGAATTCTCCTTTCTTTATAGGGCGTCCTGTATGTTGCGCCGCCACGGTTGATTTTGCCTTGCGCATCCTTTCTGTCTTGCGCTTTTCCAACAATTCCTTTTTCTTGGCATTGAGGATGGCAGTGTCTTTTACATCCATGTTCTCTGCCATTTTCAAAAAAGCCTTGTTGTCTTCTTTCTTTTCAATGCGCTCCTTCATCTTCTTGTGGGCAATCCAGTCTGGATAGACAAACTGTTCATACTGGAACTGGGTGAAAAGCCATAGCAAACCGGCTGGCAATATCACGGCAGAGGCAAGATAGAGAGGATGGAAGATTTTCTTTCCGTTAGTGAAAAGTGAGGCAATATACACTTTTAGTCCGTTGTTTAGTGATATTCCGGCAGTCAATACGAATAGCAGTATTGTTTGCCATATGTTGAGCGTCACGCCTTTTCTCATTTTCCTGCCACTTACCAAAAGAACAAACAGCAGTGCCGTCATGGAAATAATGAAATGGTCGGGAACGATAGATGCAAGCATCACGTATGCAAAGCTGAAGTTCATAATGGAAAGAATCCCGGCATCAAGAGACTTCACTCCTACAATGTCACGAAGTATGCGAAACAGAAACGAGAATGCCATTGTCGATGAGGCTATTAGGATTATAGCCACTACTATCTGGACACAGTTGACTCCTGTAAGGTCTGTAAGGACCTTGTTAAAAAGATAGGCCGGATACATCATCTCTGCAAGCAAAGGGTGTCGGTGTATATTGTAGAACCCCATGCCCCAGTCTGTAACTACATTATATGTCAGAGGGTCGAATCCTGACACGTGGAAGGTCTTGACAAAAAACCATTTGTAGCTCTTCTGTAGTGGAGAGAGGCGGTCCCAGTATGCCGCTACCATCATGAAATTCATTACGACAGACCAAAGCATGAACCCCAAAGTCCATGCGTTCATGCCGAGAAATCTCCACTCTTTTCCTTTGGACATACATACAGAGTGTGAGTTGTTGAAGCCTGTATTATGAGAATTGAGCATTTTTCTTTTCATTTTATCCTTTGTTGTTTCCTTTTTTCAGGAAGAATCTTACTAATATGAAGTTGACTGGTACACAAATTGCGAACATCGGTATAAGCGAGACACGCTCAGACATGCCTATTAATTGTATAAACACATAGAGAGTTGATGTCTGCAATATGAAGTTTATTGCATGGGAAAGCAGGAATCCTAACCCCTTGCCAATCGTGGGCTGGACATTGAATGTGTATTTTGTAGATGCAATGTAGTTGAATGCAAGGCTTACTGCGTAACCAAGAGTGTTGGAAATGGCATAGTTTACATACCCAACTGCCACAAGGTATATAGTTGTCTGTATAATAGTGGCAATAACTCCCACGACACCAAACCTCACGATTTCTTTCCAGTTGCGCTCCTTGCTTTTCCCAAATGGCTTGAAATATGAGGCATCAGCATATTCCATCATTTTCCTGTCACCATCGCTGTCTCCAAATACCGTAAGATGATATGTCTTCCTGAAAGGAAATACCCTCTGAATACGTTTTACTTTTTCCTCACCATAACAATTTTTTGTTAGGAAGTTTCCTGTAATGATGCCATTCTTTGATTCTATCCGTGTGCCTGTAACTATGACTTTGTTGCCAAATTCATTGAAGAACGGACGCACCCAGTTTTCTATGCTTGCGCTTACTACCATCACTTTCACTCCGTCTTCTATAGCTTTCCTAATGGTCTCCATACCCTTAGGTCTCATAATGCCTATGTTGTTGACCATGAAGCCATGACATAGGTCGTCGAAGTCGGATAGCTTCATTCCCTTGAACAGATAAGCGAACAGGTTCTGTTTCAGTTTCCAGTTGGGATATACCCCCATTAGCATAAGCACGATGAGTGGTGAGAACAACAACATCGTGAGTATATACTTACGCCTGCCAAACACATATTTTATAAACAGGAGTAAAGTGTCGGTATCTGTAAGTGTTCCGTCAAAGTCGAACACATAGACCTTGAAACGCTCTTCTATATTCATTGAATCCTTTTTTTTGTGGCGGTTTGTATTAACTTGTCAACTTCACCAGTTGCAACTTGTTAACTCGTCAACTTGAACTACTATTGTTTTATTTCGTTGTTTTCCTAATTCGCAAATTTGTAATCCACCTGAGTGCCCATGCAAAAGGCAGTGTGACAGCCACACATGTCATGAATGTGAACCAGTAGTGCCAGTGTAATTTCTCGATATAGTCCAGAACGAAATGCTGATGTATGAGGTATGCCTCAAGGCTTAAAGCTCCTACAGTGCGGAATATGCGTCGAATCCATTCCTGTGAATGCTGGAGCAAGTGTACAATCAACAGGATGGATGTTACAGTGAGTGGTATGTATAGCATCCTCTCAATAAACAATGGGAATTTTCCGTGTTTTACCTGTTCCAGATATATGGATGTTGACAATGCCATCGTGAATATAATCAGAATAAGAATCATGGTGGAACCATCAAGAATCTTTCTTTTCATAACGGCTTCGCCAATATTGACTCCTATGAAATAAATTGGCATGCGGCTCCAGAAAATCTCCAGATGTCCCACTGCATCATGTATGGGTGTTACCCACTGCACTATGACACACCACATTATCATTGCGACAGGCAACCATCTGTAAACAGGATATTTGCTTATTAGCTTTATGTAGGCTGGAGTGAGGACATACAGCATCATGGTGGCGGGAATATACCAGAATGTAAGCTCGTCATGAAGCCAGAAGTCCCAGTTGAAGGTGATGTCACCCAACAGGTCAATTATATTATTGCTGAATTTCCTGTCACCCAAGAAGTCGGATATGTAGAAGGTGCCGGCTGCAATAATCCATGCGGGGTAGATTCTTGTCAATCTTCTTGCAATGAAACGAAATGTTCCGGGGTTCTTTTTCCAAGAGAACCATAATCCCATTCCGCTAAGGAACAGAAAATAATCGACGCCTATGTTCCCCATGCGTCGCAAGCCAAAGAAAGCATCATCTCTTGGAAGCCCGACATGAAACAGTATGACAAACAGCATGGCAATGCCCATGAGCTCGCCCCTGTATTTGCTTATAGCCTCAAGTGGAGTGTGGGGCATCAAGCAGTTTTTATCATATGCGTTTCTGGTTCCTTCCATGTTTTTTTGTTCCTTTTTTATCTTCTTTTCAAGATACTATTTATTGCCATTGCTAACAGTATTGATGCAATTATATATAGTATGAGTCCTGCATATTCGTCCCCATGTCGTGAGATGGGAATGAATATTTTCCTGGTGATGGGATGTGTTACAAACAGAGCTGCGGAAATTCCCCCAGTCCATTCCAGCCATTCCAGCAGTCTGCCTTTCATGAGCCTGACAATGGCAATAGATGCGATGATGACAGCTATCGGAACGAAATACCATGTGATATAGTGGAATGACATCATGACTACGAGGGCAATGGAGACAAGCGCAACAAGAGCGACTGTACTTGTGCGCAATGCCAGTTCATGTCTGTCAGCATAGCGGGCATAGAGGAGTCCCATGCCAAAAGGCAGCATGCCTCCTATGAAATTATATCTCAGTCTGTTTAGCGTCTCTCCCTCTGGAGCACAACACATTTGCAGTAAGGTACATAATGTCATTAGAATAAGTGTTATGCACCAGTGGCGTCGGAACAAGAATAGTCTATAAACGACATACAATTGCAACATGAGTCCAAAGAACCAGTATGGTCCAGGCCATATAATCTTGTCTGGAGTAGGGAGCAAGTTGTTGACGAGAGCCAGTTGAGCTACTATGTCTGTCAGTTTGTAATGATGTGCTCCAGGGGTTATGGCATCTATGGCAGTGAAGAGTGCAAATCCTATTATCATCATTCGGAATAGTTTCCGGAAGTGTGTCCCAATGAAAGAAGCCTTTCCGATTCCCACATCCCCTTTTTCATATTTCATATATAAGCCATAGGCACTCAGGAACAGAAAGACCGGTACGCCATAGTGACCGAAGAAAGAAACCAGATGCATAGGTAGTCTTATGTCGGGATGTGTTAATATCTCCGCCAGTCTGCTTACATTGTATTGCATGAACTGATATTCATTCTCTTTTACAATGGTACCCAGCCAATGGCAATAGTTATGAAGGAAAATGCCGAGTATGGCTATTCCCCTCATGGCGTTGCACTCATTTCTCGATAATTTTATCATAATCCACTGTTCCTTTGATAATTCTTGGTCTCATTTCATCATAATCGTCAGAAAGTATGCAATACCTGCTGTTATAGTCTTTAGAAGAGATGCCTGCAAGATAGAAGAGAAGATGCGGCAAGGCATCGGTCATCATTCGTCTGTGGCGACTTTCCACTATTCTTCTGTAAACGTCAGGATGGTTTATGGTGTATTGGCGTGAACACCATATCCAGAATGGTACGTCAAACTCCTGATGTGCCAGCCTGCCTGTTATCTCAGCACTGTGGTTGCGTCCATAGTGCTTGAAACCATCGTTGAAGACTTCCTCGCCGTGGTCTGAAAGATATATGACCACAGCCTCTTTATCCTCGAACAACTTTGTGATTTCATTAACGATGGAGTCATTGTATAGCGTTGCATTGTCGAAGTGTGACAGTATATCCCTGTCTCTGACGCTAAGGTCTGGCCTGTCATAATCCTCTCCGTAAAATTTCCTCATCCTGCGGGGATATCTTGCATTATATCCCACATGTTGTCCCATCAAATGGAATATAATGAGGTCGTGTCCCGTCATCCTGTTTTCTGTTTGCCTGAAATCTTTGAGCAGTCCTTCGTCAAAAGCATGCAGGTTGCTGTTCCTTGTGTCAAATTGTGCCTTGCTCAATACAGGGTTGTTGAGGAAGAAGCCACCGCTGAAATCATAAACAGCTTCTTTTGCCTGTGGGAGAAACTGGTTGGTTAGGAATGCTACATGATATCCTGCCTTCCTGAAGACTTCAGGAAAGAGGGGGTAGTCACACCATTCTCCTTTTTCTCCAACAACTCTTGTCGAGAACATGTTCTTGAAAACGAAGCTCGTGAGATTCCAAGGGGCTACCACATCTGTGTAAACAGTAAGCCTGTCCTGTTTCATTCTCCACAACTGTCTCGGTGATGTAGGCTTGTCGTATCCATATAGTTCTGAGTGGTACTTGTTGTAGCTCTCGCCTATGACAAGAACGATTGTCGGAGTCATGTATGAGCAACTGTCCACGCTAACTTTGTCTTTTGCCTCTATCAGCTTGTCAATCTGTTTGGCGGCAAGATTATTGGAGAAAATGCTGAATGTCAGCCTATACAAAGGCAGGTAGAATTGTGCACAGTTGTTTGTCGTCAGCTCATGTTCTACTTCGCCAATGCTTTGCTTTGAAAACATGTCTGTCATTTCATACTTGTTGTGCCATGACGAGATTCCTGCCCAGATGATTAAAGCTATTGACGCAATGCCAAGGACAGGCTTGGCTACCGATGCAATCTTGCTCAGTGATTTGAGATGACAGTATTCTACGTGCAATACTGTGACTTTTACTTTCTTTGCAATTAATGCCACAATGATATGGCTCAACATAAGTAGCAAGACAATCCCGATAGGTGAGAATATAATATCGCTACTTAGATAGGAGGAAAGGAATTCTCCTGCTTCCCTGCTGTTTGTCTCTCCAGCAAGAAGAAGCATCGTAGGGTTCAGTGTGGCCTGGAATTTGATAAAACAGAACATGTCTGTTATCGTCACGATATATGATAATAATGACAGAATGAATTGTATTACCTTACGGGGCATTGAAGGTATTATCGTAAGGACTACACATATTATATATATATCAAGAAACAATTCCAGCCAAAGATTATCATAGACATGCGCATTGGGACGGTTTGGAACCACCGCATAGCTGCATATTATGCCAAGTGCATACATGAAGGTGAAAAACAAACCGTTTCGCCTGATAGGCATGAACGCCATGTAAAGCACTTTGAAAAACTGATTCATAACGGGCATGTCGCACATTGTTTATCTATTTTGTCATTAAGTACGAAAAAACTATCTATTATTCCACGACCTGTCCTTCTATGGAGTCAGCAATTTCCGGCTGTTGCTCTTCCTCTTGAGTCTCAGCTGGAATTTCCTCATCCTGAGGATAGTCCATGAATACAGTGTCACTCTTTGCCTCTGGCTGTTCCGTCTCCTCCTCAATAAAATAATCAGGTTGTGTCGCAACAGTGTCTTGAGAGAATCCACGATAAGGCTCGGAACCTATCGATGTGTTTCCGAAGTGTGATGTTATCATGAAGAATATGGCAAGTATTATGAGAATCAGTAGTCCGATAAGGATACCCAGCATCACAGGGTTGTTCTTTCTGCCTTTCTGCCCCTTCCTCACAGGAACTGATTTGTTGTCAACATAAGTGCCGTTGTCCTCTTGGGAGACAGGTATCGTAAAATGCATACTTGCTTGACAGTGTGGGCAGCTGCAATCAATGCCCTGTCCACTTTTTGCTTCAACTATGAAGTCGTTGCCGCAGTTGTCACATGTTATCCTATATTTCATTTTTCTTCTTTTTTAACCTGATCGAAACCATTATGGCTGTGATAAATATTATGACTACGGATATGACGGCTATTCCTCTTTTGGAACAGATGGCAAGAATGATATCATCTATATCTAAAGAACTGCCAGTGCTGGCTGTGATATTGCCTTTGACAATGGCAGAATCTGTCATCAGGCTGTCTTCTCGAACTAAAGGTTTTTCCTCTGAAGAGTATTCAACAGCAAATATATTGACAGCATTACCGCCCATGTTCTCACCTCTTCCCTGTGAAGTTACTATGACACGCGACCCATCGGTTGAGATGGCAAGTCCCACAGGATATGAGTCAACGTCAATGGTGCCAATCAACCGCATTTCTTTGCTGTCAACCACAGCCAGTTTGCTGTCAATGTTGCAAGCGGCAAAGATATACCGTCCACTTGGTGACAGTTCTATGGTTCTTGCACCAGCGGGCACCTTGCATTGTTCCCATCCTTTCAAAACAGTTGTCTTTCCTTTCATTGCTCTTGCTGCATTAAGGAACTTGTTTAGTCTGATGCGCTGTACATATCCCGATTTGTTGATGCTAAGGTAGAGCCATCCGTCACATATTAAAATGTGTCTCACATTAGGCATTGTGCCCAATACTCGTCCAAGATATTTCCTGTCTTGCATGTCAATGACAGCAATCCCGTAGGCACCGGTCATGCATCCTACCAGTAGATATCTGCCGTCTGGAGTGAATACAGTCCCTCTCAGACAGTAACCACTGTCACTGTCGCGGTTGACGGGTTTGTCAAGGCTTAGATTCAGTTGAAGTTCATAGTCAATGACTATCTTGTCTGTATAATGCCATTCCATTGGATTGGCATTTGACGCATCGATTATTCCAACTGTGTTGTTTCCCCAATGAGTGACGGCAATAGTCTTTCCATCTGGTGAGCAGGCAATCATTTTTGGTAGAGGTCCTGTCTCCATTAGCCTTACAATCGTGTCCTGTTCCGTGTCTATTACTGCAAGTGCCGAAGGATCCTGCGCATTAATGTCGAATGTGCGTCTATAAAAAGGAATCCAAAGATACCTTCCCTTGTGTGAGAAAGTACTTTCAACTGGTTTTCCTGCGAATATGTTCACGTTTTTGCTATAGTGAGTGAAAGGAAACAGCGCACTTGGCTTTCCCCATAATGACTGGTGAGAATCATTGAAACTGTATTTAATAACCTTGAGTCTCTCGTAATTCTGTGTGGAATAGACAATAGTGGCACATCCCTCAAGAGAGTTGATATACATCTTCTTCCCATTTGGATGGATATTGGCTGACTTTGGAGAATTGATGTTTCCGTCCAAAGTATTGACATCGCTGACATCAAAATTCTGTTTCTTTGTCAGCAACCTTATGGTAAGTTCTCCACCATCTGTGGTTATTGAACTTCCAATCTTGGAATGTATTACAGGTGGAATATCTGTTTTCCCCTTGTCTTCTCCAAGGATGCTGAGGGAAAACATAGTCATAAAAACCATCAAAATGCATCTCATATTGATGGATTTTTGTCCTAAGTTGATTGCCATAGTCATTTCCTATTCTGAATATTGTCGAGAATGATATCTGACGCACCAATACGACTGCCCACAAACATACTGGCAGCCTTACCTGATTCTGAAAGGAATGCATCGTCGCATGAGAGATGGTCCATAAGGGTGTTGAAGCCTTCGTGACAGTCAATTTCAAATCCTCCTCTTGTATTGAGAAGTCCCTGAGCTTCTTGAAAACGCTTGTTGTTAGGTCCAAAGATTACAGGAATGCCCCACACGGCAGCTTCCAGGACATTGTGTATGCCAACTCCGAATCCTCCTCCGACATACGAAACATCTCCATATCGGTATATAGACGACAGTAGTCCAAAGCAGTCTATTATAAGCACATCGGCTTCAGAAGTCTCCTCTGCTGTCGTCTGTGTGTATCTTACAACCTTGCCGTCTATCATTGAGCATATCTCTGACAAATGATCCTCTCCGATAACATGTGGAGCTATTATCATCTTCCAGTCTTTATTCTTGTTGAAATAGGGTATGAAAATCTCCTCGTCAGGTATCCAGCTTGAACCTGCCACGAATGTTCTGTGCCCTTTCTTGAAAGCCTCTACGATTGGCAGCTCCTTGCTCGCTTCCTTAATCTGCATTACTCTGTCGAACCTTGTGTCTCCACTGATGGTGACACAATCAATGCCGATGCTGTTGAGGAGTTCAAGACTCTGTTCGTTCTGTACAAAGAAATGTGTGAAGCAGTGTAGCACTCTGCCATAGTTCTTTCCATACCATTTGAAAAATATCTGGTCAGGACGGAAAATGCTGGATATACTATATACTGGTACATTGCGCTTCTTCAAAATATGAAGGTAGTTATACCAAAACTCATATTTTATGAAGAAGACCATTTCCGGGTGAACCAGATTCAAGAATTTTCTTGCGTTGCCTATTGTGTCAAGAGGAAGATAGCATATAATGTCTGCTCCTTCATAATTCTTCCTTACCTCATATCCCGAGGGAGAGAAGAAAGTGAGTAGTATTTGGTATTCAGGATGCAACTTGCGCAGTTTCTCAATAAGTGGACGCCCTTGCTCAAATTCGCCAAGTGATGCAGCATGAAACCACACATACCTGGCATTAGAATCCACTTTCTCGCGCAGCATATAGAATGCATCGCATTCGCCTTTCCACATCTTCTTCACTTTCTTGTCGAAGAAGCTGTAGATAAATACTCCAATCTGGTATAAGTATATTGCTAAATTATACATACCGAAATTATTTTGTCATCCCAGTATCTCAATGGCGCGCTGCATACGGCTTAGCGTTTCCTCTTTTCCCAAGAAGGCTGAAATGTCGAACATGCCAGGACCTTTGCCTTCGCCTACCAATGTTAGACGGAACGCATTCATGACATCACCGAGTTTGTAGCCTTTGTCTTCTACCCATTTCATCACAACAGCCTCTTGTCCATCAATGGAGAAATCCTCAATATTCTGAAGGACACCAGCAAGCTCTGTCATTACTTGTGCAGAGTTCTCTTTCCATCGTTTTTTGCGTGTCTTTTCGTCATACGCAGTAGGAGGTATGAAGAAGAATGAACATAGACTCCATAGCTCTTTTACAAAGCTTACCCTGTCTTTCATCATGGCAACAACCTGCCTTACCCTTTCCATTGATGTCTCAATGCCATTGTTTGCAACAATGGGGGCGAAAAGCAAGGCTATCTCCTCGTCGCTCTTCTTCAGGATATACTCATGGTTGAACCAAATCCCTTTCTGATAATCGAACTTAGCTCCGGCTTTTGAACATCTGCTAATGTCAAATGCCTCAACCAATTCGTCAAGGGTAAACATTTCCTGCTCTGTACCAGGATTCCATCCAAGTAAGGCCAGGAAGTTTACGACAGCCTCGGGGAAATATCCAGACTCTCTGAATCCTGTTGATACTTCTCCGCTTTTCGGGTCGTGCCATTCAAGCGGGAATACAGGGAAACCAAGCCTGTCACCGTCACGTTTGGAAAGCTTTCCTTTTCCTTCTGGCTTCAGTAGTAATGGCAGATGTGCGAAACGCGGCATTGAATCCTCCCATCCGAAAGCACGGTAAAGAAGTACATGAAGTGGTGAGCTTGGCAACCACTCCTCACCTCTGATGACGTGCGTTATCTCCATCAGGTGGTCATCGACAATATTTGCAAGATGATATGTCGGAAGCTCATCTGCACTTTTGTACAGAACCTTGTCATCAAGGATGTCACTTTTTATACATACATCTCCGCGAATCATGTCGTTAACATGAATTTCCTGTCCTGGTTCTATAAGAAATCTTACTACATATTGAGCACCATCGTCAATGAGTGCCTCAACTTCATCCTTGGACATCGTAAGGGAATTGCGCATGAGCATACGCGTATGGCAGTCATACTGGAAATTCTTAATCTCATTACGCTTTGTTTCCAGTTCCTCTGGAGTATCGAAGGCAATATATGCCTTGCCTGCGTCAAGAAGCATTTTGACATATTTCTTGTATATGTCACGCCTCTCGCTCTGCCGGTAAGGACCTTTCTCTCCGCCAATACCCACACCCTCATCGAACTTTATTCCAAGCCATTTAAATGACTCTATGATATATTCCTCTGCTCCGGGCACAAAGCGGTTTGAGTCTGTATCCTCAATTCTGAAGACAAAATCACCACCGTGCTGACGTGCAAACAGATAGTTGTATAATGCCGTTCTAACTCCGCCGATATGCAGCGGACCAGTAGGACTGGGAGCGAAGCGCACCCTGACTTTATTCTCTTCCATATTAAGCTTAGGATAAAATTTTTGGCAAAATTAATACTTTTTTTTTAGTATTGCGTATTTTTTTCGTATTTTCGCAGTGTTATTACTGTTTAATCGTTTGCATAATGGAAAAAATAGGCTCCAATAACCGCAATTACTGGCGTAATCTTGTAACGCGGATGACTCTCGTCCTCGTTACTGTAACTATCATCGTCTTATTCCTTCCACGCTCAGAGGGAAGCATGTACCATTATGATGTAGGCAAGCCGTGGGTTTATAGTGACATGATAGCTAAATTTGACTTCCCTGTCTTTAAGACACAGGAGGCGTTGAAATCAGAGCAGGATTCAGTGAGGAAATCATTTGTTCCTTATTATTATAAGGCTGACTATGTAGGCGAGAGAAATATAAAAAAGTTCATTTCCGATTTCAAGGATGGTATTCCTGAACTTCCAGGGTATAAGGAAAAGGTGTTGGACTGCCTCCGTGGGTTCTATGCTCAGGGAATAATAAGCCAGAGAGAATATTCCTCACTTATGAAAGACACGGCGCAAAACATACGTATTGTAAGTGGAAAGCAGGCATCGCAGGTTCGCGCCAAAGATTTTCTGTCTCCAATGCAGGCATATGAAATGTTGGTTGGAATGGATACCATTGCTGCTATAAAGGCATCTTTGCAGAAGTGTAACCTTAATGCCTATATAGAAGCCAATATAATAATTGACCGTGAAAGGAACAACACGGAGCTGGACGACCAACTGAGCCTGATACCTCAGGCAAGTGGCATGGTGCTTGAGGGACAGAAAATCATAAACCGTGGAGACATAGTAGATGCATATACCTATCGTGTGCTTGACAGTTTCGAGAAAGCTATGGAGAAACGCAATGTGTCTGAAAACGCTGAGACAGCTACACTCGTAGGACAAGCGATCTATGTTTTCGTATTGGTACTGCTCTTCACAGGCTATCTGGTTCTATTCCGCAATGATTATTTCGACAAGACACGCAGCATTGCAATGCTCTACACCATGGTGGTGATGTTTCCGCTCATGGTGTCGCTCATGATGAGGTTTAATAAGTTCAGCCTTTACATTATCCCATTTGCCATGGCGGCAATTTTCATACGTGTCTTCCTTGATTCAAGAACGGCGTTTATCACTCATGTCACGATGATACTCGTATGCGCCGTAGAGGTAAGGTATCAGTATGAGTTTGTTATCATACAGATTGTGGGAGGACTTGTTGCTATCTACTCTTTGCGGGAATTGTCAAAACGTTCGCAGATATATCTCACTGCGGTGCTTGTCACATTAGCGAGTACGGTGGTCTATCTTGCCATACAGCTGATACAGAGTGACGACCCATCAAAACTCGACCAGTCAATGTATATATATTTTGCAATAAATGGTTTCTTCCTGCTGTTTACCTATCCTCTTATGTTGGTAATTGAGAAGGCATTTGGTTTTACATCCACAGTGACACTTTTTGAACTTTCAAATACCAACAATTATCTGCTGAGGAGACTTAGCGAGGTGGCACCAGGTACATTCCAACACTCAATAATGGTTGGAAATCTTGCTGCTGAAATTGCCAATAGAATAGGAGCCAAGGCGCATCTCGTAAGGACAGGAGCCCTTTACCATGATATTGGAAAGATGGCTAATCCAGCGTTCTTTACGGAGAATCAGGCAGGTGTCAATCCTCATGAAAAGCTGTCGTGTCAGGAAAGTGCCCGCATCATAATAAGCCATGTTTCCGAGGGAACACGCCTCGCTGAGAAGTTCAATCTTCCAACTGCAATAAGGGAGTTTATAACCACCCATCACGGCAAGGGACTTGCAAGTTTCTTTTATGTGAGCTATAAGAATGAACATCCCGACGAGGAGGTTGACGAAACATTGTTCCGTTATCCAGGGCCGAATCCTTCGACTCTTGAGCAAGCTATACTCATGATGTGTGACAGTGTGGAGGCTGCATCAAGGTCACTGCCGGAATATACCGAGGAGAGCATAGCTTCTTTGGTTAACAAGATTATTGACGCTCAGACGGCAAACGGTTTCTTTACGGAGTGTCCCATCACGTTCCGCGACATAGCACAGGCAAAGTTGGTGCTCGCTGAGCGTCTCAAATCAATCTATCATACCAGGATTCAATATCCTGAACTTAAGCGAACGCCACTGTAAGACCTGCCATAACGATGCTCACCATCGACATTAGCTTGATGAGGATGTTGAGCGATGGGCCGCTGGTGTCCTTGAACGGGTCGCCTACGGTATCACCTACTATGGTTGCCTTGTGACAGTTGCTGCCCTTGCCTCCATAGTTTCCTTCCTCAACATATTTCTTGGCGTTGTCCCATGCCCCGCCTGCATTCGACATGAATATGGCGAGTGTGAAGCCTGCCGCAAGACCGCCTGTGAGCAGTCCTAGAACACCAGCTACTCCCAATACTATTCCCACGATGATTGGGATGATGATTGCCAGCAGAGACGGAAGAATCATCTCCCTCTGTGCGCTGCGTGTGCTTATCTCTACACAGCGTCCGTAGTCGGGAGTGGCCTTGCCCTCAAGAATGCCCTTTATCTCACGGAACTGTCTTCTGACCTCAGAAACCATTGCGCCTGCAGCCCTGCCTACTGCGCCCATCGTAAGTCCGCAGAACAGGAATGCCGCCATTGCGCCGATGAATGCTCCTGTTAGCACTTTCGGGTTGATGAGAGTCACTTGGAAGAACTCCATGAAGTCGTTGATGCCTGCTGCCGAAGGATTAAAGATTTCGCCAACGGAATTGGTGAATGTCCTTCCTTCCTCTACGGCTCTTACCATGGCAATCTTTATCTCCTCAATGTATGATGCCAGCAGAGCCAGGGCCGTCAATGCAGCCGAGCCTATAGCAAAGCCCTTGCCCGTGGCTGCAGTAGTGTTTCCAAGAGCGTCGAGAGCATCTGTCCTGTGGCGGACATCCTCGCCCAGTCCGCTCATCTCCGCATTTCCGCCTGCATTGTCGGCAATGGGACCGTAAGCGTCTGTTGCCAAGGTGATGCCCAGCGTAGAGAGCATTCCGACAGCAGCGATACCGATGCCGTAGAGACCGTGGCTAATGGATGCCGTGCTCATGGAGAGGTCAAAGCCGTTGGCAAACAGGAAGCTCAGCATGATGGCTATAGAGATGGTTACTACGGGAACCATTGTCGATATCATTCCCGTGCCTATACCTTTTATAATAACAGTTGCCGAGCCTGTCTGCGATGCTTCGGCAATTGACTTTGTCGGCTTGTAGCTCTGTGATGTGAAGTACTCTGTGGCCTGTCCGATGATTACTCCGGCAGCTAGACCTGTGATAACCGACATCGACAGGCCGAGCCAGTTCTCCATGCCGAGAAGGTACAGTATGATGAATGTCGCCACGGCGATGAGCGCTGCACTGAGGTTAGTGCCAAGTCCGAGTGAGTGCAGCAGGTCACGCATTGTCGCACCTTCCTTGGTCCTGACAGTGAATATGCCAATCAGTGACAGGAATATGCCCACCGACGCTATCGTCATTGGGGCTATGACGGCCTTGAGCTGCATCTCTCCGTTCATGGCAAATGCCGTAGCTCCAAGTGCCGCCGTGGAGAGTATCGAGCCGCAGTAGCTCTCGTACAAGTCCGCTCCCATACCAGCCACGTCACCAACATTGTCGCCAACGTTGTCGGCAATGGTAGCCGGGTTTCTTGGGTCGTCCTCGGGGATGTCTGCCTCAACCTTGCCAACGATGTCTGCACCAACATCTGCGGCCTTGGTGTAGATGCCTCCGCCCACACGTGCAAACAGAGCTTGTGTTGAGGCTCCCATGCCGAAGGTAAGCATCGTTGTCGTGATGGTAATCAATGCCGTCGGCTCTCCGTCATAGAAAGCATTAAGGATAAGAAACCATATCGCAATGTCCAGAAGGCCCAGTCCCACTACGACAAGTCCCATCACGGCACCACTTCTAAAGGCAATTCTCAAGCCTCTGTCCAATCCCTTGCGTGCGGCGTTTGCCGTACGTGCCGATGCGTATGTGGCTGTCTTCATGCCGAAGAAACCAGCCAGTCCGGAGAACAGACCGCCGGTAAGGAATGCGAAAGGCACCCATGGGTTCTGTACCTTCAGTACGTAAGCCATAAAAGCAAAGAGCACTGCCAGTACGGCAAACACTATGCCCACTACCTTGTATTGCTGCTTGAGATATGCCATTGCGCCCTTCCTGACGTGGGCTGCAATCTCTATCATCCGGGCAGTACCCTCTTCCTCTTTCATCATGGTGCGGAAGAAATACCATGCCATAGCCAGCGCGGTGATACTCGCAGCCGGGATAAGCCAAAATACCAATGGAATGTTGTTCATGTCAAAAAGTGTTTTACGGTTAGTATTGTTTAAAGTTTATGAGTAAGTCTTTTCCCAGCCCTCCTCTGAGGGAGGAAGCACCAGATAGTTTTTAGGTGTCAGGTCTTAAGGTTTTGAAAGTTGAAAATTGAAAGTTGAAAATTCAATCTTCTTCAATCTTCTTCAATCTCCTTCTCCCCAGGGGAGGGCTGTGGAAGGGCCTTATCTTATCTTCTGCAAAGATAGCGAGAATACCAATACGCCCCAAATACTTTTCCGTATTTTCTGTCAGAATAACCCAAAATGTATCTTTTTTTGTTGCTTATTCTGCCTTGAAACCAATAGACTCTATTGCTCTGCAAATTTCTTCCTTGTTAGCATTGCCGTGCACTTCTGCCTGCCCACTGGCAAGGTCAACGGTAGCGAATGTCACTCCTGGCACAGAGAGAAGTGCCTTCTCGGCATTCTGTCTGCAATGGTTGCAGTTCAATCCTGTTATATGTAGAATGGTTGTGATGCCATTCTCGTCATCATGCTCTAATTCGTTGTCATGGCAATGGCAGCATCCACAGCCTTTATGCCCGCCATCTTTGGATTGCAGGTAACGCCTGATGAAGAGGGCATTGACAAGCAGCAGGGCAAGGATGGCAGTGCAAAGCCATGAAAACCATCCGTCTGAAGGTAGCTCACAACACTGAGCCGTAGAGTTAAGCCTTGCAGTGAAATCAACGACTCCTGTTGACTGGAGAATGTCTATTCCCACACCGCAGCATACGGCTCCCACAACGATTGATATAAGATATAGGATAAGAGTTCTTGTGCCCATCACCTTACGTACGACAAGAATGGATGCCATGTTGCATGCAGGTCCTGCCATCAGCAATACAAGGGCAGCTCCAGGCGTCAGTCCTTTCATCATCAGTGCCACAGCTATAGGTATGGAGCCTGTAGCGCATACGTACATGGGTACGGAGATTGCAAGGACCAGAAGCATTGATGCAACGGTGTTGCCACGGAATAAGGCAAAAGCACTTTCAGGAATGAACACGGTGATAAGACCGGCTACTATAATTCCTATGACAAGCCATTTCCCGATGTCCTCCATCATCTCAACGAATGCATATCTTAGTACATTGCATATGGAATGGAATATTCCGTTGCTTGTTTTGAATTGCTGGCTCTTGATTCCGTCCTCCTTGCCATGTGTGAGAGGCATGTGTGAGAGGGGCATCTGTTTGTCTGTTGAAGGCTGATGGTGTAATTCCCCTGCGTTTACCAATGCTCCGCCACAAACAGCTGTAAACAGAGCAGCAATTGGTCTCGCTATTGCGAAAGGCAGTCCCATAAGGCTGAATGTGGCTATTATGGAGTCAACGCCTGTCTGGGGCGTGGCAATGAGAAAAGAAGTCACCGCTCCTTTTGATGCACCCTCTCTTCTCAATGACATGGCTGTGGGTATCACTCCGCATGAGCATAGCGGTAGTGGCACGCCAAACAATGCTGCTTTTATCACAGATGAGAAACGTGGTGAGGAAAGATGTCTTGTGTAGTATGCTCCAGGGATATACTCGTGCATTAATCCTGCGAGAAAGAATCCCAGCAGTAGATATGGTGACATCTCATTTATCAAATGTATAATTTCTTCCATAATTCAAATTTCAATTTCAAATTACTGGGTGCAAAGTTATGGATTATTCTTTGCAACATGGTTGCAAAGTGGCTCTTGCGTTGCTTAATTATAATATACACTTCTTGCCAATGTGTATAATTGTACCCCAATTCGGGATAAAATAGCGATTAGTTGCGTGTGAAGACAGATACGTGAA
>SAMEA3663090__coassemble_59_pt1 | contig 101837 bp, 80 predicted proteins | sample SAMEA3663090__metabat2_high_PE_006 | metagenome-assembled genome bin SAMEA3663090 (sample SAMEA3663090) | pig gut metagenome | biome: pig gut; feature: pig-associated habitat; material: faeces | place: France | collected 2012 | reverse complement strand
CGGAAAGGCTCTCGGCACTGCAAAATCAATAGATGGCAACGTTTCGTTCTCTGCCAAGCAAGGCACCATCGTAGTAGCCAGGATTGGTAAAGAGAGCGTAAAAATCGCAGTGGAATAGCATGGTATGCACTTTGCAAAGCCCTTATTTCCAATATGCGCTGTCTTCTTGCTGATGTAACACGGATCTATGGCGAAGCCAGAAGTCCGTCCATGTCAAGCGAGCGTTTGGCGAGCAGGGGCACAGTTATTAACCCGTCCAACATTTTGGGGTCACTTCAGTATGAAGTGTGAACCATGTACCTGTCCCCATGACCCGACTGATGCTGACTAATTTTGCAGTTCGCTTCTCCATCTGACGATAGTCTTGCCACTACAGGCGTGATTATGCATGGGTCATGCCCAGCTTCCCCTTACCCCGTCTAGCATTACAGGGGCTTTATGCTGCCGTTTACCCGCGAATTCGGTTTCTTAGCCGTCAGTGAATGCAAAAGGGTTCTGATATAATTTGTTGTCCGTGTAGATATTCAGCTGATAGTGCCTTGCCGTCCTTATCCACTAGGCTGGCACGCCGGGACTGTAGCCCGTGAACTTCCTGTAAGTCATCTTTGCATCGTACTTCTCCGTCTCTATGAACTGGTCATTGATAATTTTTGCTTGTCTTGATTTGCAGCACTAAGGTAAGTGAAAAATCTGACATGGCAAAATCCTGAGCTGATCGGCTTTGCCGCTTGCCTAAGCAAGAACTTTTTGTTGCTCAGGTACTTATAAAATAGTTAAACTAAAGTGCTGCGGAATTTAGGAATAGGAGAAACAGCTAATAAACTTGAAAACTATTATGATGAGAATGTCGATTACCACTTGAGTCCTATAAAGAAATTATTCTTCAGTGCCCTATTTATAGGCATACTGGCTGCCCTCGCAGCGATGTTGCCCTTTGACCGTTGGGGCTACAACACTTTCGTACTTATCTATACCATATATTATATATATGTGGCTGTAGCAGTAATGAACCATTGCTTTGATGGTGATTTCTTCCTTGCTCCTGCAGAAACTAGTCAACTCGTTAACTGACTGCAAGTCGGGGATATGCGAAACTTAATTTCTAATTATAGTAGAGATGCGATGTTTCGCATCTCTACTATTTTTATATGGAGGATATGGCTGTTACACGAAATATGTTAAATAATCATTGAAAGTTTTGTATTGTCCCCTTTTTGATATAATTTTGCATTGTGCATGAACATTATACACAAAAATCATATTTAAGAAATGCCATTACGATTACCAGACAGGCTTCCCGCCATTGAACTTCTAAAAAAGGAGAACATATTCGTCATGGACAGCTCCAGGGCTGCTGCACAGGACATACGTCCGCTACGGATTGCCATCCTAAACCTCATGCCTCTCAAGATAACGACCGAGACAGACTTAATAAGACTGCTTTCAAACACACCTCTACAGATGGAGGTGAACTTCATGAAGCTAAAAAGTCACACTCCCAAGAATACTCCCATAGAGCACATGATGATGTTTTACAGGGACTTCGAGGACATGAAGAAGGAGAATTATGATGGAATGATTATCACTGGAGCTCCCGTCGAGACATTGGACTTCGAGGAAGTGGAATACTGGGACGAGATAACATCCATTTTTGAATGGGCGCACACACACGTAACCAGCACACTATATATATGCTGGGCTGCTCAGGCTGGACTATATCATTTCTACGATATTCCAAAGCATCCTTTATCAAGAAAGATGTTCGGAATATTCAAGCAATATCCTACAGATTGTCATTTCCCCATATTCAGAGGCTTTGACGATGTGTTCCAGATGCCTCAGAGCAGACATACAGAAATCAGGCGCGAGGACATAGAGAATGTTAACAGTGCGAAATACGAGACAAGGAAGAGGGATGGGCTCAGAATAATATCAGACTCTCCCGAGAGTGGGGTCAGCATTGTCATGGCACGCAACGGCAGGGAATTCTTCATCACAGGACACCTTGAATATGCATCAGACACTCTCGACAAAGAATACAAGAGAGATTTTGGAAAGAGGGACGATGTGGAGATGCCTAAGAATTATTATCTCAACGACAATCCTGAGAACAGACCTCTCGTAACATGGAGGGCACATGCTAATCTGCTTTTCTCAAACTGGATAAACTATTATGTCTATCAGGAAACCCCTTACGACATAAGCAATATAAAATAGGGAAATAGTCTATGCGGGAAATTGAACTTCTGGCACCTGCCAAGAACCTTGAATGCGGCAAAGCTGCTATAGACCACGGCGCTGATGCTGTCTATATAGGTGCTTACCGCTTCGGTGCAAGGGCTAATGCCGGCAACAGCATAGATGACATCACCAATCTATGTAAATATGCCCATCAGTATAAGGCAAAGATATATGTCACTTTAAACACCATTGTCTATGAGGATGAAATCCCATACATGAGGAAGCTCATCAGAGAACTGTGCGATGCCGGTGTTGATGCCATCCTTGTGCAGGATATGGCGGTAGCACAGATGATTAAGGAATGCGGTGACAGGGGACCTGCCATCCATGCGAGTACACAGACAGACAACAGAAATGCGAAGAAAGTTCAATGGCTCAAGGAACAGGGATTCAGCAGGGTAGTTCTTGCAAGAGAGCTGTCTGTTAAGGAAATAGCCTCTATACATGAAGCTGTTCCAGATGTAGAGATAGAGTCTTTTGTACATGGTGCCTTGTGTGTCAGCTACTCTGGTCAATGCTATGCCTCCCAATATTGTTTTGGAAGAAGTGCCAACAGGGGCGAATGTGCACAGTTCTGCAGACTAAAATTCAATCTCCTCGATTCAGAAGGCAATACGATAATACATCAGAAGCATCTTCTTTCTCTCAAAGACCTGTGCTTATATGACCATATAGAGGAACTGCTTGAGGCTGGCGTGTCGTCGCTGAAGATTGAAGGAAGGCTGAAAGATGTATCTTATGTCAAGAATGTGGTTGCGGCATACAGCATGCGACTTAACGACATAATATCACGCCATCCCAACAAATACAAAAGGGCATCGGAAGGGTTGGTTGACTATGACTTTACGCCTAATCTGAGAAAAACTTTCAACAGGGGATTTACCAATTATTTCCTTCATGGAAGGAATGGTTCCATAGCTTCGTTTGAGACTCCAAAAGCTATTGGAGAGCATGTGGGAAGAGTTAAAGAAGTGGGAAACGGATACATAATCGTGTCTGGAACTTCTCGGTTTTCAAATGGAGACGGTCTGTGTTTCATCAACAGCAAAAACGAACTTGAAGGCTTCAGGGTTAACAAGGCTGAAAATAACAGGCTACATGTACTGCACATTCCTAAAGGAATAAGGAAAGGAAGCGCACTATACAGAAACCTGGACCAGAATTTTTCAAGGATTCTTTCCAACAAGTCTGCTACAAGAAAGATTCCTGTAACCATGGAATTTGGCACGACAGACAATGGTTTCAGACTGACGGCAAACAATGTGTCGGTGTCAGTTGACAGCGAGAAGGCTCCAGCTAAAACACATCAACGTGACAATATCGTAAAGCAACTTACAAAGCTCGGCACTACTTCTTTTATATGCAAAGATATAACTATCAAAGACAATGCAGACTCTTTCTTCATACCAAACAGTTTGTTGGCTGAACTCCGAAGGAAAACGGTAGCGGCACTGACCGAAAAAGGACAAAATGCAAGTTACGACAGCCATGCGGCAACAAGACCCCACCGGTTTGACAAGGACGGGACAACTACAGGGCAGGACATTTCCATTCAGGACACAACGCCATCTGAATACAGTAAGTTTCCATACCTATACAACATCTCCAATAGCATGTCACGCCATTTCTACAAGGAAAATGGATTAGACTGCATGGAGGAATCCTTCGAGAAGGATATTTCTTCCAAAAAGGATGATGTACTGATAATGCAATGCCGCTATTGCCTGAAGCACGAACTTGGATTCTGCATAAAGCACGGAGGAAGGAAACCTTATTGGAAAGAACCTCTGATACTTGAAATGAACGACAATAAACATTTCCGCCTGGAATTCAACTGCAAGAAATGTATTATGATGATATTTACTTCTTTTGTTAGGTAAGAGAAGTTATGATGAGAAGTTATGCAGATCCATTACCTTTTCAGGTTTCAGGTTTTAAGGTGAAATCACCTCATAACCTAATGACCTCATAACCTTACATATCAACTCGTTTACTTGTCAACTCGTCAACTTGTCACCTTTAAAAAAGTATTGATAATGAACAATAACAATATTGCAAAAGAATCCCTAACTTCCCCCACCGGGGGGCAGAGGAGCTGCCAATCAATGATGTTGCTTCCTTTAATACTCATTGTGTTATGTCTGGGAAACAGCTCCTGCTATCACAAGCGTTCACCCATTCATATTCCTATAATAGGTGATAGCATCAAGATAGCACAAGACTCTATTTCGAGAGTAAGATTGCAGGATTCGATAACTTTTGCACAGACACACCATTACAGCGAGAATTTCAATTTCGTGGTGAGAGAGGACTCGCTTGCCCTGCTACTTCAACAACCTGAAGAGAAGATTAACAACATGCAAACAGACTCCTTCACTGTTTTAAAGGGTACAAGAATGGTTGTGGCTGACATAAAAATCATATCCAAAGACACCTGTGACAGCGTATGGGTACAATTAGCTACGGAAAATGCAGAGTTTGGATGGATTCACGAATCGACTCTTCTAGACAAAGTAGATCCTGACGACCCAATATCTCAGTTTATATCTGCCTTCTCTGACTCTCATACCATACTGTTTCTAATGATAACAGTACTGATAATAGTGGCATATATTATAAAAATAATGAGAAAGAACAACGCCAAGATTGTCCACTTTAATGACATAGACTCACTCTATCCTACCATTCTTGTCCTGAACGTGGCTGTTTCCGCAACGTTTTATGCCAGCATACAATTGTTCTCGCCAGAGTCGTGGAGAGCTTTTTATTTCTCACCATCTTTGAATCCTTTCTCACAGCCGTTGATTATCGGTATCTTCCTCACGTCAGTATGGACAATGGTAATAATGGCTGTAGCTGTCGTTGACGATGTAAGGCACCATCTGAAAGTTGACGATGCCATACTATACCTTTGTGGATTGGCTGCCGTTGGAGCTGTGAACTACATAGTATTCAGCATTAGTACCCTGTATCTGATTGGCTACCCGCTACTGATTGCATATATATATTATTCATTGAGGACATATATACGGAAGTACAGAGTTACATATAACTGTGGAAAGTGCGGCAATTCCATGAAACGCAAAGGCAAATGCCCTGTATGTGGCACTATTAATGAATAGCCTGAAACCATAAGGAAGATTGAAAATTAAAAATAGAAGATTGAAAAATGAACATTCAACATTCAACATTCAACATTCAACTTTCCAGAGATGGATTGACAGAAGCCGAAGTGCTCAAGAACCGCCTTGAACACGGATGTAATATTCTTACGCATCCCAGCACGACACCGCTATGGAAAAGGTATCTTGAGAAATTCAAAGACCCTCTCATCATAATACTTCTTGTGGCTGGTGCGCTATCGGCGTGCATCAGCCTATATGAATACTTACAACTAAGCGGCAAGACTGAAAGCTTTCTTGAGCCTATTGGAATATTTATTGCCATCATCCTTGCCACCGGACTATCTTTTCTATTCGAGTACAAGGCTGACAAGGAGTTCGCTCTTCTTAACGTCGTCAACGACCATGAACCGGTTAAAGTCATAAGAGAAGGAAAGGTTACAACGGTGGCGAAAAGTGATATTGTTGTTGATGACATTGTGATAGTGGAAAATGGCGACGAGATACCCGCTGACGGTATTATTCTGGAATCCACATATATGAATGTCGATGAGTCATCGCTCACAGGAGAACCAATTTGCCACAAGAGTGCCAGACAGGATGATTTTGACAATGATGCCACATACCCGACAAATATGCTCATGAGAGGTTCCAAGGTAATGGAGGGAAACGGAATAATGAAGATTACCGCCGTGGGCGACATGACAGAAAACGGAAAAGTATTCAGTTCAGCACTTATAGACAACAGCGTACGCACTCCGCTCAACGAGCAGTTGGAAAGGCTCGGAGGTGTAATTACCAAAGTCTCCTATGCTCTTGCTGCAATGGTCATCATAGGGCGCATCCTCGTATTCCTTTTAACGGAACCATGGAACAACATCATTTTCTTGTCTTATCTTCTTCAATCGGTAATGATAGCTGTAACGCTTATTGTCGTAGCTGTACCAGAAGGACTACCTATGGCTGTGACCCTAAGTCTTGCATACAGCATGAGAAAAATGTTGAAATCGAATAATCTTGTACGAAAGATGCATGCATGCGAGACAATGGGTGCTGCTACTGTCATTTGCACCGACAAGACTGGCACATTAACCCAGAACAAGATGACAGTCAACAAGATGTTCGTATTCTCTGATAAGGAAAGACTCATAGAGAATATCTGCGTAAACTCCACGGCAAACCTTGACGGCAACAATGTGATAGGTAACCCCACAGAAGGAGCACTACTTCTTTGGGTAGAAGGAGAAGGCTTCCACTACAATAAATTAAGGGAGAACTCAACTTTAAAGGATGTAATACCTTTTAGTACTGAGAGGAAATTCATGCAGACAAGCATAGAGGACAATAGCGGAAAGATAATAACATTCACAAAAGGTGCGCCTGAAATCATATGTGACATGTGCGACATGACTGCCGACGAACGGGACAATGTTGACAAGATTCTGGTGGAATGTCAGTCTAAAGCAATGAGAACAATAGCATTCTCATGCGGCACCACCCTTCTTGGCATAGCCGCCATAAACGATCCTGTCAGGGACGAGGTTCCTGATGCCATCAGAGAATGTATCAATGCTGGTATTGATGTTAAAATAATAACTGGCGACACTCCCATCACAGCAAAGGAAATAGGAAGGCAGATTGGCATCAGCGTCAATGGAGAGGAAGACATCGCCACTGGGGGTGACATCCAGAACATGACTGACAGTTTGCTTGCAGAAAGAATCAAAGGAATCAAAATCATAGCCAGAGCAAGACCCAACGACAAGAAAAGAATTGTCGAAGCTTTACAGCAAAAAGGGGAAGTAGTAGCTGTTACAGGAGATGGAACAAACGATGCACCTGCTCTTAAAGCGGCACATGTGGGGCTGTCAATGGGAGATGGCACAACGGTGGCAAAAGAAGCCTCTGACATCACTATCATAGACAATTCCTTCTGTTCCATTGCCAAAGCTGTAATGTGGGGACGTTCTCTATACAAGAACATACAGCGGTTCATCCTCTTTCAAATGACAGTGAACGTTGTAGCATGCCTAATAGTTCTAACAGGGGCATTCCTATACACGGACGCTCCCTTAACCGTAACACAGATGCTGTGGGTAAACATAATAATGGACTCATTCGCTGCGATGGCTCTCGCATCACTACCTACAGACAAGGGAGTCATGAATGACAAGCCGCGCAAAAGGAGTGACTTCATTGTAAGCCCATCTATGTGGAGACACATATTTATATATGGCATAACTTTCAGCGTCATTCTCATGGGCTTATTCTTGTTGTTTGAGAGATATGATGTAACTTCATTAGCTGCCATAATAAAGGGCGACGTGGAAACAGGCAACAAGGGATTGTCATTATATGAACATAGCCTTTTCTTCACTATATTCGTGATGATGCAGTTCTGGAACATGTTCAACGCCAAACGCCATGGCACATTCCACAATTCATTTCACGACATATGTCATTCAAAAGAATTCACCTACATAATGGCTCTGATTGTCATGGGACAGATAGTGATAGTTGAGTTCGGTGGCAGAATGTTCGGTGTCACTCCACTTTGTTTAACCGACTGGATTATTACATTCTTTTTGACATCGCCAGTGCTTATAGTTGGCGAGATGTTATCCATGACTAGAAGGAAGAAGAAAACAATGACGACAATATAGATATCAACAATACATGAATTATGGACAAGATACAGAACGAAAAGAAAGAAACAAGAATACTGTTTGTATGCCTCGGCAACATATGCAGGTCACCTGCCGCCGAAGAAATATTGAGGGTGAAGGCACATGAATTACAACTGCAACGAGCTGTGGAAATAGATTCCGCTGGTATAGGGGCATGGCATATCGGTGAACTGCCAGACAAAAGGATGAGGACACATGCAGCAAGAAGAGGATATACGCTCAGCAGCAGAGCAAGACAATTCTCACATGAAGACTTTGCACGATTCGACTATATTGTTGTTATGGACGAAAGTAATTACAAAGACATAACAAACCAAGCGACCAGCGAAGATGAAGTATCCAAAGTAAAGCGAATGAGCGAATTCTTTATACGCTTCAAGGGACGGGATTACGTACCTGACCCATATTATGGTACAAATGGTACATTTGAGACAGCCATTGACATGATAGAAGATGGATGCGATGGAATCATCAACAATTTGCTTAAATAATTGTTTTAAGTCATTAATTTTGGCACAAACGCCCTGTATTTTGCGACACAATGCAATTTTACAGAGCGTTTTTGCTTATATATAGACAAAAATCCCTATCTTTGCAAATGAATAACAAATAAAGGTAACAAAGATGACATTGGATATTAACATGCTCAAAGGCTTTTATGCAGATTACTCCACTAAGGTGGAGAATGTCAGGAAATCACTCAACCGCCCATTGACTTATGCAGAAAAGGTGCTGTATGCCCATTTATATTCAGAAAAGGACGCAAGGGCATATACAAGAGGAGAGGATTATGCTGAATTCCGCCCTGACAGGGTTGCCATGCAGGATGCCACTGCTCAGATGGCACTCTTACAGTTCATGAATGCAGGAAAGAACAAAGTTGCCGTTCCTGCTTCAGTGCATTGCGACCACCTCATTAAAGCAGACATTGGTGTCGAGAAAGACCTGCCCAAAGCAATGGAAGAGAACAAGGAGGTTTACGACTTCCTCAGTTCTGTTTCTAAGAAATACCATATCGGTTTCTGGAAGCCAGGTGCCGGAATAATCCATCAGGTAGTATTGGAAAACTATGCCTTTCCTGGAGGTATGATGGTGGGAACAGACTCACACACTCCAAACGCAGGAGGACTGGGAATGATTGCAGTTGGCGTTGGAGGTGCTGATGCTGTTGATGTCCTCACAGGACAACCTTGGGAGCTTAAAATGCCAAAGCTGATTGGCGTAAAATTGTCTGGACATCTCTCAGGTTGGGCTTCACCAAAGGACGTTATTCTTAAAATACTCGGCATACTTACGGTAAAAGGTGGAACGAACTCTATTCTTGAGTATTTCGGAGATGGAGTTGCCACAATCTCCGCAACAGGAAGGTCCACTATATGCAATATGGGTGCGGAACTTGGTGCTACTTGTTCAATATTCCCATTCGACAAGAACACGGAAACATATCTTCGCAACACAGGACGTGACGATGTGGCGGACATGGCAATGGAAAACATTCCAGACCTAATGGCAGACGATGATATTTACACCGCTCCGGAGAAATATTATGACAGAGTAATAGAAATAAACCTCAATGAGATAGAGCCTATGCTCAACGGTCCTTTCACACCTGATGCGGCAACACCTGTGAGTGAGATGCCGGAAAAGGCGAGGGAAAACGATTTCCCATTGGCAGTAGAAGTGGGACTCATAGGCTCGTGTACAAACTCAAGCTATCAGGATTTGTGTAGAGCAGCATCCATAGCAAGGGAGGCTGCGGAAAAGAATATCGATGTTAAAGGACAGATTGTAATCAATCCAGGGTCGGAACAGATAAGATTCACAGCAGAAAGGGATGGCATCATTGATGACTTCAAGAGGATTGGAGCTGTCATAATGACCAATGCCTGCGGTCCATGTATTGGACAATGGAAACGCCATACTGATGACAACAACAGGAAAAACACTATCGTTACATCATTTAACAGAAATTTCAGGAGAAGGGCAGATGGCAATCCCAATACCTTCGCATTTATTGGCAGCCCGGAGCTGACCATAGCACTTGCCATAGCTGGAAGACTGGATTTTAATCCTGCAAAAGACACTCTTAAGGACAAGAGCGGGAACGACGTTATCTTAAATGAGCCTTATGGTGATGTCTTCCCAAAGAAAGGTTTTGCCGTTGAAGACAAAGGATTCATAGCTCCATCTGACAGCAATGAGGACATAGAGGTTATTATCCGTCCAGAATCTGAAAGGCTCCAGATTCTTGAACCATTCGCACCGTGGGACGGGAATGACCTAACTGGAATGCCATTGTTAATAAAGACTCATGGCAAATGTACAACAGACCATATATCAATGGCGGGACCGTGGCTTAAATTCAGAGGTCATCTGCAAAACATCTCCAACAACCTCCTTATGGGTGCAGTGAACTATTTCAATGGTGAATCAGACAAGGTAAAGAACCAGATTACAGGCAACTATGGTTCTGTTTCAAGCGTTGCAAGTGATTACAAATCAAGAGGAATGACATCCATCGTTGTAGCCGAGGACAATTACGGCGAGGGGTCAAGCAGAGAACATGCTGCTATGGAACCAAGATTTCTCAATGTGCGGGTAGTTCTAGCAAAAAGCTTCGCTCGTATCCATGAGACTAATTTAAAGAAACAAGGTATGCTCGCCCTGACATTTGCGGATAAGTCTGATTATGACAAGATTCTCGAGGATGACAGACTCAGCGTGACTGGACTAAAAGACTTTGCCCCAGGCTCACCTTTGAAAATTGTTGTATCTCACTCCGATGGTTCCAAGGAAGAGATAGCAGCCACACACACCTACAACGAGACCCAGATAGAATGGTTCAAGGCAGGAAGTGCACTTAACTACAGTTCTCGCATTTCTGAATAGCCCCTTCCAATTCCCTTTAACTCCTTAAGTTGAGAACCACAGAAACTTGTATTTAAATATTTAAAGAAGAAACATCATGTCAAAGATTATAAAGAAAAATGGAAAACTGTCTGTACCTGATATTGTTACAATACCTTTCATCGAGGGAGATGGAGTAGGAACAGAGATTACACCAGTTTGTCAAAGCGTTGTAAACAAAGCTGTCACAATGGCTTACAATGGAACGAGACAAATTGAATGGATGGAAATTCTCGCTGGAGGAAAGGCTTATAAAGAAACGGGAGAATGGCTGCCGCAATCGACTATTGATGCTTTCCAGAACTACCTTGTTGGCATCAAGGGACCATTGATGACTCCTGTAGGAGGCGGTATCAGATCCTTGAATGTTGCATTACGGCAGACTCTTGACCTTTATGTATGCCTGCGTCCTGTAAGATATTTCAATGGTGTCGTTTCACCTGTCAAGCATCCAGAATATGTTGACATGGTAATATTCAGGGAGAATACCGAGGACATATATGCCGGCATTGAGTGGGAAGCAGGCTCTGACGAGGCATCCAGATTCTATAAATTTCTCCATGACGAAATGGGTGTGGAAAAGGTTAGGTTTCCCGAGACATCAGGCTTCGGTGTGAAACCTGTGTCTAAAGAAGGCTCAGAGCGTTTGATAAGAAGTGCCATTGAATATGCCCTGAGCCACAACCTGCCATCTGTGACACTTGTCCACAAAGGCAACATAATGAAATTCACTGAAGGAGGATTCAAGAAATGGGGATATGAGCTTGCCGAAAGGGAATACCCTGAAGAGCTAAAATCTGGGAAGCTCGTAATAAAAGACTGTATCTGCGATGCCTTTCTACAGAACGCTCTCCTTAAACCAAAAGAGTATAGTGTGATTGCCACAATGAACCTCAACGGCGACTATGTAAGTGACATGCTTGCTGCACAGGTTGGAGGAATAGGCATAGCACCAGGTGCAAACATAAACTATAACAGTGGCCATGCCATTTTCGAGGCTACTCATGGCATTGCTCCCGACATAGCCGGAGAGAACATAGTAAATCCGTGCTCAATTATTCTCTCTGCCGTAATGATGCTTGACTATATTGGGTGGGGAGAAGCTGCATCTCTGATAACATCTGCGATGGAGAAACTTTTCTCTGAAGGTTACGCCACATCAGACCTTGCAAGATTCATGGACAACGGAAAGCCGCTTGGCACTAATGAATTTGCAGAGAAGCTTGCCAATACCCTCTAATCAATCTTAAAACCAAATGCGTATGAAAAAAGAATATCTAATATACAAGTTGTCAGATGAGGTGAAGAACTCATGCAAGATAGACAATGAACTGTTTTCAAAGTATGGTGTGAAGCGAGGACTTCGCAACGAGGATGGATCAGGTGTCCTTGTTGGACTTACAAACATCGGAAACGTTGTTGGTTATGAAAGAGACGAGAATGGGAAACTCACTCCGACACAAGGCAAGCTTTTCTACAGAGGATATGAACTTGACGACATAGTGACACCTCTCCTAAATGAAGAAAGATTTGGTTTTGAGGAGGTGGCTTTCCTGCTGCTTTCCGGAAAGCTTCCAGACAAAGAGGAATTAGAGGCTTTCAGGGAACTGCTTAACGACAACATGCCTCTTGACCATCGTACCATAGTGCATATCATAGACCTGGAGGGCTCTGACATAATGAACATCCTTGCACGCTGTGTGCTTGAAATGTACACCTTTGACCCCAATCCCGATGATATATCAAGGGACAACCTCATGAGGCAGAGCATAGAGCTTATTGCCCGTTTCCCAACCATCATTGCCTACGCATACAATATATACAGACATTCCGTTCACGGAAGGAGTCTGCACATCAGGCATCCGAGAGAGAATCTCAGCATTGCAGAGAACTTTCTGTACATGCTAAAGCATGATGAGTACACACCTCTGGATGCACGCATGCTTGATTTGCTCCTCATAATACAGGCTGAGCATGGTGGTGGTAACAACTCTACCTTTACCGTCAGGGTGACAAGCTCAAGCCGCACAGACACGTATTCTTCCATTGCGGCTGGCATTGGCTCTCTAAAAGGTCCTCTCCATGGTGGTGCTAACATAAAAGTCATAAACATGTTCCACCATCTTAAGGAACAAATCAGCAACTGGAAGGACATAGACGAGATAGACACATACCTTAAACGCATGCTAAACAAAGAAGCATACGACAAGTCTGGTCTTATTTATGGCATAGGACACGCTGTCTATACCATGAGCGACCCTCGTGCAGTAGAACTAAAACGCCTTGCCGGTGAGCTTGCCAAGGAAAAAAGAAGAGAGGAAGAGTATGAATTCCTAAAGCTTATAGAGCAGGAGGGCATAAAGTGTGTCAGCAATCACAGACGGACAAAGAAACCAATATGTGCCAACCTTGACTTTTACAGTGGGTTCATCTATGAGATGATAGGCTTGCCACAGGAAATATACACACCGATATTCGCAATGGCAAGGATTGTTGGTTGGACAGCCCATCGCATTGAGGAGCTTAACTTCGAAGGACGACGCATCATCCGTCCTGCTTACAAGAACATTCTTGAGAACAAGAAATACACTCCACTAAGCGAGCGATAAACTGAGTTCTGGCTTAATGAACTATATAAAAATAGAGACACTTTACATGGTGTCTCTATTTTTATATATGCCAACATTCAGGTAAGCATTTGAATCAAATCCAATTCAATGAACCCTAATTGTTCTCAATCTCCTCTTGCATGTCAATAAACTGCTTGTCGGCATCATAAAACTCATATTGCATGAACGCAAGTTTCTGAGAAGGAATAACATGTATTCCGAAGCCATATTTCATCTGCCATTTTCTCTTTATTGAGAGAATACCTTTGTTGATATACGCAGCTACATAGGGATGGACATGCAGATACAACGTCTTTACACCTATTTTGTTAACGAGGCGATAAATTTTCCTCTCAAGCTGGTCGGTAAACAATATGCTGGATTTTATCTTGCCAGAGCCAAAGCACGTCGGACATGTTTCCTCCACTTTAACATCCATTACGGGACGCACCCTCTGTCTTGTTATTTGCATAAGACCAAATTTGCTAAGTGGCAGGATATTGTGCCTTGCCCTGTCCTTCTGCATGTTCTTGCACATGCGCTCATATAGCATCTGCCTGTCTTCTGCAAGATTCATATCAATAAAATCAACAACTATTATGCCTCCCATGTCACGGAGCCTGAGCTGACGCGCTAGCTCATCAGCAGCTCCAAGGTTTGTTTCCAAAGCGTTCTGCTCTTGTCCGTTCTCTTTCTTGGACCTGTTTCCACTGTTGACGTCAACGACATGCATTGCTTCCGTATGCTCAATGATGAGGTATGCACCATGCTTGTAATTGACAGTTTTTCCGAATCCAGACTTTAATTGCTTAGTAACATCAAAATTGTCAAATATGGGCAGCTTTCCATTGTACATCTTTACTATGCCCGCCTTTTCTGGGGCTATTTGTGAAACATAGTGTTCCACAGCAGTACATATATCCCTGTCATTGACATAGATGTTCTCGTATGTGGGATTGAACAAGTCTCTCAGCATTGCCACCGCTCTTCCTGTCTCTTCAAAAACCATCTGAGGAAGAGACTGTGCCTTCTGCACCTTTGTAATGGCATCATTCCATTTGCTGAGCAGTACCTTCATCTCTGCGTCGAGTTCCGCCACCCTTTTGCCTTCGGCAACAGTCCTTACTATGACTCCGAAATTCTTCGGGCAGATACTCTGAATAAGTTGTTTAAGCCTGGCTCTCTCTGCACCACTCTTTATCTTAGAGGAAACAGAAACCTTGTCGTTGAAAGGTATAAGAACAAGATAACGACCGGCAAATGAGAGTTCAGCAGTAAGTCTCGGACCTTTTGTCGATATTGGTTCTTTAACAATCTGAACCATTACCTCCTGCCCTACCTTGAGAGTTGTCTGCACACTTCCGTCTTTTTTCAAATCAGGCAATCTTGTAGCCTTTGATATTGGATACAGACGTTTCCTGTCGCTTTGAACCTGTTTCAAATACTTTGCATAAGAGTCAAATTGTCCGCCCAAGTCGAGAAAATGCAAGAATGCATCACGCTCGAAACCTACGTCAACGAAACAGGCATTCAATCCCGGCATCAGCTTCTTTACCTTTGCCAGATAGATATTGCCCACAGAGAAAGAAGCCTCTCTTGGCTCCTTCTGGTATTCAACAAGTTTCTTGTCCTCCAGAAGAGCTATAGAGATGTCGTTTTTCTGTGCATCAATGATAAGTTCGCTTGTCATTTCTCAATTATTAATAGTATAAACCTGGGTGCTGGTGGCTTTACAAAAACATGCCACCATGTCTTGCTGTTGGCATTCATCTGTCGTCATCAAGAGATAGCAACATGAAGAAGCCAATTCCATCCTAAACAAAAACCACGGACTATTGGGAAGTTAACAGAGAGAAAAGGGGATTCTCGTTGTCCCTATCGTCCGTGGTTTCAAAAGAATGAGGCTTACTTGCTCTTGTGCCTATTCTTTCTCAGTCTCTTCTTACGCTTGTGCGTAGCCATCTTATGTCCCTTTTTCTTTCTTCCGTTTGGCATGATTATAAAAAATTAAATTGGTTATTGTATATTATGTTTTCACTATTTGCTTTCCCAATGCCGAAATTATTCTGCATCTGACGACTTCATCATCCCTATGAAACTCTTTGAAGGCTTGAATCCCGGGAAGTCATGCGCATCAATGATAAGAGTTGTATTCTTTGATATGTTGCGGGCTGTTTTAGAGGCTCTATGCTTAACTATAAAACTTCCAAAACCTCTGAGATACACATTTTCCCTACGCTCTACAAGACTTTTCCTGATAGAATCCATGAACGTCTCAACAACAGCCTGAGCTGCCTTTTTCTCAACACCTGTTGTCTCGACAATCTCGTTAATAATATCTGCTTTCGTCATTTTATTATTGTGATTTAATTACTTGTTAATATCGTTACTTTTTTAGCTAACGGACTGCAAAGGTAGTGGTTTTTAGCGTTATACGGAAATTTATTTGCTATTTTTTGAAAAAAAACATTGAAAGTAGGATTTAGAAACGAGTTTTTCCATGTCATTCCAGCATGTATGGCACATAATGCATCATAGAATGACACTTTCATTTGCAAACACGAATGCTTCCATGTCATTAACGTCAATCATGCATTTGGTTAACTATGTGGATAATTCCGTGGTTGATTTCATTGAAGGTATCAGGCAACTTGCTTTGTTATCTAATACCATGAAAGTTGACCATTGATTTATATGTACTTGCTGTTTGCTTTGGGAAAAAATCAAGAAAAATATTTTGCACTCACCGAGTTTTGATGTAACTTTGCATCTGTTTTTAAGTGATACCATCAATTTATGTTTATCAAGTCTAAGGTTGTCGGTAAAGGCGGACATTCCTGCTGAGACTGCCAATAGCGTTATTTAACATATAAAATTTAAGCGACATGTCCATAGTCATAGGAATAGATGTGGGGATAAGTACTACAAAAATAGTTGGAATACACGACGGCACTGTAATATCTCCCCTCCGCATCAAGGCAACAGACCCCATTACCTCCTTATACGGTGCTTTTGGCAAGTTTCTCTACGATAACAAGATAGAGCTTGGTGATGTGGAGAAGGTAATGCTTACAGGTGTTGGTGCAGCATACATAAACAAGCCAGTATATGGATTGCCTACAGAGAAGGCCGAGGAATTCACTGCCGATGGACTTGGAGCGATGTACGAATCAAGGCTTAAGGACATGATTGTAGTAAGCATGGGCACTGGAACATCTTTGGTAAAATGCGAGGGTGACAGCATTTCACATATTGGAGGCATAGGCATAGGCGGTGGTACCCTTCAAGGGCTGTCAAGACTTATGCTAAAGACCGACGACATCAATATCGTGTCTGAGCTTGCCACACATGGAGACATTTCAAACATCAACCTGCTCATAAGAGACATAAGTGCTCATCCGCTTCAAGGTCTCCCCATGGAAGCCACGGCAAGTCTCTTTGGCAATGCAAAAACCAACGCCACGAGAGAGGACATTGCCATAGGCATCATCTGCATGGTGCTTCAAGGAATCGGTTCCGCCACCATTCTCAGCTCGCTGAACAGCAAGATAAGGGATTTTGTCCTTATAGGCAACCTGACTCTTCTCCCTCAATGCAAGTATGTCTTCCCCATGATGGAAAAGCTATATGACGTTCATTTCATAATACCCAAACATTCTGAGTTCTGCACAGCTATTGGCGCAGCACTTTGCTATTTAAAGGAGAAGGAGAGGAAAGAATAAGGTTCAAGTTGTTATGTCCATGCACTGATATACGATTACGATATAGTTTATATGATTATGATGTAGCTGCCTCGGAATAGCTACTGATAGGCATCAATTATAGAAATGATTTCAAAAAGCAAAGCTAAGCTAATAAGGTTACTTGAGCACAAGAAGCACAGGGAGTCAGAAGGACTTTTTGTTGCAGAGGGAGGCAAGATTGTAAACGACCTCATCTCCAGTGGCTGTGTGCCAAGAACTATCATCGGGACCGTAGAGGCTCTTGCCTCTCTTGTCCATACAGACTCTGACATCATAGAAGCATCGGCTGACGAAATAAAGAAAGTCAGCTTCCTTCAGCATCCACAGAACATTCTGGGAATCTTCGAGACTAATGTGGAAGATAAGGTACCGACATTCAGGGAAGGATGTCTTTGGCTTGCCCTTGACGGCATACAAGACCCTGGCAATCTCGGAACAATAGTCAGAATAGCCGACTGGTTTGGTATAGAGAGAATAATATGCTCTAAGGACACCGCAGACATATACAATCCTAAAGTGGTGCAGGCAACCATGGGGAGCATAGCAAGGGTTGGCGTGACTTATACAGACCTTGTGCCATTTTTGAAGGGGCTGCCAGCCTGCACACATATTTACGGGACAATGCTCGATGGGGATGACATCTATGGCTATCCCTTAAAGGAATGTGGTGTCATAGTAATGGGCAACGAGGGGAAAGGCATATCTCCTGAAGTAAGAGATACGCTTACAGACAGACTGCTGATACCCACATTCCACAGTGATGGCAATACAGCTGAAAGTCTAAATGTGTCAACAGCCACAGCCATCATCTGCTCCGAATTCAGAAGAAGGACAAGGTAAGAGATGGAAAGATTATAGAGCAAAGCAAAAGAACTTAGGTAATATATATAAATATGAATAGGCTATTATCACTATCAGCCATTATACTCTCGTCGATTGGCATATCTGCCATGGAGCCAGAGCACACTATGCTACCTGATGCAAGTGACGAGTCATACAACGACACTATATGGTTGGACCATTATGAAAACAAGGAAGTCCATCTGCAAAGGTTCAACGACACCGACACCCTTGTGGTGACAAAGCCTAAATGGGCGGCAGCCATATTGGAAGACCTTGGCATCAACGCTGGTATTCTCGCATTCGACAGATTTGTACAGAACCGCGATTATGCAAGAGTAACAGGAAAGACCATAAAGGACAACATCAACAAAGGATGGGTATGGGACAATGACAGTTTCTCCGGCAACCAGTTCTCCCATCCTTACCATGGTGCCATGTTCTACAACACTGCAAGGGAAAACGGCATAGGATATTATCCATCATTATTGTTTCCTTTAATTGGAAGCTTCACATGGGAGGTTTTCTGCGAGACAAACCGTCCTGCCATCAATGACCTTTTATCTACGGGTGTGGGCGGCTCTGCCATAGGAGAAGTGGCTCATAGGGTGTCCGACCTTATATACGATGACAGCAAGACAGGCGTAGAGCGCATAATAAGGGAGATTAGTGCTACTTTCCTCAATCCTGTCAGAGGTGCGAAACGCCTGTTTTCAGGAGAGATGTGGAGGAGGAGTGCATCAAGAGGCAAGACCATTGAGCCTCAGCCATACAGTCTGTCTATAGGATTAGGCGACAGGATACAATTCTCCTCAGTCCATCATGAAGGCACACAAAACCTTCCATATATAGACTTTTCACTCGACTATGGTGAGCATTTTACAAACGGCAAGAAAGTTAAGCCATACGAGCTGTTCAGCCTATACGTCATGGCAAATCTCTCATCGGGAAGTCCTTCTATAGGTCTTCTCGACATTAAGGGACGTCTTGCCTCTTTGCAGTTAGAGACAAAGAAGGGATGCAGGATTGACCTTGGATTCTATCAGATGCTTCGATACCTTGACAGCTATGGAAAAGACGAACAATACAGCCATGACTTCCCAGTCATAAGCGAGGCTGTAAGTTTTGGAGGAGGAGCATATTGCGAGAAAGACTTAGGCAGAAACAGGTTAAGCAACGACCTTATTGTCTGCACTGTTCCACTTGGTGGCGCAAACAATGAGAACTACCCTTACCGCAGATACAATTTCGGATATGGTTTCAGCATACGCAACAATGTAAAGATGGATATAATGAAGCGTCTCACAATAGGAAACGAGTTCTACATGCTCCGTCTTTTTGTCCCAAAGAAGAAGAGTCCGGAAGAGATAGCATACAACAGTGAAGTAGGGATGGAGATTGACGAATGGGGGTGTGCAGGAGAAACATCTGTCTTAAGCAACAGGTCGTACATTAGCGCACGTATCGCCAAGGGACTAAACCTAAACATGCAATACCAGATATTCTACCGCCACTCTGACTACAAGGGGTTTGACGAGGAACACGGAAGATGCCATGAGTGCAAGTTGGGTCTCTTCTATTCTTTATAGAATATTCTTAAGTACTTAAGTTTCGCATGTCTCAGACATGCTCAAAGTTAACAAGTTGACAAGTTGACGAGTTGACAACTTGTCAACTTCCTACAACATTCCTTTGGTTGATGGCAGTTCGTAATGGTAAATATCTCTTTTTACTGCCATTTTCAAACTCCGTGCGAAAGCCTTGAATATTCCCTCTATCTTGTGATGCTCGTTGTCGCCCTCAGCCTTTATGTTAAGATTCATACGTGCCGAGTCACTTATGCTCTTGAAGAAATGGAGGAACATCTCAGTAGGCATATCCCCTACTCTTTCTCTCGTGAACTTGGCATCCCATACAAGCCATGGCCTGCCTCCAAAGTCAAGTGCCACCTGACACAGACAGTCATCCATTGGCAGGCAATAGCCATATCTCTCTATTCCCCTTTTGTCTCCGAGAGCCTTCAGCAGACATTCTCCAAGGGCTAAGGCTGTATCTTCTATCGTATGGTGTTCATCAACTTCGAGGTCTCCGACAGTCTTGACCCGAAGGTCCATCATTCCATGCTTTGCTATCTGCTCGAGCATGTGATTGAAAAATCCCAGTCCAGTATCAATGTCACATTTGCCACTCCCGTCAAGATTAAGAGATACTTCGATATCTGTTTCCTTGGTGGTTCTCTTTACAGTAGCGTTACGCTCACCTGCGAAGAGGAGTTCCGCAACCTTGTCCCACGTCATTCCGTTCTCATCAAGGATGAGGGCTTTGCATCCAATGTTTTCTGCCAATTGTCTGTCTGTTTCCCTGTCACCTATCACGTAACTACCTTTGAGGTCGTATCTGTCGTTGCCTATATATTCACCAAGCATACCGATACCAGGTTTCCTGTCAGGATGGTTATCCTCAGGAAAATGGTTGTCAATCAACTGTTTCTCGAATTCTATACCCTCCCCTTTCAATGTGTCAATTATAAAATTATGTACGGGATGGAACGTTTCCTCTGGAAAAGAATCTGTTCCAAGTCCGTCCTGGTTACTTACCATCACAAGTTTGAAGTCAAGTTTCTGGCAGATGAATGACAGGTTTCTGAACACACCTTTCTTAAACTTCAGTTTTTCAAAAGAATCGACCTGTTCATCGGCAGGCTCTTCCACCAATGTTCCATCTCTGTCGATAAATAGCAATTTTGTCTTTTCTACTGCTTCTTTCATTTATTATATATTGTCCTTTAAATTACGTATTCAATTTTTGCAAGCTACAGACTTGTTCAAAGGATCATCCTTGAGCTCCGCGAAATAAACGAGTTGACAAGTTGTTGCTTGTACAATCAATGTCAAGCTCAGGCAAACAGGAATTAACTTGTCTGTCGTGAGCATGTTCTATCGTGAGTTTCATCGTCCCCACCTTCTACGTATAGAGGCAACATAGCCAACTGTTTCCTTCCCTCTCATGAATCCATGTCTAACAACGGGATCTTGATAATATTCCGGTTCGGAAAGCAACAGGACATATTCTGCAACCACATCCCATCTGTCAGACCTTCTTCCTTCTTTTTTGGCAAGTGCCATGGCATCCCTAATATGTCCTGGTCCTGCATTGTAGGCAGCAAGTGCGAAGTTTATACGCTCATCGTAGGTAGTTATGTCCGAAAAGGAAGACATCATGGAGCGCATAATTCTCACTCCTGTTGATATGTTTATCTCTGGATTGAAAAGATTTTCCTTAGCAACTCCATATCTCTTTGCCGTTGTAGGCATAATCTGCATCAATCCCATTGCCCCAGCCCACGAGACAGCCTGCGAATCGTAACAAGACTCCTGATAGCATTGTGCAGCAAGCAGTCTCCAGTCAAGCCCTGAAATGGGTGCATATTTTCTGAGGAGATTGTCATAACTACTCATTATTCCCCTCTTGCTGTCGAGTACAGGAGAATAGACCTTGCGCCTTACACTTGCTACGGATAGGATGTAATTCTCACGGTCTTCAGTCTTACTTTCCATGTCCTTCCTGTACCAAGAGTCTATGGCTTTTGCCAGAGATGCGTTGCCTTTTGCCACAGCCCATTGAGCATTGCCCCCTGCATTGACAGAACCACAATATCTCAAATCACGATATTTCTGCTTTGGTATTCTTACTGCGACCAAGTCTCCAATACCCTTGCGAAGCTTTGACACCATTTCCAGTGTGTCGCGACAAAGCTCTACCCTCACGCTTACACCCTTGCTCCTTGCAAAGTCCTCACACATCATATACTGAACTCCAAGCCCATGTCCGTGGTAGTCATAATATGTGTCGGGACCGGATATGGTAAGGACTATCATCTCTCCGTTAGAGACAATATCTTCCATGGAATACACGCCATCTTGCACAGAAGCTGTATCATCTACACTTCCTACTTCCGTTCCCCATGGTGTTGTCACAGGCTGAGGCTTATCCACACATGCCGTCAGCAATAGGTATATAAATGCAACAAATATGGGTCTTTTAATAACATAAAACATAAATCGGCTACAAAAGTATAATTTTTTTTGGAAAATAGAGAGAAAAGGATTACTTTTGCCAAACATTTTTAACGATTACATATTATGTTACGGATAGCAGTACAGTCTAAAGGCAGACTTTTCGATGACACGATGTACCTACTTGCAGAAGCTGACATTAAAGTGCCATCAAGCAAGCGAACCCTTCTTGTACAATCAACTAATTTCCCTCTTGAGGTATTATTTCTGAGAGATGACGACATCCCGCAAAGTGTTGCGAGCGGTGTAGCAGACATAGGAATAGTGGGAGCCAACGAATACGCAGAGCGTGGTGAGGACGTGCAGATTATCTCTCATCTCGGATTCAGCAAGTGTCGTCTATCACTTGCCATACCCAAAGCATGCAACTATCAAGGACTGGAATGGTTCAGCGGGAAAAAAATCGCGACATCATATCCAAACATCCTGCGTAAGTACATGAATAGCAAGGGTATAAAGACTGACATACATGTTATAAACGGTAGTGTGGAAATCAGTCCCGGCATAGGTCTTGCAGATGGAATATTCGACATCGTTAGTTCTGGCTCAACTCTTGTCAGCAATAACCTCAAAGAGGTAGAGGTTGTAATGAACAGCGAGGCTCTCCTTGTGGCAAATTGGCAGATGGACGAAGAGAAGCATAAGATTCTGAATGAAGTACTGTTTCGCTTTGACGCAGTAAAGCAGGCTGAGGACAAGAAATACGTAAGGATGAATGCTCCCAAAGACAGGATAGAAGACATAATAAATGTGTTGCCTGGACTTAAGAGTCCAACCATCATACCACTTGCCGACGAGAAATGGTGTTCAATCCATACTGTTCTTGACCAGAAACGATTCTGGGAAATCATAGGAAAGCTCAAGGAATTGGGAGCTCAGGGCATTCTTGTCACACCTATCGAGAAAATGATTCTGTAAGAGTCACCACAACCATTATATATATACATAAGACACTCCTGTTTATTTTTACGATATGAATATCATAAGATATCCCGAGAGAAGCGATTGGAAGAAGATTGCAGAAAGACCGCATACCGACACACAGAGCCTCACGGCTACAGTTTACAAAGTGTTGGAAGACATTAGGGTCAATGGTGACAAGGCAGTCACGGAATATGAGGCAATGTTCGACCATGCAAGACTGGAATCGCTTGCTGTGACAGAAGAAGAGATTGACAAAGCATGCAACGACATAGACAATGAACTTGCAGAAGCAATAAGCATAGCCCATGGCAACATACTCAAATTCCACGAATCACAACAGTACATCACGAAGAGGGTGGAGACATGTAACGGAGTTGAATGTTGGCAGAAAAGTGTGGCAATAGAAAAAGTAGGACTATACATACCTGGTGGAACGGCACCGCTTTTCTCTACGGTTCTGATGCTTGCCACACCAGCCAAGATTGCCGGATGCAAGGATATAATTCTTTGCACGCCGCCATCTCCTGATGGCAGCATTAATCCAGCTATCCTTGCTGCGGCAAGAACAGCAGGCGTAAGCAGAATATTCAAGATTGGCGGCATACAGGCTATTGGTGCCATGGCTTATGGAACAGAGAGCGTACCAAAGGTATTTAAGATTTTCGGACCAGGAAACAGATTCGTAATGACTGCCAAACAGCAAGTAAGCCTTAAGGATGTGGCAATAGACATGCCGGCAGGTCCTTCTGAGGTATGTATCATTGCTGACGACACATGCAACATTCAGTTTGTAGCTGCCGACCTCCTGAGTCAGGCTGAACATGGGAAGGACTCGCAAGTATTACTAATCACGACTTCTGAAACTGTGATGAAAAACGTGACGAAGGAACTGGAATGTCAGCTTGAACAACTGCCAAGGAAAGAAATTGCGGCAGAAGCCCTGAACAATTCTACAGTTGTATTGGTGAAAACGACAGAGGAGGCAATTGAAATAAGTAACATATATGCTCCGGAACATCTGATAATATCAACTTCTGACTACATGGAACTCGCTGACAAAGTTGTTAATGCCGGCTCTGTTTTCCTTGGAAAATACGCATGCGAAAGTGCGGGTGACTATGCCAGTGGCACCAACCATACACTACCGACACATGGATATGCCAAGGCTTACAGCGGTGTCAACCTTGACAGTTACTGCCGGAAAATTACATTCCAGCACATAACGGAGGAAGGAATCAGGAGTATAGGCAGGGCAGTGGAGACCATGGCAAGACATGAGCAACTTGAGGCACACCGCAATGCCATGACAGTAAGAATAAAAAGTATTGATAAATGAGAACACTTGAACAACTTGTACGTCCCAACGTGTGGAAACTTGAACCCTACAGCTGCGCCAGGAATGAATTCAGCGGAGAAAAAGCACAGGTGTTTCTTGATGCCAACGAGAATCCATACAACAAACCATTGAATAGATATCCTGACCCTCTGCAACTGGAACTGAAGAAGAAGATTGCCAAGGTGAAGAATGTACCAGAAGGCAATATATTCCTTGGCAATGGTTCTGACGAGGCTATCGACCTTGTTTATAGAGTCTTTTGCCGTCCAGGCCTTGACAATGTTGTGGCTATAGAGCCAACATACGGCATGTACAAGGTGTGTGCAGACATCAATGACGTGGAATACAGGAAGGTATTGCTTAACAGCAATTTCGATGTTGATGCTGAAAAGATGCTGGCTTCTTGCGACAAGAACACAAAAGCAATATGGCTATGTTCACCCAACAACCCCACTGGAAACAACCTTGACTATAAAGCAGTGGAGACAATTCTCCACAAATTTGATGGAATAGTTGTTGTGGATGAGGCATACTCGGATTTCTCCTCAAAACCTTCATTCAGAGAAAGGCTGCCTGAATTCCAGAATATGATTGTCCTGAATACGTTCAGCAAAGCATGGGGATGTGCAGCCATAAGACTCGGCATGGCATTCGCAAACGAGCAGATTATAGAGTTATTCAATAAGGTTAAATATCCTTATAACATCAATACCCTCACACAGATGCAGGCGATGGGGGCTATCGAGGAAAGATATGACGTTGAAGGATGGGTAAGATTGTTGTTGCAGGAACGCTCACACATGATTGAGGCTTTCAACCTGCTTCCTTGCTGTGAGAAAGTATATCCTACCGATGCAAACTTCTTCCTTGCCCGTATGACAAATGCCCAGACAATATACAACTATCTGAAGGAAAAGGGCATTATAGTAAGAAACCGGACGAGAGTGACACTATGTGACAACTGTCTGAGAATAACGATAGGCACCAAGGGTGAGAACACTGAGCTGCTTGCAGCTCTCAGACAATACGAATGAAATGGCAAACTCATAGCTTTCTGGTTTTTCCTACATCAACAATCAGAAACATGTTGAGATAAATCAAAAAATAATCCAAATACATCCAACATCGGTAGATGAAAGGAATGAAGTCATCAATAGAATATCGTATTTTTCACTTTTCTCAACATTATTTACTAACTTTGCACCGTAAAAAAGAAACATAACTCAGGAAATATGGATTGGCTTATTAATTTATTTACGACACAGGACTCCGTAGCACATATTGTGTTGCTCTACTCAATCGTCATAGCGATTGGAGTGTATTTAGGGAAAATAAAGATTGGCGGTGTCTCGCTCGGTGTGACATTTGTACTTTTTGCAGGCATTGTAGCCGGTCATGTAGGATTCACTGGCCCCACATCCACACTCACGTTCCTTCAAGACTTCGGACTGATTCTGTTTGTGTTTATGATTGGTCTTCAAGTTGGACCTGGCTTCTTTGAAAGTTTTGGAAAAGCAGGAATAAAGTTGAACATGCTGTCAATAGTGGCAGTCCTTCTCAATGTGGGTGTGATGTTCGCATGCTACTACCTCTTTTTCGACACGACAAACCCAAACAATCTGCCTATGATGGTTGGTACCCTGTATGGTGCCGTAACCAACACTCCAGGACTTGGAGCTGCCAATGAGGCTTTGACTTCAGTATTTACGAACGGGAATGCCCCAACTATAGCGTCTGGTTATGCATGTGCCTATCCTCTCGGTGTTCTTGGAATAATAGGAGCAACACTCGCTATAAAATACATTTGCCATATCAGCTTCGAGGATGAGGAGGAAAAACTAAATGAGGCTGAGGCAGAGAACCCACATGCTAAACCACACTCCATGCATCTTAAGGTAGCTAACTCATATATTGCAGGACGCAACCTTAAACAGATTTCTGAATTCCTAAACAGAGACATCGTATGCACACGTATCAGACATAATGATGTGGTATCAATACCAAACAGGAACACAATACTCGAACTTAACGACGATGTTCTCATAGTTTGTGCAGAGGCTGATGCCGAGGCAATAAAGGCTTTTATTGGTCCGGAGATAGAAGCGGAGCTCAAGGAAGACGACCAGCAGCAAGTTCTTATATCAAAAAGAATCATAGTAACAAACTCATCCATGAACGGAAAAACACTTGGAAAGATGCACTTCTCAAGTGTCTATGGTGTCAATGTGACTAGAATAACCAGACAGGGAATGGATTTGTTTGCAAGCCGCAATCACCATTTTCATGTGGGAGACAAGATAATGGTTGTTGGTCCAGAGGAAAATGTCAATCGAGTTGCAGAACTCATGGGAAACTCTGTCAAGAGGCTTGATGCACCAAATATCGCCACCATCTTCGTGGGGATAATCGTCGGAATATTATTCGGAAGCCTGCCACTCGCCATACCAGGCATGCCAGTGCCTCTAAAGCTTGGACTTGCAGGAGGACCGCTCATCATTGCCATCCTCATAGGACGATATGGATACAGGATGAAGCTTGTGACATATACCACAACGTCTGCCAACATGATGCTAAGGGAAATAGGACTCGTGCTGTTCCTTGCGTCAGTAGGCATCAAGGCTGGAGCAGGATTCTGGGAAACGGTAGTACAAGGCGATGGACTTAAATATGTGGGCACAGGATTCCTTATAACCATAATACCTATACTCATAGTTGGCACGATAGCTCGTCTGAAGTTCAAATTCAACTACTTCACCATCATGGGAATGCTTGCAGGTACATATACAGACCCACCAGCACTGGCTTACGCCAACTCCGTCTGCAACAAAGAGGCTCCTGCCATAGGATACTCCACCGTATATCCTCTAAGCATGTTTCTCAGAATATTTACGGCGCAGATTATTGTCCTGTTCTTCTGCTCTTCCATGTAGAACGCACGGACACTGACATTAGGCTTAAGGATATATATATCCCCCCCAATATTTCTTAGGTGTGCACTAAACATCCATGACAGGAGGTTTAATGCACACTTCTTTATTGTACAGTATCAAGGGACCTATATCCCAATTCTGCAATTATCGTCATGATGATTACCACTCATATTGTTGAGCAGATATTTGTTTCGTTTTAATGGAGAATGTGGTACTATTGTAACCGAACAATGGTGTTACTTATGACAAAAAGGAGGCCTGTTTGCGCTTAATAGTCTAATGACGACCAATTTGGGTTTAATAAAAAAACATAATAATGTAATATTCTCGATAATTATTCGTAACTTTACACCTGATTTCACTTTCGCATAATCTTTGGAAAAACAAAAAAATCGACATACATGCATTTCAAATGGAATATAAACGAAGCTACACCAGAGGAGAGGCAAGCGGCTAAGGAACTGGGGGATAAGCTGTCAATCAGCCCAATACTCGCACGGCTTCTCATAAGGAGAGGTATAACAACAGAGTCTGCGGCAAAGAGGTTCTTTAGACCACAGTTATCTGACCTGATAAACCCTTTCCTCATGAAAGACATGGACCTTGCCGTTGACAGGCTTAATGATGCTATAGGAAGGAAAGAACGCATACTAATCTACGGAGACTACGATGTAGATGGCTGCACCGCCGTAGCTCTTGTATATAAGTTCCTACGCCAATACTACTCCAACATTGACTACTACATACCAGACAGATATGACGAAGGGTATGGTGTGAGCCATAAAGGAATACTGTATGCCAAGGAGACTGGCGTGGGATTAGTCATCATTCTTGACTGTGGAATAAAAGCTGTAGAGGAAATAGCAAAGGCAAAGGAAATTGGAATAGACTTCATAATTTGCGACCATCACATGCCTGACGAGACCTTACCTCCAGCAAAGGCAATACTAAATCCAAAACGTCCAGATGACACTTATCCTTTTAAAGACTTATGTGGATGCGGAGTAGGATTCAAATTCATGCAGGCTTTTGCTAAAAACAATGGAATACCCTTCACCAGGCTTATACCTCTGCTCGACTTTTGTGCGGTAAGTATTGCTGCTGACCTTGTACCTGTCACTGACGAAAACAGGATCCTTGCGTATCATGGACTAAGACAGCTAAACCAGAACCCAAGCATAGGACTGAATGCCATAATAGAGATATGTGGGTTAAGGGGAAGGGAACTCTCCATGAGCGACATCGTGTTCAAGATTGGTCCACGCATAAATGCATCAGGCAGAATGGACAATGGGAAGGCATCTGTTGACCTACTCGTTGAAAGAGACTTGGCTACAGCACTAAACGAAGCGAAGCATATTAATGAATATAACGAACAAAGAAAAGACGTTGACAGGCACATGACCGAAGAGGCTAACCAGATTGTAGCACGTCTTGAGAGCCTAAAACACCAGTCAAGTATCGTACTGTATGATGAAAATTGGAAAAAGGGCGTTATTGGAATTGTAGCTTCACGACTGACAGAAATTTATTTCCGACCCACGGTTGTACTCACAAGGGATAACAATGTGGCGACTGGTTCAGCAAGGAGTGTAGCTGGATTTGACGTCTATGCTGCCGTAAAGAGTTGCAGAGACCTCTTATTGAACTTTGGCGGACACACATACGCTGCAGGACTCACTTTGAAATGGGACAATGTGAAAGAATTCCGCAAGAGATTCCAATCTTATGTTGAGGAGCATATAGAACCAGAACAGACAGAGGCCGTTCTTGAGATAGATGCAGTAATAGACTTCAAGGATATAAACAGGAAACTATATGGTGACCTGAAAAAATTCGCTCCTTTCGGACCAGGAAATCCTAAACCTGTATTCCGCACAGACATGGTATATGATTTTGGAACGAGCAAGGTTGTGGGACGCGAGCAAGAACACATCAAACTGGAATTGGTTGACTCCAAATCGAACAATGTGATGAACGGCATTGCTTTCGGACAGAGTGCAGCGGCAAGATACATAAAGTCAAGACGTAGTTTCGACATCGCATACACAATAGAAGACAATGTCTTTAAGCATGGGGCTGTACAATTGCAGATTGAGGACATTCTCCCTAACGAGAATGACGATTCCATTTAGGACTTCCCCATAATGTAATATGTCCTTTCCATAAACAAACGATTACTTAACGATGGCAGATTACAAGGAAATCCTTAGGCATTACTGGGGATACGACAGTTTCAGAGGAATACAGGAAAAAATCATATCAAGTATCGAGAGTGGAAAGGATACTCTTGGATTAATGCCTACAGGCGGAGGAAAGTCTATTACTTTTCAAGTACCCGCATTGGCACATAAAGGGACATGTCTTGTCATATCTCCACTTATAGCCCTCATGAAAGACCAGGTTGACGGTCTTAGAGACAGAGGAATTCAAGCATACGCCCTGTATTCCGGACAAAGTCATGGAGAGGTAATGAAGATTCTTGAGAACTGTATCCTCGGAGACATACGCTTGTTGTATGTTTCACCGGAACGTCTCAAGAGCGAACTGTTCCTATCCAAACTAAAAAGGATGAGAATCTCGTTCATAACAGTTGACGAGGCTCATTGTATCAGTCAATGGGGATATGACTTCCGACCTGACTATCTGAAAATTGCAGAAATACGCAAATTACTGCCTAACATTCCGGTTCTTGCCCTTACTGCCACTGCCACGCCTAAAGTTGTTGAAGACATTCAGGACAAATTGGAATTCAGGGAAAAGAATGTCTTCAGCATGAGTTTCATGCGTCAAAACCTGTCGTATATCGTAAGGAGGACTGACAACAAGAAGGAAGAGATGACTCATATCCTGAATAATGTTGCCGGAAGTGCCATAGTATATGTCAGGAGCAGAGGCAGGGCAAAGGAACTTGCAGATTATCTTGTTGAAAATGCCATTAATGCTTCTTTCTACCATGCAGGGCTTGATACCGCTACCAGAGAGAAAAGACAGGAAGAATGGCAAAGCGGAGAGAAAAGGGTGATTGTTGCTACAAATGCTTTTGGAATGGGTATTGACAAAACAGACGTAAGGATGGTAATCCACTATGACAGTCCTTCAAATCTTGAGGCTTATTTCCAAGAGGCAGGCAGAGCTGGACGTGACGGAAAGAAGTCCTATGCAGTACTCTTGTTCAGCGGGGGAGATGACACCAGACTTAGAAAACGTATTGAAGACACTTATCCTCCCAAGGAGTTCATTAGGGATGTTTATGACCACCTTGCTTATTTCTTCGAGATTGGAATAAACAGTGGCAGAGGACATGTCTTCGAACTGAGTTTGGAAAAATTCTGCATGGTTTATAAATATTTCCCCATAAGGGTAGATGCAGCTCTTCATATTCTTAAAAATGCCGGATATATCGACTATGAGCCGATGCCTGACACAAGATCCAGACTGAAATTCATCCTATCGAGAGATGAGTTGTACTATCTGAAAGAGTCGAGCGAGGAGGAAAGCAGAGTCACTACTACATTGCTCAGAAGATACAGCGGACTATTTACTGACTATAGATATATCGACGAATCTGTAATAGCAAGTGACACATGTCTGACACGCGACCAGATATACATGACACTACGTTCACTCCACAAAAGAAGAATCGTTGATTTCCAACCACGTAAGAACATACCTTACATAAAGTACAACATCGACCGCATTGACGGTAAAGATATCGTCCTTTCAAAAGATATATACGACAACTTGAAGAGTGAGTTCTCTACAAGGATTGAGTCAATGATTCTTTATCTTAGGAACGACTATATTTGCAGAAGCCAACAGTTGTTGGGATATTTCGGGGAATATAACGCACATGAGTGCGGCATGTGCGATATATGCATATCCTCAGACAGCAACTTCTGCTCGGAAGACTTGTTGTCCCCTGCCAAAGAGGCAATCCTCAATCTATTATCCGACAATGAGAAGCACAGCATTGTTGAACTTAAGACTCTCCTTTTTGATGAGGTTCTTGTGAAAGCAGCACTACAATATCTAATCTATGAAGAATATATATATATTGATGGCATATACATCTTCAAGAACTGAACAACTTCAGGCAATACTATTGCTATTGACAACGCAATACTATTGCAAGTGCCAACGCAAAGCTTTGCAAGTGTCATCGCAAAGCTTTGCATGTGCCATTGCAAAGCATTGCACCTGGATTATTGAAGTCAATGCGTCTGATGTCCACCTATAGTTATAGGGTGAGATGTTACTAACATGCACATATATCATAGAATAGAAAAAGAGGGATGCCTTTCCACCACGGAAAGACATCCCCACGCTCAAACATTATGTACGAAAAAGATTTAGTTGTTTTCTGGTCTTAACTGGCGAACTGTCGCACCTGCGCGCCACATCTCGCTCTCCCTCATAGCCTTAAGCTCCTCATTAAGTTTCTCACGATAATCTGGCTGAGAATTCTTATCTATGGAAATCTGAGCCTCGTTACCACTCTTTACTGACAGATACAGCCATTCCATAACAGGCTTGATTGCGTCACGGAATCGTGGAGCCCAATCAAGAGCACCGCGCTGTGCCGTTGTCGAGCAGTTCGCATACATCCAATCCATACCTTTCTCTCCGAACAAAGGACCTAAGCTCTGGGTCAACTCCTCTACCGTCTCATTGAAAGCTTCAGACGGAGAATGTCCATGCTCACGAAGCACCTGATACTGAGCCTCAAGCAGTCCTTCAATAGCTCCCATCAAAGATCCACGCTCACCTGTCAGGTCTGATGTTGCCTCACGCTCAAAAGTAGTCTTGAACAGATAACCAGCTCCAATACCGATACCAAAGGCTATCGTACGCTCTTCAGCTTTACCCGTTGCATCTTGATAGACAGCATACGAGCAATTGAGTCCCCTTCCCTCAAGGAACATTGTTCTAAGGGAAGTACCGGAGCCCTTGGGTGCGACCATTATCACATCAATATCCTCAGGTGGTACTACACCTGTTCTGTCACTCCAATTTATTGCGAATCCATGTGAATAATACAGGGCTTTGCCAGGAGTAAGATACTTCTTTATTTTCGGCCAAGCAGCAATCTGTCCTGCGTCAGACAAGAGCATGCATACGATAGTGCCTTTCTCGGCTGCCTCTTCTATTGAGAACAATGTTTCGCCTGGCACCCAACCATCTGCCACAGCCTTGTCATAGGTCTTGCCTTCACGCTGTCCTACAATGACATTGAAGCCATTGTCACGAAGGTTGCCTGCCTGACCCGGTCCCTGAATTCCATAACCTATTACCGCAATAGTTTCGTTTTTCAGCACTTCACGTGCTTTCTCAAGTGAAAACTCTTTACTGGTGACTACTGTTTCTATTACGCCACCAAAATTCATTTCTGCCATATATCAATATGTTTTTAGTTTTATGTGACAAATAACATGCCACGATTCTATCTTATCAGTCGTTTTATGTTTACACGTGCAAAGGTAATAATTTATTATCAATCCACCAAATTTTATTTCAATCTTTTACGAATTTAAGTAAACTTCTACAAACTTCCACTTCTTTTTCGTCATTTATATCAGGATTAGACTTCCTGACGCTTATGCAAAAGTCTTTTTCCGTCAGATTCTCCATATAGAAAGACAGTGTATCTCCAAAATAACTCTCAGCTACATAGGCTATCTCAAAGCGTTTCAACCAGTGTTCTCTATACCATTGCATATTGAAAAGGTCGAGTATATGTTCTATATATTTTATGGAATTAACATGCCCGTTTATATCAACATCGTTATAACAAGTCTTAACGGTGTTGACAACATGAGCATTGCCATTCATCTTGACCCTTGAACTTTTCTCTATCGGGCATTCCTTATCATTTAAGATATAATTCCTAATAGCTCCATCACGTATAGAAAAAATATCTGCAGGCTGGCGGGTGTCAGTGTCTATCATAGCCCACACACTTCTTGCATAGCCATATACCTTTCCCGTGTCTGCATCCTCAACCTTGAAATTTCTATTGGTAAAGAACCTCATTGCACTTTCCACCCACGTTTCAACAAAGAAAGGTGTATAAGCCAACGGCATTTCGTCCATTTCCACTGCAAGGCGCGACAATACCCATGTCTTATGAATAGGATTCAGATAGTTCATGCCAAAATCGCGCTCATTGGAATGGAAATCCGCTGCATTAAGCAAATGGTTGCCAAGATGTCCCATAAACAACCTCTTTGAAAAATCGCAATGGAACGGCTCGGAAAGGAATCTGTATTTTCCTACTTTTTCAGATGTTGCCATTCTCTATCTTTTCCTGTTCATGAAGATAATTGCATACCGGTTCGTCAAAACTCCTCGTTACAGCAATACGCCCTGACCGACTGTATTGCAGGATACATCCAAACTTGTCAAGACATTCATACAAGCCTGTCACATCTTCCGTTAGTCCTGCTAACAGGACTGTGCTATATGTGGGATTAACCTCCATTATACGTGCGTCATGATGGCGAATGGTTCGAGACACTTCTGGATTCTCAAGAAGTATCTGGGTAGAGATTTTGTATAGACCTATTTCATGGATGAATATCTCATCATCCGTATAGTAGTTGGCTTTTACAACATCTATTTTTTTCTCTATCTGTTTTGTTATTTTAGATATCTGGTCGGGGTCACTCCATGCCGTGATTGTGTATTTGTGTATTCCACGTATGCTGGAAGCCGACACGTTCAGACTTTCTATGTTGACCTGTCTGCGTGTGAAGACAGCCGTAATCTGGTTAAGGATACCGGCTATATTCTCAGAATACACAAGCAGGGTATAAAATTTCTTGTCTTCCATCTGTTATCATATATTAATTTCCAACAACATATCGTCAACACTATTGCCCGGGGGTGTCATTGGCAGAACATTATCCTCCTCTTTTACAGCACACTCCAGTAGGCAGGGACCTTCTGCTGCAAGCGTTCTCTCTATTTTTGCGAGTAATTCAGAACGGTCAACCACTACATCATATGAAATGCCATAACCACAGCATATGCTCTTATAGTCTGGGTTCAACATTCTGGTGAATGACTTTCTCTGTCCAAAAAACATATCCTGCCATTGGCGTACGTTGCCAAGATAATTATTGTTCAGGAGGAAAATCTTGACAGGCAGACGCTGTTCCATAATTGTCCCAAACTCTTGGATGCTCATCTGCAACCCACCATCTCCGGTAAAGAAACAAACGGTCCTGTCTGTAGCGAAGCAGGCTCCGACAGCAGCGGGAAGTCCGAAACCCATGGTTCCAAGACCACCACTTGTAACAACAGACCTATTGTTGTTGTATCTGAAATAGCGGCAAGAGAACATCTGGTTTTGACCTACATCATTGACAAGCACGGCATTCCCTCCCGTCAGTTCTGCAACGGCATTTACAATCTCTCCCATAAGCAATGGTCCTTGAACAGGATGAATGGCTGGCTCAATGACTTTTTCCTGCTCCATCTCATGATACTTGCGGAAACTTTCTCTCCATTCACGATGGACATTCTTATTCAGCAACCTTGTTATTGCTGGCAACGACTGTTTACAATCTCCTACAACTGCTACCGTCGTCTTTACATTCTTGTCTATTTCAGAGGGGTCAATATCCAGATGGATTACCTTAGCCTGACGGGCATAGGTGGAGAGAAGACCAGTGACACGGTCGCTGAACCTCATACCAACGGCAATAAGAACATCACACTCCTGTGTTTTTATGTTAGGGGCATAATTGCCATGCATGCCAAGCATACCCATATTAAGAGGATGGCTGGAAGGCAACGCCGATAGTCCGAGAAGAGTACGTGCAGCAGGAATATCTGCTCTCTCAAGGAACTCAAGGAGTTCCGTCTGAGCATTACCAAGCTCTACGCCTTGTCCTACAAGCGCCAATGGACGCTTTGAATTATTAATAATCTCGGCTGCCTCTGCTACCACATCTTCATCGATTATCGGATATGGTCTATATGAGCGTACATGATCTACTTTTACTGGATTCCATTCACAGGTATGTGTCTGGGCATTTTTAGGGAAATCAAGGACAACAGGTCCAGGACGACCACTGCGTGCGATATAGAATGCCCTACTTACTGCCCAGGCAACATCCTCTGGACGCCTAATCTGATAGCTCCATTTTGATATCGGCTGGGCAACGCCTACAAGATCTACTTCCTGAAAAGCATCAGTTCCAAGCGCACCTGTGCCAACCTGACCAGCTATAACAACCATAGGAGTGGAATCCATCATGGCGTCTGCAACACCAGTAAGAGTGTTTGTTGCTCCAGGACCACTTGTTACTATGCATACACCTACATCTCCTGACACACGGGCATAACCTTCCGCAGCGTGTGCCGCTGCCTGCTCGTGCCTGACAAGTATGTGGTCAAATGCTTTTCTTTCTCCACGTGTGTATGAATAAAGTGCATCGAAAACAGGCATTATGGCTCCACCGGGATATCCGAATATTGTCTTTACCCCTTCTGACTTTAGAGATCTCATCAATGCCTCTGCACCAGTTATTGTCTCTTTCATAAATATTCTCACAACAAAATCCTATACCATATATTATATATGCGTGGTGTAGAACTCTGTATTAAACATTATTAAATACTCACTTATTCTATTATCCTGACTCCTCCCTTGTCGGCTGAGCTTACACTCTGAGCGTATGCACGGAGAGCCTTGCTTACTATACGTTTACGCTTCAAAGGTTGCTGTTCTCTTGCCGCAAGTTCTTCTTCATCCAAAAGAACATTTATGGAGCGAGATGGTATGTCTATCTCTATGATATCACCATCCTTAATCTTACCGATATTGCCACCAGCGGCAGCTTCAGGGGAAATATGCCCTATGCTCAGTCCGCTTGTTCCTCCAGAGAAGCGTCCGTCCGTTATCAAGGCGCATTCTTTTCCCAGATGCATACTCTTTATATATGACGTAGGATAAAGCATTTCCTGCATTCCCGGACCACCCTTTGGACCTTCATGTGTTATTACGACACAATCACCACTCTTGACCTTGCCTGACAAGATGCCATCACATGCTTCCTCTTGAGAATCAAACACCACTGCAGGACCCCTGAAATGCCACAGTTCAGGGTCAACACCTGCTGTCTTGACGACACAACCATCCTGAGCTATATTGCCAAACAACACGGCAAGCCCACCATCTTTTGTATATGCATGTTCTATGTCTCTGATACATCCCGACTGACGGTCAACGTCAAGGCTTTCCCACTTTGAATCCTGTGAACCCATCACTGTAGAGAACTGTCTTCCTGGTGCACTATGGTAAATCCTGTCTGCCTCAGACGAAATGTCATTCTTTGTTATAGAATACTTGTCGATTGCCTCGCCAACCGTCATACCATCTACGCGCATGGCGGTTGTATCTATCAATCCTCCTTTCTCAAGCTCCGCCATGATGCCAAGTATGCCTCCTGCCCTGTTACACTCTTGAACTGAGTATTTCTGCGTGTTAGGCGAAAGTTTGCACAGGCATGGAACTTTACGGCTAAGTATATCTATATCATTCATCCTGAAATCCACTTCAGCCTCCTGAGCTACAGCGAGCAGATGAAGGACAGTATTGGTGCTTCCTCCCATAGCTATGTCAAGAGTCATCGCATTGAGGAAAGCCTGACGTGTTGCAATACTTCTTGGCAGAACACTCTCATCACCATCGTTATAATAAGAAAGGGCATTCTTCACAATCAGTCTTGCTGCATCTTTGAAAAGCTGAACCCTATTGGCATGAGTAGCAAGGATAGTTCCATTTCCAGGCAAGGACAAGCCCATAGCCTCTGTAAGTGAATTCATGGAATTTGCCGTGAACATACCAGAGCAGCAGCCACAACCAGGACAAGCGCACTGCTCTATTTTCCTTATCTCCTCATCGTCAATCGACATGTCGGCACCTTTCACCATAGCAGTTATGAGGTCAGCGTTCTCACCCTTCCACCTTCCTGCCTCCATAGGACCTCCAGAGCAGAACACGGTGGGTATATTCAGCCTCATTGAAGCCATGAGCATTCCTGGAGTAACCTTGTCACAGTTTGAAATACATATCATTGCATCTGCCTTATGGGCATTGACCATATATTCCACAGAGTCTGCTATAATATCACGACTCGGAAGGGAATATAGCATTCCATCATGTCCCATGGCAATACCATCATCTATAGCTATAGTATTGAACTCAGCCGCATAGCAACCCATAGCCTCTATCTCTTTCTTAACTATCTGTCCTATTTCGTGCAGATGAGTATGACCAGGAACAAATTGTGTAAATGAATTGACAACCGCTATAACCGGCTTGCCAAACTGTTCATGCTTCATACCAGCTGCCACCCACAGTGCCCTGGCTCCTGCCATCTTTCTACCTTCAGTGCATACTGCACTCCTCAATTTATGTCCCATATCGTTTATATGACCATTTATTTTATCCGGACTAATTTAATCCAAAATGTTTAAATGCGAATGCAAAGGTACACAGAAATTATCTAACATGCAACTATTTTGAGCAATAACTTTCAAAAAAGCTACTGATTATCATATAACAATCTTAAAAATATACAATAAGAAACTTTTTTAACGGATAAAAGTGTTATTTCATAACTAACGACATGAATAAAAACAGCAAATGCACTACATACTTGGCAAGTTAGTTATATAGAGGACACTCTAAGATGTAAACTTTCCCTAAAGGACAAATGTATTATGAAAAAGAATGTCTTGCGGCAGTAGAAAAAGAAGAAAAAAGAAGAAAAAAAATCCCTGATGTCTAAAATGACATCAGGGATAAAAATACTTTTACAAATCACTTATTCTAATTTGCTATTACTTTACATAAACAATTGCAAGACGGTTAGATGTAGTACCCTGAACACCCTTACCTGTAGCCTCGTCGATAACAACGCCACGAGCCTTGAGATAGCCAGCAACTACGTCAGCACGAGCCTGTGAAAGCTTGTCGTTAAGAGCCTTGCTACCCTCTGGAGAAGCTGTACCGATAATCTGTACGTGCTTGCCCTCTGCAACCTCATCAAGAGCCTTCTTAGCATCAGCTGTGAGGACAGACTTGCCCTGTGCGAATGTTACGAAGATAAGGTCGTTAGCCACGTTAACCTCCTTAACGATTTCAACTGGCTTCTCAACAACTTTCTCGACAACCTCTGGCTTGCGGTTGCGAAGCTCATTGATCTGTGCCTGAAGAGCGTCAACCTCTGCCTGGTCATAAAGGCGAGCAATCTTGAAGTTGTGTGTGCCGTTAGAGTTCTTGAACTTGTAAACAACACCAGCGTTAAGCTGAACGAAAGACTTGTTCAGGTTGTAAGCACCATTGTAGCCAAGGTCCCTGTTTCCGTAGAGTGCCCATGTGATAGAAGGCTCTACATATACCTGCCACTGCTTGTCAGAACCGAAGTTGTAAGCGAAGTCAACACCAGCCTTTGAAGTAAGAGCGTCTGCTCTGTGACCACCGCAACCAAATGCGTGTGCCCAACCCATACCATAAACACCAGCTACCTCGAATGCGCGTGGAGTACCTTTGTAACCACCAAAGAGATTGCTGAAGTTAACGGTTCCGAGAAGAGAAGTGTTAACGAAAGTAACAGTAGTGTGTGTGTTGCCTGCGTATGCACCGAAAATGCTTGAATGATGACCAGCAGCCCTGTCGTTGAAATAAGCAGAACCCTCAACAGCGAGACCAAATACTGGAGTGAACCAACGTCCTACGCGGATTCCTGCGTTAGGGTTGAGGTTGCTCAGCCAACGGTTGCCAGTTGTCTTAGTAGCTACACCACCATTGATACCAACATAAATGTTGTCAAATACTTTGCTTTCCTCTACTGTCTGTGCAGAAAGAGAAACTGCCATTGTTGCAGCTGCAAACAATAAAACTAACTTTTTCATTTTTGCTTTTTATTAAATTAGTAAATATTTATCCATACTTTCGTATTTGGGTGCAAAGTAATAAAAATTTCATCAAAGAACCAAATTATTTAAAGAGTTTTTATCACATTTCAGTCAAAAATACCAATATTTATACCATTTAAATGATATTACTCAATTATTATGTATATTTCTTATACCGAATAGCCTGTATTTATTACGCACAAACGATTGCACACGATGAGTCAAAAAATAATCCATCTAACTGAAATAAGATGCCGGACTGTGAGGAGCCCGGCATATATATAATAAGGTGTATGTAATATTATACAATCAAGATATATCCATCATATCTTAGTTATAATATTCATACCTTCATCGACGGCTTGCATGTTAAGTGGTATTAGTGGATGGTGGCGTTCCGGAAGGCTCTTGAACAAAGCCTTGCTTATACCATCCGTGCTTACAACTGGACACACCTTCAGCAATCCGCCTAACACAATCATGTTGAAGACCTTGGAGTTCTGCATTTCTGCAGCCTTGTCCATTGCGTCAATGCGATAAACATTGATATCCTTCCTTGTAGGTGGGTTTATGATACCATATCCATCATAAATAAGTATCCCTCCCGGCTTCACTTTCTCTTCAAACTTATCAAGCGATGGCTGGTTGAGCACAATGGCAACGTCATACTTGCTAAGGATAGGTGAAGAGATACGTTCCTCGCTAACAATGACAGTCACATTGGCTGTACCGCCTCTCTGCTCTGGACCATAGGCTGGCATCCAGGTCACCTCCTTATTCTCCATAAGACCAGAATAAGCCAGAATCTTACCCATGGAAAGGACACCCTGTCCTCCGAATCCACTTATGATAATTTCCTTTTTCATAGCTCAGTTGTATCTTTTAAGTCACCTTTTTGATAGAATTTAAACATATTCTCCTCCATCCACTTGTTTGCCTTTACCGGAGACAGTTTCCATCCACTATTGCAAGTAGAAACTATCTCAACAAGTGAGGAGCCTTTACCCTGCATGGATGCCTCAAAAGCCTTGCGTATGGCTTTTTTTGCCTTACGGATAGAACCCACGCTTTCAACGCTTTGCCTGGTCACATAGCAGGTGCCCTCAAGCTGGGCTGCAATCTCTGTTATCTTCAAAGGATATCCATGGAGTTCAGGTGTCCTGCCGTATGGACATGTGGCAGTCTTCTGACCTATAAGCGTTGTTGGCGCCATCTGTCCACCTGTCATTCCATAAATAGCATTGTTGATGAATATTATGGTTATGTTCTCGCCACGATTCAAGGCGTGTATTGTCTCACATGTTCCAATACATGCAAGGTCGCCATCACCCTGATATGTGAAAACGAGTCTGTCAGGCATAAGTCTTTTCAAAGCAGTAGCAACAGCAGGTGCACGTCCATGTGCAGCCTCCTGCCAGTCTATGTCAAGATATCTGTATGCAAACACAGCACATCCTACAGGAGAGACTCCTACTGTCTTCTCCTCCATTGACATTTCCTCTATTACCTCTGCTACAAGTTTATGCACCACGCCGTGTGAACAACCTGGACAATAGTGCATTGGTGTGTCGTTCATCAGAGTTGGTTTCTTGTAAACCAGATTCTCCGGACTTATTATATCTTTCATAGCAATTTCTCCTTCAAAGCGTTAACAATCTCTTCTGGTTCTGGAACTATACCGCCCAGTCTGCCGAAATGTTCTACAGGCAAGGCTCCATTAACAGCAAGGCGGACATCCTCTACCATCTGCCCTGCATTGATTTCAACCACAAGTATTCCTTTCTTGTTTTCAGCCAATGCCTTTATCTCTTTTTCTGGGAAAGGCCATAGCGTTATTGGTCTGAAAAGCCCAAGAGACAATCCTTCTTCATGCGCTATCTCAATTGCTTTCTCAGACACACGGGCTGCACTTCCGAAAGCAACGATGATATAGTCGGCATCATCTACGTGCATGGACTCATACCTTACCTCGTTGGCCTTTATCTCCTCGTACTTCTTTTGAAGATGTATATTCCTGACCTCCATTGCCTCTGGCTTAAGTTCAAGGGATGTCAAGATATTAGGTTTCCTGTCCTTTGACCTTCCAACCGTTGCCCAAGGGCACTCTTTCCTTATCTCTTCGTCTGTCCTCCTTGGCTTTTCTGGCGGCAAGACTACTTTCTCCATCATCTGTCCTATTACTCCATCAGAGAGAATCATTGCAGGATTCCTGTATTTAAAAGCCAGCTCGAATGCAAGATCTACGAAATCTGCCATCTCCTGCACTGAGTTAGGAGCCAGCGTTATCACATAATAGTCGCCATTACCGCCACCACGTGTAGCTTGGAAATAGTCGCTTTGAGAAGGCTGGATAGTACCAAGTCCCGGACCTCCCCTCTGTACATTGACAATCACGCCTGGCAGTTCAGCTCCTGCCATATACGAAATGCCTTCCTGCATCAAAGCTACACCCGGGCTTGAGGATGATGTCAGGACTCTTTTTCCTGCTCCTGCGCCTCCATATATCATATTTATGGAGGCAACTTCACTCTCCGCCTGAAGGACAACCATTCCCGTTGTCTCCCATGGCTTTAGCATGGCGAGAGTCTCAAGAACCTCACTCTGTGGTGTTATAGGATAACCAAAATATCCGTCTGCGCCACACCTGATGGCAGCATAGGCTATAGCCTCGTTGCCTTTCATAAGTTTAACTTCCTGTTCTGCCATAATCAATCCTCCACTTTTTTACGATAAACGGTAATGCATCCGTCTGGACAGACAATAGCGCATGAAGAACATCCCACACACTTATCCGGAGCTATAGGCTCCGCATACGGATAGCCGTGTACATTAACTTTTTTCTGCGCCAAGCCAATAACATCCTGCGGGCAAGCTACGATACACAACTGGCATCCCTTGCACCTTTCGGTATTGACAACAATGGCACCTTTGATTTTACTCATAATATATATAATTTAAGGATAATTCTCACTATATTCAATTCCATATTCAAGGATTGTACGCATCCTTATGGTAAAAGTTCAAGATATCTTGCAGCATCTCCCTTGCATGGACTGCCGGTGAAGATGGGTCTATAGCCTCTGCTTCAAGATAACAGTCTATAGCATGTTGCCAGTCCCCCTGCCGGCGATAGTCATTGCCTTTCCTATACCATTCTTCAGCGGTCATGTCTTCCTGCAGCTAAAGTGTTCTTCATCAGGGAGCATATTGTCATAGGCCCCACACCTCCAGGCACAGGGGTTATGAAGGAACATTTAGGTGCCACTTCGTCAAACTTAACATCTCCGTTCAGTCTGAAACCACTCTTTCTTGTCGCATCGGGCACTCTCGTCGTACCTACGTCTATTACAACTGCACCTTCCTTTACCATATCCGCAGTGACGAAATCCGGTCTGCCTATAGCAGCTATTATAACATCTGCTTTTCGGCATTCGTCCTTGAGATTGGCAGAATGGCTATGGCAGACTGTTACTGTTGCATCTCCGTATTGCTTCTGCATCATAAGCTGTGCCATTGGCTTGCCCACTATATTAGAGCGCCCGAGTATGACACATTTCTTACCGCTTGTCTGAATGTTGTATCGTTGCAGAAGAGTAAGGATTCCAAGTGGTGTGGCGGACATGAAGCATGGGAGTCCTATTGCCATCCTGCCCACATTGACAGGATGGAACCCGTCAACGTCCTTTCTATAGTCAATAGCCTCTATTACTTTCTGTTCATCGATATGTTTTGGCAATGGCAGTTGTACGATAAACCCATCGACATCCTTATCCTCGTTAAGTTTCCTGACGCAATCCAGAAGTTCTTCTTCTGTCACATCATCCTCGTATCTGATAAGTGATGATGTGAATCCACACTGCTCACATGCCAAGACTTTATTTCTCACATAAGTTTCAGAGCCGCCGTCATGCCCTACGAGGACAGCCGCCAAATGGGGACGCTTGCCTCCTTTTCTTACAATACATTCAACTTCAGCAGCTATTTCTTCCTTTATTGCTGCCGCTGTAGCTTTTCCGTCTATCAGTTGCATTCCTTTACTATCAATTAATTTTTAGTATGGCAAGTCATAAACTTACTCTCTATTTTCAAGTTATTAGGTATTCACGTTGGTTATGCCCATCAAGGTCATCACCATTTCCGTAACACCATTAAAGTCAGTGGACATTAGAATTTAGGCATACCAGGGAAGCCTTTCATCCTTCCCATCATACCTTTCATACCTCCACCTGTCACCATCTTCATCATCTTGCGGGTCTGATCGAACTGCTTGATAAGTCTTGCCACCTCCTGCACACTTGTACCAGAACCTTTCGCTATACGCTGCCTTCGGCTCGTATTCAGTATTTCGGGATGGCTTCGTTCCTTTGGTGTCATGCTGTATATAATAGCCTCAATGCTCTTGAAGGCATTATCATCGATATCAACATCTCTTATAGCCTTTCCTACGCCTGGTATCATGGACGCAAGGTCTTTTATATTTCCCATCTTCTTTATATTCTGTATTTGGGCAAGGAAATCGTTGAAATCAAACTGGTTCTTCTGTATCTTCTTCTGAAGACGCTTTGCCTCCTCCTCGTCAAACTGTTCCTGCGCTCTCTCCACAAGACTAACGACATCACCCATGCCAAGGATTCGGTCTGCCATACGGGAAGGATGGAAAACGTCTATCGCTTCCATCTTTTCACCCGTTCCTATGAACTTGATGGGCTTAGTCACTACAGTCCTTATGGATAATGCTGCTCCACCTCTTGTGTCTCCATCAAGTTTTGTGAGAACTACACCGTCGAAGTCAAGCCTGTCATTGAATGTCTTGGCTGTGTTTACGGCATCTTGTCCCGTCATGGAATCAACGACAAAGAGTGTCTCGTCCGGATTAACGCATTGCTTCAGACTTTCTATCTCCGCCATCATCTGTTCATCAACAGCAAGACGTCCTGCGGTATCTATGATAACGACATCGTTGCCTTCTGCCTTGGCTTTCTTTATAGCATTCTGAGCTATTTCGTTTACATTCTTGTTCTCGGGCTCAGAATATACTGGCACTCCAACCTGCTCTCCCACAACGCCGAGCTGCTGAATAGCTGCTGGACGATACACATCGCATGCCACGAGCAATGGCTTCTTGCGTTGTTTCTCTTTCAGCATCTTCGCCAGCTTACCTGTGAAGGTAGTCTTTCCAGAACCTTGGAGTCCACTCATGAGAATTATCGAAGGTCTGTTTTCGAGTTTCAACCCAACAGCCTCACCACCCATGAGCTGTGCAAGCTCATCGTGTACAAGTTTCACCATAAGTTGTCCTGGCTTCACAGCTGTGAGCACATTCACACCCATGGCTTTCTTCTTTACGTTATCCGTAAATTCTTTCGCTACTTTATAGTTGACGTCTGCGTCAAGAAGCGCGCGTCTGACATCCTTTAATGTTGTCGCAACATTTACTTCTGTAATTTTCCCCTCACCTTTAAGAATTTTGAAGGAGCGTTCTAATCTGTCACTAAGATTCTCAAACATATTTATCTTTTTCTTTATTTATTTCATTAAGACATCAAGGCGTGTAAACTGCAAACAGCATAAGTAGCTTCATGCCAATTCCATTGAAAAGCAATATAACTTTTCAATAAAAATCAAGCAAAGATAATAAAAAAGGCATAAAGAATTGGCTATATAATACGCTTTTTTTGCTATTTTATAATTGTTAACTAAAAAACTGCGCAATTTCTCTTTACGTGTGCATCATAGAGTCAATTGGGGGTACCAAAGAAAAGCCCCTGCATCCTTACCGATGCAGAGGCTATTGAATATCGCAAAAAAAAATTATTCCTCGTCATCATCGTCCTCATCATCTCTCTCCACAGCAGGAAGGTCAATAACTGGCAGAGGCCTGTCAATAACGGCATTGAAAGAAATTATAGTCTCACTTCTCGATAGTCCCAACGGCTGTAGCTTGTCGTGGATGATATTAAGAAGATGATGGTTATTGATTGCATATATCTTTATAAACAAGTCATAGCCTCCAGTTGTATAATGGCACTCCACAACCTCTGGAATCTTTCTCAAAGCAGACACCACATTGTCGAAATCCTCTGGATTCTTAAGATACAGTCCCACATAAGCACACGTCTCGTAACCAATCTTCTCTGGGTCAATTACAAACTGTGAGCCTTTAAGCACTCCGAGATTTGTGAGTTTCTGAATACGCTGATGAATAGCGGCACCGCTAACATTGCATGAACGTGCCACCTCAAGGAAAGGAATCCTTGCATCCTCCGCTATGAGATGGAGGATTTTCTTGTCTAACTTGTCTAAACTTCTATGTGCCATTGTTATTAATAATATTAATTATACAGTCTTGTTTGGTTACATATATGATACGGAAATCTTACAATCTATAATCAAGGAATGAGATTACAAATCGTAACATCTTACCATCGAACCGCAAATATTAGTTATATTTATCTTGCAAAGATATAAAATATTACTAAAACAACACAACACATTGACATAAAAGCAACCAAAATTGGATGAAAATCCTATGATTTTAATGTTTTTTTTCAATCTGAACAGCCGAATACGATATTTTAAGCACATTTGCTCGCCTTAACGCCTGCTTTACATCTGTTATGACACCCATGTCAACATTTCTGTCCGCCTTTATAGAAACCGTAATACTCTCGGCATCAGAAGGAGACAGACGCTCCTTTTCCTGTACAAAGAAGTCTTCAATATCTGCAATTGAAACAAATTTGTCGTTCAATTGTATTCTATAGCTTCCTTCTGTTACTTCCTTCCCAATGAAAATGCGATAAACAGTTGGTCGGTTGGGCAGCTTTGACAGTTCGGTACCTCTGGGCTCTGTATATTTCACGCGAGGATTGTCTGTTCTCATGTGTGTCACTATCATGAAGAAAAAAAGTACCGTGAAAATGAGGTCTGGCAAGGACGATGTGTTAAGTCCTGGTACGCTCCTGCGTTTTTTAAGAAACATACTCATCTCCCATCCTCCTCTTCTACATTTGCATATATCTCAGCTACTTTCTGAGGAACATTTTCCCTTACAAGCCTGACTTCAGCAGCCGAGCAGTATGCAAGTCGTTTGTGTAGATGTCTTACAGCCCATTCCTCCCTCAGTCTGCGATAGGTTGACACTATAACCTGCTGAACCTGAAAATAATTGTCGTATTTCGCTTTTCTGGAAGTCTCAAGCTGGACGACATGTTTCTTGCCCCTGTTTGTCACATGCCTTGATATATATATAGACAACTGCTTCATATCTACCTTTCTTCCATCACACTTCACATCACCGTTACTGGATATGCTAATTCTAAGAAGTGAGCCTTTATCGACCTGAGATTCAACCTGTTCTGAGGGAGCGGCAGGAGGGAGAATCCTGGGAAGTCCTTTGTCAAGATTCATAGATGTCGTGACAAGGAAGAATATAAGCAACATGAATGAGATGTCGCTTGTCGATGCAGTGTTTAAAGCTGGCACTTGCTTGCGTCTGAATCTTGGCTCCATCATAGGCTGATGTCCTCCATGTCAACACTTCTGTCCCTTTTCCGGTAATATCTTGTCATACCATAAGCTGCGGCAACGATTGTCGCCAACATCATAACTATGGATGTAGAGACGAGTACACCTGATGTCTTGAGCCAGAATATATTATCAAATACCTTTCCGTTTACCATTATCGCAGATGATGACGAGAAAGAAAGGAAAAGAATTGCCACAAAGAATGCGAACGATGTTACACTGATGCGGATTCGCCTTTGCAGTCGTTCCTCAGACGTTATCTTTTGCCTTTTGAGCAACGATAGAACTATCGACAAAATAAGCACGACTAAAGCCAGCACAACAACCACGATACCATATATTATCAGCAGGTCAGTAAACTGCGGGGCATTGTATGCCGGATGCTCTGCATCCGGTCTATCAAACCCTACGAGGAAGAATGCCAGAAAGACCACCGTTGTAACAGCTGTAAAAGAATACAGTATCAACGACGGAAGTTTACTGCCATGCAGTTTGTTTTTTAAATCGAGACGCTTCATAATGCTACACCTCCATCATTCACCTAAGCGCTGGTATTGCCATTAACTCCTTCCTCATCCATTTTCATGGCAGCCATTATGTCAAGGAAAGTAATAGCAGACTCCTCCATCTGGGCTGTTATATGTTCTATCTTTGAAAGGATGTAGTTATAGAACAGCTGCAGCACAAGTGCAACGATAATGCCGAAGATAGTAGTGATTAGAGCTACTTTCATGCCTGATGCCACGATGGTGGGGTTAATGTCTCCTGCCATCTGAATCTGGTCGAAAGACATTACCATGCCTATCACCGTTCCAAGGAAACCAAGCGAAGGAGCCATTGCAATAAAGAGCGTTATCCATGAACAGCCTCTCTCAAGGTTGGCTGCCTGTACAGAACCATAGGAACTTATCGTACGTTCTATCACCTCAAGGCTTTCATCACTATGCTGGAGTCCACGTCCGCATATCAAGGCTACAGGACCACGTGTCTTTTCGCATAGTGCCATTGCGCTTTCCTTGTCTTTGCTCTTTATTCTCTTCTCTATGTCTCTCATGAATTTCTTGGCATCAATCTCTGACATTGAAAGGTATATTATCCTTTCAATACAGAAAGCAAGACCAATGATGAGTGCAAGCGCCACAAGGGACATAAAACCGGCATTGCCCTCTATGAACTTCCTTTTCAAAGACTTGTAGAAGCCACCATTGTCAACCACATCAAGCGGCACGGATGCCACAGAGTCAAGAGCAAGGGTGTCATCATCAAGGTCTATCGTGTCTTTGCTGGAAATGCCCAATGTGTCTGGATGGGAGATTGGGACTTCCTTTCCCTCACCTGGCGACTGGGCACAGATTACAGAAGGGACGCAAAGGAGTGCTATCATCACCACCATTGACAATACCATTATTATTCTTAAAGGAAAAACTGAATTCTTCATACCAAAAGAAAAAAATTAGAATGAATCCATAAAGCATGTATTGGAGAATAATTCACTTGCGATGGCGCATTACTAAAGGTATAATCCGCTTGCGGAAAGAGGGGGATTCGAACCCCCGAAACGCTTTTGACGTTTACACGCTTTCCAGGCGTGCCTCTTCAACCACTCGAGCACCTTTCCCTGTTTCGGATTGCAAAATTAGTGTTTTTAGTTCTATTACTCTCAATACCGATACTATATTTAATATATTTTAACTGCGGAAAAATATCCTGTGCACATTATCTGTAGTTATTCTACCTATCTCTTCCTCTGTAGTGCAATAGATGTCTGCCAGTTTCCTCACTACCTCTACTGCAAAAGCACTCTCGTTCCTTTTTCCACGATAAGGCACTGGTGCCATGTAGGGTGAGTCTGTCTCTACAACAATCCTGTCAAGAGGTACTGTTGAAGGCAACACTTCAGGCAGATGACTTTTCTTGAAGGTGAGCACGCCACCTATTCCAAGTGCGAACTGTGGGAAGGAGAGCAATTCCTCTGCCTCGCGCTCATTGCCTGTAAAACAATGGAATATTCCACCTGGCAAATCATTTCTGTACTTTCGCATAACACCAACCATCTCGTTTTGGGCTTTCCTGCAATGGATGGCAAGAGGCAGTCGTGTATCCACCGACCATCTCACTTGTGTCTCGAATGCCGCAAGTTGCTCTTCCGCATGTTCTCTGCTCCAATAATAATCAAGTCCCACTTCTCCAATGGCAATGCAACGAGGATCAGCAAGAAGCGGTTTTATATATTCCAACTGTCTTTCCCAGTTCTCGTCCACCTCCTCAGGGTGAAGCCCTACCATGGAATAAAGAAAGTCCTCGTATTTCGAAGACATCTGCAAGGCTCTTTCAGACGTGGCATAATCAATAGCCGGTACGAAGATATTGGTCACCCCTTCAGCTTTTGCCCTTGCTATCACCTCATTGCGGTCGCAATCAAACTCCTCTCCGTCGATATGCGCATGTGTGTCTATAAATCTCAGACTGCTCATAGGCTTCTTTTCATCATCCATGATGCATATGCATCAAGTTCCTTCTTGCGTTCTGGTGCTACACCCACAAGTGCCAGATACTTCCTTGCGCTATCATAAAGCTCACTTATCTTGTCCTCTGCAAGCCGTCTGACACCTATATTGTCATATAGTCTTGTAACCTCCTTTATTTTCTGCTGCGGATTATCTGTATCAGTAATGGATGTCCAATGTTCAAGCTGGGAACGTTGCTCGTCATTTGCCATCAGGAAAGCATTGATTAACATGTAAGTCTTCTTGTTGCAAAGGATGTCCCCACCTGTTGCCTTTCCAAATACAGCCGGGTCTCCATATACGTCAAGGCAGTCGTCTTGAAGCTGGAAGGCAAGTCCTATCGTTTCTCCAAACTTATACAATGCTTCTGCATCAGATGCAGGAGCACCGGCAAGGATGGCACCGATTTTCAGAGAACAGGCAAGAAGTACACTTGTCTTCAACCTTATCATCTCTATATATTCATCCTCTGTCACATCATTGCGATTCTCGAACTCCATGTCATACTGTTGTCCCTCTCCAATCTGCAACGCTGTCTCAGTAAACAGCTGCATTACCTCTGCAAGCAGACGAGGTTCACATTGTGCCATACGCTGATAGGCAAGGACAAGCATTGAGTCACCAGACAGAATGGCTGTGTTGGGATTCCATTTGGTGTGTACCGTCTGCTTGCCTCTTCTCATTGGAGCATTGTCCATCAAGTCATCATGCAACAACGTGTAGTTATGATATGTCTCTATGGCAGCTGCCGGTGCCAGAATACTCTCCACATCATCCTTGTACAGATTATATGCCAAAAGCATCAGCACTGGCCTGATGCGCTTTCCACCTATTGAGAGCACATACTTTATTGGTTCATACAGACTCTCTGGTTGCCTGTTGTATGGCAACGCATGGAGATAACCGTTGAACATTGACAATAATTCTTCTGATGTTTTCATATCCATATATTAAGTTTTCTTAAGCTTCGTATGTCTCCTGCAAGTTGTAAGTAGTTTCCTTTGACTTTGCGAGAAAACAAGTTGACGAGTTGAATTTAGCAACATGCTATAGTCGGAATACTATGGGCATGGCAAAAAGCGTGCGGCAAGGTTTCCCTCCCATAGTGCCAGGTTTCCATTCCGGCATCAAGGCAAGCACCCTCAATGCTTCTCGGTCAAGCAGTGGATGAACAGGACCTACCACCTTGCAATCTGACACCGAGCCATCCTTGTTTACTACGAACTGCACAATAACCTTACCCTGTATCTTCTGAGTCTTGGCAGCAGGTGGATACTTCAGGTTCTGAGTAATCCATTTCATGAACATAACCATCCCACCGGGGAAATCAGGCAGTTCCTCCACCACTCTCCAGTTGAGAGGCTTGTCCTTATCGTCAAGCACGACAGGAGGAAGTGCGGATATCTCAGCTGGCTCCACCTTCTCTGGAACGAGTTTCATCTGTGCAGCAGCCATGCCATCAGACTTTATACCAAGGTTTATCCTGTCAACACTATTTGCAGAGGCATTGGCAGACTCTGTCACCTTTTCCGTAACGGCAGGAACCGATGCCACAGGCTCCAACACAGCCACCATGTCCTTTATATCCGGAGCCTTCAGTGTTTCCATTTCCTCAGCAAATTCATCAGGTATGTCCTCGCTGTCAGCATCCATGGAAGGATGAGCAGTATATTCAAGGGCTGCCAGCAGCAGTGCCAGTGCAAGATTCAGTCCCAGCAGAAAGGCTGTACGCTTTCTGCTTTCCAAATCCACGCTATTACTTTTCTTCATTTCCAATGGTAAGAAACACACTAAAGTTAGAAATTATCCGTTATTAAGTCAGTCTTGACATGACATGTGACATGGACTTTTCCATTTACATGCCAAATCTGAGACAAAATTAACATAGATATTTGGAAAAAGCATTATCTTTGCATAGAAAATTGATTAAAATAGATGAAAAAAATTATATTGGCACTGTTTATTGCCTTTATTTCCACCTTGACATACGCACAGGAAAGCCAGACAGGATATAATTACCTGCGGTTGCCGGTAAGTGCACATGCGGCAGCTCTTGGAGGAGAGAACATAACGATAATAGAGGATGACGCATCGCTGACATTCTCAAACCCAGCCCTTGCCGCCTCTGTATCTGACAAGACAATAGGCTTGAACTACATGAACTATATGGAAGGTGCCAATTATGCCAGTGCTTCATTCACAAAAATCGTAAAAGATAAAGCCACGATTGCTGGCGGAATACAATACATGAACTATGGCAAGATGAAGAGGACTGACGAGAACGACATACAGGATGGTGAGTTCTCTGCAAGCGACATAGCCATAAGCGGCACATTTGCATATCAGTTGTCCGAGCGTATAGTAGGAGGAATAACTGCAAAGATGGCATTGTCGTATATTGGAGACTATTCTTCCATGGCTATGGGTGTCGATCTTGGCATAAACTATTACGACCCTGACAGGGAATGGTCGCTGTCTGCTGTAGTGAAAAACCTTGGAGGTGAAATCAAAGCCTACGATGAGGAATACAACAAGATGCCTATCGACCTGCAGATTGGTGCAAGCAAGACATTCGCGGCACTTCCGGTAAGGGTGTCTGCCACTCTTGTTGACATGACCCACTACGATTACTCCTTCAGGAACCATATATGTCTTGGTGCTGACATTCTGTTCTCTGAGTCTATATGGGCAGGAGCAGGTTACAATTTCCGCCGGAACGATGAGATGAAGATACAGGACTTTGAGGACGAGAGCAGTCATGGAGCCGGTCTCACACTGGGAGCTGGTGTCAACCTTGACCGTTTCAAGATTAATGTTGCATACGGTAAATTCCATGTCTCGGCAAGTTCCATCATCATCAATGCGGCTTTCTCGCTATAGGTAGCCAATCCATTCCATGCATTGGAACGTCCTTCCCGTGGCGGTGCGCATAAACGTTTGTTTAACAACTACACATTATTATATATATATGAATAGGAAAATCATCGTGGCAATAGACGGTCATTCTTCATGTGGTAAGTCCACAATGGCAAAGACTCTTGCCAAGACACTGGGTTACATCTATGTTGACACTGGTGCCATGTACCGTTCCGTAACGCTGTATGCCATGCGCAACGGAATGATTGACGAAAATGGCAATGTGGACACTGAGGCTTTGCGAAATGACATGGACAGGATATCCGTCTCTTTCAGGATAAACAAAGAGAGCGGAACGCTTGACACATATCTTAACGGCGAAAAAGTAGAAAGCGAAATACGCTCCATGGAAGTGTCGTCAAACGTAAGCCATATAGCCGCATTGCCTTTTGTAAGGGAAGCCATGGTAAAACAGCAACAGCGCATGGGTGAGGAAAAAGGAATCGTAATGGATGGCAGAGACATTGGCACCACTGTGTTTCCCGATGCAGAACTAAAGATATTCGTAACAGCATCGGCAGCAGTAAGGGCGCAACGCAGATATAAAGAAATACTTGACAAGGGCTTGGAAGCCAACTATGACGACATTCTCAAGAATGTGGTAGAGCGCGACTACATAGACTCTCACCGCGAGGTGTCTCCGTTGCGCAAGGCTGACGATGCCATTGAGCTTGACAACAGCGACATGACAATAGAAGAACAGAACCAATGGCTTGTCAGACAAGTTTCCTCTCTCGTCTCTTAAGCGTTATAAGGGGCACCATCATCTCCTCAAGCGATATACCTCCGTGCTGGAAAGTATCCTTGTAATAGCTTACATAATAGTTGTAGTTGTTTGGATAGGCGAAGAATGAGTCGCCTGTGGCAAACACGTACGATGTACTGATATTCGGAGAAGGCAGCTGAACCTTCTCCGGATTTTTTATAACGAAGAGTTCCTTGTCGCTATATGCAAGATTTTTGCCAAGTTTATACCTCAGGTTGGTATTGGTGTTGCGGTCACCTATTATTTTCACAGGCTTGGTGGCACGTATTGAACCATGGTCGGTGGTGATTATAATCTTATAGTCTGTCTGCGACAACATCCTGAAGAGTTCCGCCACCACTGAATGACGGAACCAGCTTAGCGTAATAGACCTGTATGCGCTCTCGTTGTTGGCAAGTTCCCTAACCATTTTCATTTCTGTCCTTGCATGAGAGAGCATGTCAATAAAATTCAGTACAAGAACATTCAGGTCATTCTGTTTCAGATTCTTAAACTGCTGCATGAACTTCTCCGCCCCCACAGAGTCGTTAATCTTATTGTAGGAGAACTTGTCATGACGGCGGAATCGCTCTATCTGCGTAGCAATGAGTGGCTCCTCATTAATATTCTTGCCCTCGTCCTCATCCTCGTCAATCCACAAGTCGGGATAGTATTCCGATATCTGCAAAGGTAGCAGTCCGCTGAATATAGAGTTGCGGGCATACTGTGTGGCTGTAGGCAGGATGCTCATATACAAATCCTCGTCTATGTCGAACATGTCGCCTATTTCTCCTGCAAGCATTTTCCACTGGTCATAGCGGAAATTGTCTATTACTATAAGGAATACCTTCTCCCCTGCATCTATAAGTGGGAATATCCTTTTCTTGAATACATCCGGTGACATGAGCGGGACACTATCGTCTGCCTGTCCCTTTCCGGGCATCTTGCTCTCTATCCACTGCTGGTAGTTCTTTTTCACGAATTTTGCAAAACTGCCGTTGGCTTCCTCCTTCTGCATGCGCAGCATGTCAGTCATGTTGCTCTCTGCCACTGACAGTTCAAGGTCCCAGCGTACAAGTTGCTTATACAGGTCTTTCCATTCATCAATGGTGCGGCAGTCCTGTATCTGCATGGACAGGTTCATGAAATTCTGCTGATAGCCACTTTGTGTAACCTCGGTGAGTATCTCCTTGCGGTGTATGTTCTTTTTCAAAGAAAGAAGAATCTGGCTTGGATTGACTGGTTTTATCAGATAGTCAGCTATCTTGGAACCTATAGCCTGGTCCATGATATTCTCCTCCTCGCTCTTGGTAACCATCACAACAGGTGTGGCAGGCTGTATGTCCTTTATTATTTGAAGGGTTTCCAGTCCGCTCAATCCCGGCATCTGCTCATCAAGAAGCACGAGGTCAAATGTCTGTTGCCTGCATTTGTCTATGGCATCGCTGCCATTGCTCACAGTAATGACATCATAGCCTTTCTTCTGAAGGAATATTATGTGCGCTTTCAGAAGTTCAATCTCATCGTCAACCCAAAGTAATAGTCCGTTGCTCATAGTCGTATTTCAGAATCCATCAAGTTCGTAATACTCATCCTCTATATCGAAGTTCTGCGGTTGTCCGCTCTCGACAGCAGGTTGCTGAGGCATGGTTATGGTATCTTCATCGTCAAAGATGAAAACATCTTCATCGTCTGGTTCTGGCTGATTGGCAGGTTCTGGCTGCTCTACAGGTCTTTCCTTTTCTGCCGGCTTTTGCTGTACAGACGGAGCGGGTGTCTCTGGCAATCTTGGTTCCTCTGTTGTCGGAATGTCTATGGTTTCCGGTTCGGTTACATCTATTGTCTCGTCTGCTGGTGCAGCAGGAATCTCTACATCACCATTTGGAATGTCTAACGTCTCAGCCGGTATCTCCATGTCTCCAGAAGGAACATCAACATCACCTGACGGAGCGATGACGTCGTCCACTGTCATTTCCACATCGCCTGATGGCATCTCTGTATCCTCTTCCTGAATCTCCATGTCGTTCGTAGCTGGAGCATCAATGCTGTCCTTAGGCTCTGGTATGTCTATCTCTTCTGGTATGTCAAGAAGATTGTCTTCCTGACTTTCCATGGCATCCAAATCCTCGGTTGTTGGCGACTTGCTCGAAATTTCCTCCTTCAAATCCCGTTCTCTCGGAGTAGCCACTTCGGCAGGCTCAGACAACAGATAACGGCTTTCCACCTTGAGAGGTGCGAAGTTTCTTGCATAAAAGTCGTCATAATCCTTGTAGCTGAAGTTGGTGCCAAGCAACTGCAGGTTCTTTTCGCTGATGGCTATAGGTTTTACTTTCTCCAACAATCCCGAAGGTCCTATGGCGGAAAATAGTTCACGGGCATACTGTGATGCCTCGTCAAAGCTTCTGAAACCACTCATCTGCATCTGGTGTATGCCGTCAAGGTCAACAATCTCCATGTCGAAGTTTCTCACAAGGAACTTGGTAAAGTTGAACTTAGCCACATTGAACAGCAGCTTGTTCTCGTCTATTGAGTCTGGAGAATATACCAGCAGGAACTTGAAGTCGGCAAGACGCTCTGCCACGAATACTGCATTGTTTATGCTGTCACTGTCGTTAAGCACAGCCGACCGTCTCGACCATATATCATCCAGTGTGAACTTTCCTCCACGTAGTTTCCTTCCTGCGTTGACGCCATTCACTATCATACCTGCCATTTCGCTGATACGGCTCTTGGGGTATTTCTCCACAACAGTCTTCATGTCGGCAAGACAGCCGTCCGCATCACCGTTGTTTAGTTTTCCAAGTCCGCCTATAAAGAGGAATTTGTCTCTGTTGGCACCCAGTGGGAATCTTGTTTCTGAGATTTTAGTATTGGCAGCCACCTCTCCGTATCTGTCTTCCTTGAAAGCCTTGTACGTGGCAGCATAGAGAGAATCCTCTATATGCACTCCAAACTTTGAGTTCTCGACGAAATGTGGGTCTGTCAGCAGTATTGTCCAATTGCTTTCCTGCCAGTTTTCCTTGAGTCTCGCTATATATGTTTCCGCTCGTTGCGTGTCTCCCTTCCTTGAGAAGAGCAGGAAAAGATGGTAGAACACGTCGTCCATATTCTCATAGTCGGGATAGTTGTCTGTAAGCCTTGTGAGGAATTTCTCACTTAATGGGAGATTGTCAAGCTTGTCTTTGAATATCACTCCGGCATGGTGCAGACCATCCATTATTATCTTGTTGCTTGCCTCCAACTGGTCTGGCTCGAAAGGAATCTGTTTCAGGTAGTACTCCCTCTTGTGTGGGTCGTTCTGCGCACTGTCGGCAATCTGTGCTAAGGAGTCAGCCACCTGCTCGGCTGCTTCTATGGAGTCACGTTGTTCTTCCGTTAGTTCATCTTCGATGTCACCAGAACCTATCTTTCCAACCACCGTTTTGTTTGAACGCTGCCAGTCATCGGCATTCTCTCGTTTACCCCATTGTTTCTCAAATGTCGATTTACCCTGATTCACAGCCATTGGGTTGTAGAAATAGAACACAGAGTTTTCTTTCTGCGACGAAGTATTGTTGCGGTTGTTGGGAAGATTTTTGTTACCGGCATTCTGGGCCTGCGTCTGGGCTACTTCAGCTTCAGCCTGACGGTCACGTTCTTCCTTTTCTTTTTTCTTAAGGGCGGCTATCACTCTGTCAATCGCCTCATTGCGTTCCTTCTCCGGCAGTTTTGCAAGTATCTGCAATGAGTCCTGCAAATGCACGGCATCAGTATATGGCACAAGTTCGTCCAGTACCTTCGACCTGTCTGACAGCTGCTGGTAGTCCTTGCGCTCCTTGTCAAGGAGTCCTATCGCCTCTCCATAACACCGTCGTGCATCAGAGAACTTCTCCAACTCCCAATATATATCGCCCAGCTTCAGCAGCAGCACACCTTTCTCTATGCCACTGCGTGTTGCTTTGGTGTTTCCCTTCTCATAAGCCTCTATGGCTTTTACCGTGTCTTTCTGGGCAAGATAGATGTTGCCCATGGCGTAATACACCTGGTCAAGATATTCCTTGTTGTTGTCGGATGCAGCCATGCGCTTGAGGCGTCCTATCATTTTCTTCGCACTTCGGGCTGCAAGGACCTCTGTCATGGCTATACGGGCATTGAACTCCAGTTCGTAAGGAGGATTCAACGCCACCACATGTCGGAAAGCCTTGTATGCCTCGTTCTTGTTGCCTACAGCTGCTTGCAACTGCCCCATAAGATACCACTCGCGAGCTTTCTGCTTGCGTCTCATTTCATGCCGAATGACCTTGCGAAGATAAGGTATTGCCTTGGCATATTCACCTGAGCGGATATAGTAATCAGCGTAGGTGTAGTCCCATTCTTTCAAAGCACGCCAGTGGATGGAGTCACGCTGCATGTTGCGTATGACGTCTTCTGCATCGTAGAGCCAGCCTTCCTCGACATAGCATTTTGCAAGCCACGCACGTGCCTTGCCGTAGATGGCTGGCTGGGTGTGGTAAAGACGACTCATGTATGAGAATGTGGAGGCTGCCTCATCGAATGCGCCTTTATGGAACTGTGAGCGTCCCATAAGCATCCAAGCTTTCCACAAGAATGGGTTGTACTCGCGTCGGCTCAGCCATTCCTTGTCCTTGTCAGTCTTCTTGCGGTTCTTGTTCCATTCGGGACGCTTCTTTATGCTGTGACGCTGTATTGCTTTCTTGGATTTCTCTATGGCACGGTCGAAATTAGCCTTGCCCAGTTCCTTGCTCGACTTGTTGCCCACGACATACAGGGGAATCATTTCCGTGAAATTGTCCTTGTTGCCATTCTCCTTCTCCAGACTTCCGTCTATGTAAGCCTGCGAGCCGTTGAAATAGGTGTTGTATCGTGCATGGAAAGCGTGCCACCAGCGCGACTGCGAGGTGTTTTTCTGCGTGGAGCATCCTGTGACAACCGCAATGGCGGCAGCCACAAGGAGGATGACTATATGTCTTGTACTGTACTTCAATTTATATCTATTATGTGGATAGCTTAGACCTTGGTCTCAGCATATTGTTTCTATTACTGTCGGAATGGAGCGTATTCTCCGTAATAATATAACTTGAAAAAACTGAAATTATTGCCTTCAACTACTCTTTCCTCCACCCTATCCGGCGAATGGAATGTATCCTTGACGTTACAAGGCGCACTAATGCATATATGACAACGGACACAAGGATGATGCTTGCTCCTGACGGAATGTTGAACAGGAATGACAGGACAAGTCCTGCCGTGCATCCTATCCAACCGAAGACAATGCTCAGCAATATCATACGGCGGTAGCTGTGGGTGAGACTGTTGGCAGTCATTTGGGGAATGGTGAGCAGGCTCATGGCAAGCACTATTCCCACAAGACGGAGTATCGAGACTATGGTGAGAGAGATAATTATCATCATGGCATACTCTACTAAGCTGGAATGGATATGACGGGTGCGGGCAAACAGGGGGTCGTAAGAGATTAGGACGATTACTCGCAGGAAGGCCACGAAAACCAGTCCCACCAACATGGTGAGGACTGTCAAAAGAATAATGTCGCCTGTTCCAACGGCAAGAATGGAACCGAAAAGATAGGAGGAAAGGTCGGACATGAAGCCGGGAGTAAGGCTACAGCATATTATTCCCACACTCATGCCAAGTGTCCAGGCAACGGCAATGGCGGAGTCTTCTCTTACAGCACCCTTCCGAGAGAGCCATTGAACGCCACAGGCACAGGCAATGGAAAACAACATGGCAGACAATATGGGGTTTACTCCTGCAAGCACGCCAATGCCTACGCCACCGAATGAGGCATGGGTTATGCCTCCGCTTACGAAGACGAGGCGGCGCGTAACGATATATGTGCCCACCATGCCGCAAAGCACACTGGCAAGAAGGGCACACAAAAGGGCATTGGTAAAAAAGGTGTAGTGGAACATTTCAATAGGGTTCATCCTTCTATCATCATAAAGAGTTCATCCTTCAACTGGTTTGGAACATTTACGCCTCGGAGTACAAGGCTTCGACTCCATGCGTCACACTCATTGGGATTCATGGTATAGAGGACATCTCGGAACTCCTCAACCTCATCATCGCTGTAACCGGAAGCGTCACGACCCTTGAAGCGGTCAAGGTGCTCGTCGTCGAAATACTCTATTTCCTTCACTGAAGCTTCCATCATGCAGACTTGCTCACACTTCGGGTCGGAACCATCGCATGTGGTGCAGTCTCCCTTGCCTCTGACCACAGCACTTTTGTCACCGCGTGAAAAGAGGGCGGCAACAAGTCCAAGGACTGCGAGAGCTACTATGCCTATTATTACTATCTGCATCGAATGGGATTAATTCTTTCATGCTTCCTCTATGGTGAAACCTGCCTTGCGTAGGTCATCCCAATAATGGGGATAGGATTTCGACACGACAGAGGGATTGTTTATACGAACCGAGCCAAGCGACAATGCCAACGGAGCGAAAGCCATAGCCATCCTATGGTCTTCATAGGTATCGACAGATGCATCAGGCATCGGCTCCACACGTTCTCCATCCCAGTAAAGCTCACTGTCATTGACATCATGCAGTACAAAGCCAAACTTCAGCAGCTCAGTCTTCAATGCCTCTATGCGGTCTGTCTCCTTTATCTTCAGACTGGCAAGCCCCGTGAAGTGGAAGGGCATCCCTATGGCGCAACAGGTCACGACAAGTGTCTGGGCAAGGTCAGGCTGGTTTACAAAGTCGTAGTTCATCTGCTGAAGTTGTCGGGGATGGCGACTAATCTCTACCGTTGAGACACCATGGCTTACAGTGAAGGAGGTCTTCACGCCAAGAAGACTATAAAGATACCTTACTGCTGAATCTCCCTGACGGGAGCCATCATTCAGACCTGGCATCACCACACGCGAGTGAAGGCTTTCTGAGACTGCAAGCATCTCATACCAATATGACGAAGCACTCCAGTCGTTCTCTACATGATAACTACGGTTACTGTATGGCTGTGGAGACACAGCAATAGTGTCAACGTCCGTCCATTCTATGTCGCAGCCAAACTCATGCATCACATGCAGTGTCAGGTCGATATATGGACGGGAAACGATGTTTCCTGTCAGATGCAGCTCAAGTCCTTTTGAAAGGGACGGACCTATCATCAGCAGGGCTGAGATATACTGTGAACTGACATTGCCTGGTATGTCTAACCTGCCGCCATCAAGTCTTCCTCCGGTTATACGCAGAGGAGGAAATCCTTCTTCTCCCTCGTAGGTGATGCGTGCACCAAGATGACGAAGGGCATCGACAAGTACGGAGATAGGACGGTGACGCATACGCTCCGTTCCCGTTATGACATGCTCGCCTGGCGTTACCGACAGATAGGCGGTAAGGAAGCGCATGGCTGTTCCGGCAGCCTTTATGTCTATCACATCGGGCATGTCGCACAGAGCCTTTTTCATTACTTCCGTATCGTCACATTCTGACAGGTTGCCAAGAGTCTCCGTACCAGAGGACAGGGCATGTATGATAAGAGCACGGTTACTGATACTCTTCGATGCCGGAAGGATTATCTCACTGTCTATTCTCTCCGGCGCGGTTATTATATACTGCATAATGATTCTGATGTTAAACATTTCACGACAGCATGCCTCGAAGGAAGGCTGCTGTCGCTTTTCCAATGCAAAAGTAACAAATATAATTATGACTGACGAAAAAGATGTTATAAAATTTGCTATTCTCACAAGAAGTGAGTAATTTTGCAGCCGAAAATAACAATCGGGATGTAGCGCAGTTGGTTAGCGTACACGTCTGGGGGGCGTGTGGTCGTGAGTTCGAGTCTCATCATCCCGACAAACACTCTAAGCGGATAGGTTAATTTACCATCCGCTTTATTCGTTTTTTGGGACTCAGTCAACCAACTTCAGTGATAAAGAATAACAGTCAACTATAATCAGTTTTTATGTTTAACTGAGTCAACTTTATCAAGGTTTAAGACAAACAAGTAGTCAACCTAAATCAGGAAACTACAATGACGGTGGTTTTCAATTCAGAAAACGGCGGTTTTCGGTTCAAAAAACGGCGGTTTTCAATTCAAAAAACGGTGGTTTTCATTTTAGCCTACTAAGGTATCGAAAAAAGGCGCACCGGAATTCCGGTACGCCTTCGTCATGTTAGGAAATTTATTGATTATTCTCAATAGTCTTCAATTACTTGTTGATGAACTTCTTGCCATTGCTGATAACGAGTCCCTTAGTATCCTTAGAAACCATCTGACCGTTTACGTTGTAGTAAGAAGCATTTGCGCTTGGCTTAACAACTATTGGGTTTGTAATAGCATCCTCTATTGTCGCATTGCCCTGAAGAACTATAAGTGGTGTCTCTGATTTATAACCCTTACCCTCGAAATAGATAGAAGCTGCACGACCTGATTCATTACCACTGAGAGGTTCACACTCAACTGTAACATGAGTATAACCTGTACGAGTTCCTTCTTGAGTAGTTTCATCCTGTGCTACGATTGTCATCCACTCTGGGAGGTTACTGTCATAATAGTTCTCATTACCTTCATTGTCATACCAAGGTAGGCTGTTTGCTACGTAAGCGAAATCAACGTCCTCACCAGCTACTGCTGTGAGAGACTCGTTTGTTACAGTCAGACCATCTGTACTAACCTTAAGGATATTAGTATTCTCAGCGACACTACCATCTTTGAGAGACAATGCTGGGAGAGTTTCAACAAGGTCATAGCAGCTCGTGAAACCAAGAGACAAAGCTATATCGTCCTGGTATGAGAAATAAGACAATTCATCTGGTTGTGCTACATTATATACCATAGGAGAGGCTGTATATGGGAATAAGTCCTCATCAGCTGAAATTGAGCCGAGGAAACCAAGGTCAATTTTTGAGTCTTTCCAACCTACAATGGTAACGCAGAACTTGTCATTCAACACAAAAGGATCTACTACTTCATTACCAAAAACATCTGTTGATGTATTCTGGAAGGTAATATTCCATCCATAAGCCTTTCCTGTTGGTGTAAATTGAACATCTCCATCAAATAAATATGTCAAATCTTCGGCATTTGCTTTAAGCACTGCAAAAACTTTGTCACCTGCTGTCTCATAAGTTGTACCATTTGATGATGTAGCCTCCTTAACATCAGTTACATAAAGAGTCAACTCATCGTTAGGACCTAACGGAGTGTCAGTTGTTGAATAAACCAAGGCATGAATATTCTCTACATAAAGTGGAGATGCTGGTTTCGGGAATACTTGCTCCACACCATACATGCTACCAACAGTTCCATCTTTGAAAGTAATGGTTCCTGAACCAAAAAGCAAACCAGAACTCATGGCTCCAAAACCAGCGCCTTTAAGATGGTCAAAGTCAGTAAATGAATGGCTTGCTATAGAATCTACATAAGTTCTACTTTTATCAGCATCATCACCATATTCACCATACATGAACGACAAAGAACCATCAGCCGATGTCAATTGTGGCATATAGTAAAAATAAGAATCATAGCAATTCGAAATAACACCATATGGCAGTTTATTTCCATCTTCTGTATAAGGAGTGACGTCATACGTGCCAAGTGACCATTTTGCAGTTGAAGGATCTGCGCATACAGGAGTGAAAACACCATCAGAGAACGGAGGCACAATCAACATTGTTCCTTTCCAGAAATTACCAGCTTCGTTAGAACAACCAAACAAGGAACCCTCTGGAATAGTGTAATAGAAATTGTCAGCAGCAGACCTTTTAACAACACGATTAACTGGTGTTGCAAGCCTGTTGACATTTGCCTCGCACTTGTTTGTCATCAACTTACTGAAATCTTTCTGCTGTAACTGCTCTGCCTTGTTCAACTCTTGAGCAAAAGAAGTTGATGCAGCAAGAGAGAGAGCTAAAGAGAGGAAGAAAAATTTTCTCATAACTAAAACAATTTAAATTAAACTTACATTTTTACTATCTTAAATTTTCAAGGGGTATAACTCCCCTTGAAAACAATTAATACAACGTTACTGTAAACCAGAAGTCAGGATCTGATGTAGATATGACCTTTAATCTTGTTAAGTTGAAAGGACTCTCAGCTGCTTCGACCTTGAACTGACCAGCCATAGCCTTTATCAATGTTCCAACTTCTGGTAAAGAATTGATGAAATTCTGTGCACCATCGTTGGAAGGTCCAGTATAACCAAGAGTGAGACCATTGTCATCAGAAGACTTTGTGAAGTCGTAACTTACAGTGGCCTGTGTCTTAGTCCTGTATCTTATGTTGAGAATGAGATTATTGTCATTGTCAACTTTGAATGAAAGATAATTGACGGTAGTACCCTTTGATGAAGCATTTGTCCTTGCATTGTCATAAAGAGTCTTCACCTTGTCAGACATCTCGTAAGTTGGATATAATCTCCATTCTTTCCTGTTTACTTCCATACCTGTAGTGAAGAATGTATTCGGATTAGGACCGGTGATTGTAATTTCCGGATTGTTGATTGCCTCGAACTGGTGTGCTTCTTCGTTGAAACGGAATTCCTGTGCATACAGTCCGTCTGAGGAGGTAAGTGGTTCACGGAAACGTATTCTGTACTCATCGTTTATCTTTGTAGTGATGAACGGGTGGAAGCTCTCATTGGCAATGGCATCTGTTCCTACAGGATAGATGTTTGGAATACCTTTGCAGATACTGTCAACGTTAAGTACGTCAGCTCCGAAGTGCATCATCAGGTTGTTTGGAGCATCTATGCTGAAGCTGACACTCTCAAAGTTCTTGATGTCGTCCATATATTCCTTGAAGTCAGTACCTTCCGGAAGACGGGTTAGCCTGTTGTAGGTTGCCCTCTTCTTACCCTTAATCATGGCAGTGTCACAATCCGCTTCCATATTAAGGATAATGAACTCATAGTCACCCTCACATCCAAGACCGGTCTCGTCTTCAAGTTTACCACCAGTGAAGGATATATCCTCTGGTGTGGCGAAGGCATGGATACATTTGTTGAAAGTGTTGAAGGACAAAACTGGACCTGTATCGGTTATTATTTCCCAAAGCGAAGTGTCCTCAAGATATGTGTTTCCAGAGAAACGGTTGTTCATTGCCATCTTTACGGAACCATCGTTGTTGAAATCTGCGAGGAGCAGATAACCGAGTCCCTGAGGAGCCTGGTCGTAATTGGTTGGGTAATATTCCATTATCCAACCAGCCTCTGAGGAAGCGAATCTCTCTGTATATGTCACTTTCGACTGGTTGAGTCTCTCAGCGGCAGACTGGTCGAAGAGGTCATCCTCCTCATTGACACATGCCGTAAAACTCATCGCAAGGGCAGCGAACAGCGAGACAGTTATAATATTTTTCTTCATATTCGAATGGTCTTTAATAAACGGTATGGCAAAATGCCAAAAACCATAATGGTTATACTATTAATGTTTACTTAAGTTTCGCAAGTTAAAACTTGCTCAAAGTTAACAAGTTGACATGTCAACAAGTTTATTTGCTGTTCTGGTCATTGACAAATTCAAACAAGAAGAGTAGCAACTTGTTGACTTTTCAACTCGTCAACTGACAGCATGTCGAAGACATGCGAAACATGAATGATTTACTTGTTCTGCAACTCCTTGTATTTTAACACTTCCTGTCGCAACTCATCCAAAAGGGTTGTTCCGTCAGGACGCACATAGGTGAGGTTGTTGATATAACGCCCATTAGAACCCTTTACGAAATTGCCGTCGGCATCAGTAACCCACTGACGTCTCTGAACCTCATCGCGGATATCCTGAAGGTCGTAACCGAAGTTCTTCTTTATCCATTCAGTTGCCATCTGGAGTTTCTGAAGGATAATCTGCCTTCCTACCTGTCCGTCGGAATTTTCGAACTGTGGAGTGCCATCCTCGTTGAGTACAGCTGTTCCATCAGATGAACGGCTTACGAGCTTGCGCTGTATCTTGTAAGTAGAAGGAGAGCCACTCTCATAGGAAGTCACCTTTACGAAATAGCCAAGAGTGTCGCGGTCTGCACCTCTTGCGACAGCCTTGTCAAAATCCTTTGCCGGATAGTCGTCAACCGTTTCCCAGTCATAGTCGGCAGCCTTCAGCATGTCGTTCCATGTGATTTCATCCTTCACAATGTAGTTTGCCATTATCTCTACCCAGTCCTCTCTGTATGCAGAAGAAGCATAGGGAGAGATGAAGCCCTGTCCAAGAGCCACAGAGTCTGGAGTGTCCTGCCAGCTCGACTGGTTGTACCTACCATTAGATATGAAAGGGAAGTCGTTAGGCATGTTGATGTTCTGGTGCAGGATGTGGCTGAACTCATGGTGCATTGTCTTGAAGAACTTCTCGTTAAGATTGTCCATATCGTTCGGATCAAGATTGTTGGCATTGTAAAGAGTAATCTTCAGACCACCCTCTGCATAACCAAGAGTCTCTGTTCCTGATGTAGGGTTATAGGCTGGTGAGCCTATGACGTGTATGATTCGCGGACTGTATGTCTTTAGGAAAGTCTCACCGGCATACTGTGAATACACATCATACCAAAGATACTTGCTGAGTACAGCAAGGTCAAGTGCCTTGTCGTATGTGCAGGGTACGAGGTTATACTCCATGTCTGAGCCTATATCCTGCATCCTGTACATATATCTCATGTTATATGGCTCGAGGAAGTTCTTCTTGACGAAGGTGTCGAGCGGGAAAGAATATGAATTCTTGTCAAGCGGATAGTCTGTGGTGTCGAATATTGACTCTGTGAAATCATCGTCGGAGCATGATGCCGTTCCGAAGAGAACCACCATGCCAAGCACCGCTAACAAAATATTGATTTTCTGTTTCATTTATTTTATCCTCCTCTATTTATTTGTTTGACTGATAAGAGTTGGCTGTAGTGCACATGCCCTTATTCTCCACACCACCTGTAACAGTAATCTTTGCTGGTTCGTAGGAAGAACCCATACCTGCTGCAAGCACTTCCTGTGGAATCTCAATGGCACGGCGCTTGTCATTCCACGCCATGACGTCATGGTCGACTTTACCGATTCCATGGTCATGAGAATACTCGATACCTAATCTCTTCAGGTCGAAGAAACGGAGTCCTGTATAAGCTGTCTCATAACGGCGCATGTCGTTGATGGCGTTCATGTAAACCGTCAGGTCCTGCGGAATGATGAAGTCTGGAGACATGTTCTGCGTGAAGTCCCAGTTTTCATAACAGTTCAAGCTGGCAGGCTTGGAATAGTATTTCAGGATGTCGTCCTTTGTCAAAGGCCACATAGCCTTTCCGTTCTGTGAATAGTAATTGTATGTGCTCTCAGAGAACGACTGGCGTGAATTGTCGTAAGCGATAAGGTCGGCAACACAGCCATCTACGTCGTGGCGTGAGCAGAGCAGCTCAGCCTCAGCCCTCATAAGGAGTAGCTCACTGTTGGTAAACTCACGACGTATAACGTGAGGATAACCGATACCGGATACCTTGTCTGTGTATTCAAAACGCTCATATATCTTTGCACTTGCAAAACCATGGTCGGAGTTTCCGTCCCAGAACGTTCCACCACTTACGTTGGCAGAAGGCATGAGATACCAGTTCCAGTTTGGTCCAAGGTGAAACTCAATGGCACGCAATGCTCGTCCGGCAGTAGCATAACGGTAGCCAACAGCACGGCGGAACTGTGTAGAGTTTGTAGCCATGAGCATCAGGTTGTTAGCCTGGTCTGGTCCCTGCCATATCTCAGCATAGTCAACACCAGTCACACAATCGTCGAAACCGGAATAGTCCATGAGCAATGATGGCAATGTGGAACGGTCTGTACCGAGAACTGCATTGGCATGCTCAATAACCTTGTCGTAGTCGCGCTTGTATAGATAGAAACGAGCTGCGAAGGCATGTGCTGCGTTGGCATTGAAGTGCCACTTTGGATATTTGAAGGAGACTGCGTCAATGCGCTCCAATCCTGCAAGAAGGTCAGCCTCGATAGCCTTGTAGGTGTCTGTTACGTTTCCGCGTTCGTATTTAGTGATAAGTTTTGTACCAGGCTCTGTCACGTAAGGAATACCGACATCCTGCTTGCTTGCCTCATCGTTCTTATATGCCTGCGAGAAAATGTTCACAAGGATGAAATGATGGTAGGCGCGGATAAGATAAGCCTCGGCATAAGCAGCTTTCATGTCATTGCTCTCAACGCCATTGTTTTCAGCCTTAATCTCATCGAGTCTCTGCAGTGCGTGGTTGGCTGTTGCTATGGCATTATATGCACCTTCCCAGATGCTTGATGGAGAGTCGGAGCTTGTAGAAGACTTTACCGGTTCGAAATTGAACATCTCATCATCCTCTCTTCCATAAGAGGTGAGTTTGTAGTGTATATTAATCTCCTTACCATCATTCTGGGTGGCATAGAAATCTGAGTTGATATCAATGATGTTGTCACTTGAAATCTCACACAGCCAGCCATAGTTACCGGTAGAATAAGCAGTCGTGAGGAGTTTCTGCACCTGCTCTACCGACTGTAAATCCACTCGCTCATCAGGCACTTTGTCAAGCATGTCGTCACAAGACGAGAATGCAAGGAGAGTGGCACCGGCGATAAATGAATTGAATAATATCTTGTTCATTTTACTAATTCTTTGTTTTAAGTGAAAATTACATTCCCAATCTCACGGTGAAAGTAAACTGCTTTGGCATTGGAGTAGCAACTCCACCTGAGTTCACGAACTCCGGATCCTGTCCGTTCAGCTTGTCATCGGCATAGATAAGCCACAGGTTCGTAGCGTCGAGTTTGAGAGACGCTGTAGTAAGGCCAATCTTTGTGATAAGCGACTTTGGCAGGTCGTACGAGAGAGATACGTTCTTCAGTCTTATGAAGCCACCGTCAGCCACACGCTCTGATGAATAGTTGTAAGCGTTGTAAGCATATCTTAGGTTGGTGTCGTTCTGATACTGACGTACACTTGCGATAGCTGGAACACTTGTGATGTTCTCATCGCCTGGCTGTACCCAACGGTTCTTGAACTCCTTAGGCATGGCAGACATGTCTGAATAAGCAGCCGAGAATACCGGGTCGAGACGTATCTTGTTTCCGAACGAATACGTAAGGAAGAGGTTGAGACGCCAATTCTTCCATGTGAGAAGGTTGTTGAGACCACCGGTTATTGTAGGCTCTGTAGGTCCTTCATATTTAAGGAAATCGAGGTTCTCATACTCTTGGAAGTTGATGTCTGTTGTTGTTATCTCGCCTTTTTCGTTGATTATCTGCGGAATACCCTCGTCGTTGAGTCCTACGAAAGGAATTGAGAACAAGGCATCACGAGGATAGCCTACACGGAAGTGTGTTGAGCTTGAACCTGAAACAAGGCTTATGACATTTGAGCGGGACTCAAGCTCTGTAATCTCATTGTCAGCATAGGAGAACGTAAAGTCCGTTGTCCATCTCCAGTCCTTGGTCTGTATGTTCGTTGAAGATATGGTAGCCTCAACACCGTTTGACTTCATTGTTGCCACGTTACCCATCTTGTTGATGAATCCGTCTGCACCCTGTGTCTCGATATATCCTATCAGGTCATAGTTGTTACGCCAGTAGATATCGAAGTTGAAGTTAAGTCTGTTATTGAGGAAACCAGCGTCGATACCAAGGTTGAACTCATGTTTCTTCTCGTATGTAAGGTCGGAGTTTCCGATGTTGTCAAGATAGAGAGCTGTCTCACGCTGGTCGCCCTGTGGACGCCATACGTTGATGGAATAATACATTGGCAGTGCGTTTGAAATCCATGTCGGTCCGCGGTCTGCGGTAAGAGAATAAGAAGCACGCATTGTCAAGTGAGATATAGCATAGTTTGTATTCTCCATGAGTTTCTGGAAGAAATTCTCCTCATGTGCATTCCATGCTCCAGACACGTTCCATGTAGGCAACCATCTTGAGCTGCGGCTCTTGCCCAGCTTGTTGGTTCCCTCGTAACGCATGGTGTAGTTCAATGTGTAGCGTCCCTTGTATGAATAGCTGCCACTGAAGAAGTAAGCAAGGCTTCGTGTCCATGCCTTAGAGAATGAGCTTAGAACCGTACCTTCCTCGTTAGCCTGCTTGTAGAACTCAGGAGTAATTGTCACAAGGCGGGCATTGTCATAGTCAACGCCATAGTCAGAGTGAAAAATCTGCTCCTTGTCGGTCTTGTTGGCCTCCATACCAGCGAACAGGTTCATGATATGCGTATCGTTCCACACCTTATTATATTGTCCTGTAAGACGGAAGTCAAGCTGATCGACAGTATAGTCGTTGCGAGTATATATACCTCCCACAGGCATCACAGACATAGGAAGAGCGTTTGGCTCGTCAGGATTGGTGTATAGATATGGGTTGCTATACTGGATATTAGGATTACCCACGCCAGCGCGGTAAGCCTCAGCCTGGTTTGACTTGTTGAGAATCATGTGCTCGTTGGATGTCTTCTGCACACGGTATGCTGCAAGAGCCTTGAACTCAAGACCAAGGACAGGCTTCCAGTTAATCTCTCCATGGAACTTCATGTCGGTAACCTTGAGGTTTATGTAATTGTTCTCAAGCTCATCGAAGATGTTGAACGGAGCGTAGTTACGTGTATAGGTCTGGGTTGGGTCAAGGGTACGCGATGTATTCATTGCGTAGCTGAACGGGTTGATATCGAAGTCACGGCTGACAGCTCCGGAAACGACATCCGTCGTGCGGGCAAGAGTACCAGGAGCCTCTTGGTCACGGTAAGAACCATTGGTAAGCAAGGAAACGGAAAGGTTCTTTGACAGATTGAATGTCGCGTTCATGTTGGCAGTATAACGTGACACCTGACTTCTGTCTGTCCATCCCGGATCGTCCATTGCTGATATAGAAGCGTAGAGGTTAGCCTTATCTGTACCCGTCGAGATGCTTACAGAGTGCTGCTGTACGATATTATCCTTGAAAAGGAGGTCAAACCAATCTGTGTTGCGGAACTCGGCCTGCTGGAGGTATGAGTTCATTGCAGCCTCTGTGTATGGAAGTCCGAACTGACCGTTCGATTCATTGTACTGGGCTATGAGGTTGTACATCTTACCATACAGACCAGACGAAGAACCGTTGGCAAGACTCGAGAACTCAAGCCAGCCTTTCTCTGCCATTTCCCTGTAAATACCCATCTGCTCCTGAGAGTTGCTGATGTTGTATTCATTATAATTTGGTTTCAAACGATATGTGAACTCACCTGTGTAGTTGACTGTGCTTCTACCAGCCTTACCACGTTTTGTGGTGATGACAACGACACCAGCCATGGCGCGTGCACCATATATAGATGTGGCAGAACCATCCTTCAACACCTGGAAACTCTCAATATCATCGGCGCTAAGTCCTGCGATAGCGTTTGAAATAAGCGTGACGGCATCACCAGAGGAAAGGTCGTCTGAACTTACGTCAACGGCATCCTCCTGAATAACGCCATCGATAACCCAAAGCGGCTTTGAGTTACCATAGATAGACGTTGCACCACGCACACGAATCTTTGGTGCTGTACCGAACGTACCGCTGACATTCTGGATGGAGACACCAGAGACACGTCCTTCAAGCGCACGGCTCACATCGGCTACACCGTCAAGTTTCGCATCCTCTGCGCTAACTTTTGCCGTTGCTCCCGTGAAGAGTCGCTTATCCATCTTCTGCATACCAGTGACAACGACCTCGGCAATCTGAAGTCCCTCGTCATCAGTATGAAGAGTAACTTTTACATTCTGTCCACCTTTCACTTTCTGCGTCTTCATACCCACATAGCTTATTACGAGGGTAGGATTACTTTTTGGTGAACTGATACTGAAGTGACCGTCTATATCGGTCACTCCACCCGTCTTGGTTCCCTCTATCATGACAGAGGCGCCAATAACAGGCTCACCATCATCAGCGGAGATGACAGTTCCACTAACGTTCGTCTGAGCAAATGCCAATCCTATTGAGAACAGGAACAATGCCAAAACCAAACTAAGTCTTTTTCTCATAAAACCCTGAAATGTTATTAAACGATTAAATACTTTTTCAATACAAAATGCAAAATTACACAATTTTCCATAACAAAAGAACAAAATTGACAAAAAAGTGTAATTTATTATCAAACTATTCACACAAAATGCCGTGATTGACGAAATTTTACTACAATTCGCTTTAAATTCCAACTTAAAAATTTCTATTTATCACGACAATGGATATAACTAAAGAAGTAGTTCTTGACAAGTAAACGAGTTGATTTAAGTTGGTTAAGTTGACGAGTAAACAAGTAAACGAGTTGACAAGTTAATACCTTTGTTTCTTGGGCTTACTATTAATCAGATAAGCTAACAACTCGTCAACTCGTTTACTTGTGTACTTGTTTACTCGTTTACTCGTAAACTAAAAAAATCATTTCACTTGCACTACCAAGTATTTGCTGGTGCTCCAGAATGTATTTGGGTCGGTAACACGCAGTACATACTGTCCGTTCACATCCTTTGAAAGGTTATAGCTGCTTGAAGGGTGTGAGGTAAGCACCTTGACAGACTTTGAATAGAGTTTGAACTCCTTGTCAACACGTATGTCTATCTTGGTAAAATAGTTCTTGTTGAATGTGCCACGGAGAACTTCGCCATCAGTAAGGATATTCTGGTTCTTCAGTTCCTTCTTAGTGCCGAAAGCATACCATGCCGTGTTGAGCTGTGTGTCCTGCGAAGAGATGGTGTTGCTCTTTGCCGCATTCTCAGCAGTGAGGTTCTCTTTTTCCGTGGTGAGGTTTTCTTTCTCTGTAGTGAGAGTAGCCACATCCTCGTTGAGGTTGTCTATTGTCTTGTCAAGCTCTGCAATATGTATATTCTTTGCCTCAAGTTCTGCACGGAGTTGTTTCAGCTCCTTGTCTTTCTCTGTCAGCTGGACTGTAAGCTGCTCTATTGCCTTCTTCATCTGGTCGCCCTTGAACCCAGTCTCACGGAGCTGCTGTTGCAGTTTCTTGATAAGTTCACGGTTCTCTGCCATCTTGTCGGCTATGAATTTAACATTCTCACGGAGCTGCTGGGCCATTCCTTCGCCAGACTCGCCTTCTTTTGCCACAGTCACTCTGTCCTCTGCCTGATTGATAGCCCTGAAGCCATCCTGAATTTCATTCAGAGTTCCCATCATGTCATTAATCTCCTTGTCACGCGCCTCAATAACGGAACGTAAAGAGTCATTCTGCATAAGTGCAGGATTAGTCTTTTGCTTGTTGAAGTCACAAGACACAAAAGCCAGCGCACATGCGGCTAAATAGAAAAATCTTTTCATAATTATATTTTTTTGATATGTTATTCTTCTTTTTTCTTTTTCTTTGCATCCATACCTGCCACCACAAGTACTATCTCGCCTTTCGGTGGCGTTGACATGAAATGTGCAGCTACCTCGCTGAGGGTTCCTCTTACCTTCTCTTCATAGAGCTTAGATATCTCACGGCACACACATGCCTCACGATTCTCTCCAAATACTTCGGCTAACTGTCCAAGTGTCTTTACAAGCCTATGCGGTGACTCGTAGAATATCATCGTACGGGTCTCGGACTTCAGCTGTTCCAGTCTTGTGTGGCGTCCTTTCTTCTGAGGCAGGAAGCCTTCAAAACAGAATCTGTCACATGGCAATCCCGAAGACACGAGTGCCGGAACAAAAGCCGTTGCTCCCGGAAGCACTACGATCTCCACGCCTGCCGCCACAGCCTCCCTCACAAGATAGAACCCCGGGTCGCTGATACCAGGAGTGCCGGCATCGCTCACAAGGGCAACTGTTTCACCTGCCACAAGTCTTTCCACTACCTGAGCGGACGTGCCGTGCTCGTTGAACTTATGGTGCGACAACAGTCTGTTCTGAATATCGTAATGCTTAAGGAGCAGTCCTGTGGTACGTGTGTCTTCTGCAAGCACCACATCTGCCTCCTTCAATATCCTCAATGCCCTGAGAGTAATATCCTCAAGATTGCCCACAGGAGTCGGTATAATATACAATATTCCCATATTGATGGCAAAAATAGCGCAAATAATTGGATTTTTCACCATATATGATAAAAAACCATCTGTTTTTTTGCAATTTTTAAAACGTAATTGTAATTTTGCATTTGAGGACATAGGATATGCCAACAATTTGCCCATATCACTCATTTGTTAGCCGGAAGGTTTTAAACGGGCACAGGCATATTTGTTTTACACATTATTATATATATAAGAAGAAACGGAATGACTGACAATATACGAGGAGAGCACCAGAGACGCGGACGCATTGAAGTGATATGCGGCTCCATGTTCTCCGGAAAGACAGAAGAATTGATAAGGCGTATGAAACGTGCCAAGTTTGCCAAGCAGAAAGTGGAGATATTCAAGCCATCCATAGACATACGCTATTCCGACGAAGATGTGGTCAGCCATGACCATAACAGCATAACATCGACGCCCATTGACTCTTCAGCATCCATACTACTGCTGTCATCGGACATTGACGTGGTGGGAATTGACGAGGCGCAGTTTCTTGACCAGCATCTGCCTGAAGTATGCAACGAGCTGGCAAACAGAGGTGTGAGGGTCATTGTAGCTGGACTGGACATGGATTACAAAGGAGTACCTTTCGGACCTATACCATCACTTTGCGCCATAGCTGACGATGTGACGAAGGTACATGCTATATGTGTAAGATGCGGGGCACTCGCATACGTCAGCCACAGACTTGTTGACAACGACAAGCGTGTACTGCTTGGCGAAACCGGCGAATATGAGCCTTTATGCCGAGAATGCTATCAAGAGGAGAACAGGAAACTTCAGAACGTGAAAAATAAAAACAATTAAGACATGCTGGAACAGAAAATCACATTTGACAGGTTCATTAGATGGGCACTGACGGCATTGCTCGTCATTACGATAATCTTCATAACGAAGTCACTGAGCAATGTGCTGTTACCATTCGTAATAGCCTGGCTTTTGGCATACCTCCTCTACCCTATCGTAAAGTTCGTGCAATATAAGCTGCATGTTCCCACCAGGGCTCTTTCCATCATTATCACATTGCTCTTCGTGTTTGGCATCATTACTGGCATCTTCTTCCTTATAATCCCACCAATGATAGAGCAGTTTGACAAGCTCAGCGGCTTTATCACAAGATATATAACCCACAGTTCTGAGGCAAACGACATAACATCACACATAAGGGAATGGATGGTTGCCAACCAGGACAGCATTGAGAAGTTCTTCAAAAGCAAGGACTTTGCCGAGACAGTGAAGACTGCCATGCCGAAAGTATTCTCGGTACTCGGACAGACTGCCAACATCATAATAAGCGTAATAGCCTCCTGCATCACCCTGCTGTACATGTTCTTCATACTTCTGGACTATGAATTCCTTACGGAGAAATGGATAAAGATATTCCCGAAAAAGAACAGACCTTTCTGGAAAGCTCTCGCAAAGGACGTGGAAAGGGAACTTAACAATTATATCAGGGGGCAAAGCCTCGTTTCGCTTATCATGGGAATAATGTTCTGCATAGGTTTTACGATAATAGGATTCCCAATGGCAATAGGCATGGGCATACTCATAGGCGTGATGAACCTCGTGCCATACCTGCATACCTTCGCACTCATTCCCACGGCATTCCTCGCTCTGCTGAAAGCGGCTGACACTGGACAGAATTTCTGGATAATATTCGGAATGGCTCTTGTTGTCTTCATTGTGGTACAGATTATCTCAGACATGTTCGTAACACCTAAAGTAATGGGAAAAGCAATGGGGCTTAATCCTGCCATCCTTCTACTGAGCCTGTCGGTATGGGGAGCCATTCTTGGATTCATCGGACTCATCATTGCTCTGCCGCTTACGACAATCATCATTGCATATTACCAGAGGTATGTGACAAAGGATAATGAAGGAAACGAGCAAAAGGAATAACACCATATGCCCTGAGCATCACATCTCCCTGGCATGCTGTCTGTTGACTTGCCAACTTGTTTTTCGCAAAGCTCAAGGAAACCCCTTTTAGCAAGTTTGTAACTTGCGAAACTTGAACATATATTATTAACCCTAAAAGTTATAACTATGAAAAGAAGTAACATCATGACATGCACCATCATTGCAATAGTTGCATTGGTGCTCGCATCTTGCTCCAAAACTCCTGAATACACGAAACTCGTGAAGGCAGACTCCGATGTGCTGACGAGGATTGACATTAAACAGTTTTCTGAAAAATGCGGAGACAACAAAGACATTGCAGATAAGCTGAAGGGACTTTTAAAGGAAGACAATCTCAAGGCCTCGACAAGGACAAGACTTGAAGCCATCATTGACGACCCGGCAGAAGCAGGCGTTGACTTGAGAGAGCCTCTGGTGATAGCCGTCAACATGGATAGCGGGAAAGAAACCACGGAAATAGTAGGCACACTGCTTGACAAGGATGACTTTAAAGACCTGATTGAATGTATAGCAAATGAAAAAGGAGACATTAAGCTGAAAGAGGCAAACGGCATCAGCTACTTGGCAGACGAGGAAAGCATATTGGCTTTCGATGATGAAAGCTTCTATTTTGGACTGCTCAACAAAGCCGAAGACAAGATGGTTGCCGAAGTTGAGAAGAAGTTCAGCGGAGAAATGCCCAACCAATTAAAGGACAGCAAGCAATGGGAACTGCTGAACAGCAAGGACGGAGTGACACAGACACTCATTAACGGCAGCTTATATGACAAGATACCATATTTCAGATTCAGAAAGAACATAAACATAAAGCTGGACGAACTGGCAATACTAACCAATGTGAATCTGGAGAAAGGCATGGTATCAATGGAATATGAGGTAATAACTGACAATGAAGAATGCAAGAAAATGATAGCAGACTTTGACGATATGTTCCCTGGCATAAAAGGAGACTTCTGTCAATATGTCAGCAGCAACGGTATTGTCGTAGCAGCAAACATCAACGGAGAGAAGGTTACAGAGAATCTGAAAGGAATTGAAGAGGCTAAAGATATATTGTCAGGAGCCGAAAAGTACATGAAGGTTCTGAATGGTGACATAACATTGGGGATAATTCCAATGGGAGGCAACATCATGGACATGAATATTGCACTGTATTTGGCAACGAAAGACAACACTTTGGCAAATGAACTTGGAGGATTAGGCAAAATGATAAAATGCGAGGCGAAATATGCAGATGGAGCTACCGCTGTCGTATCAGGCAACGAGCCGTTCACCAAAGCCGAGCCTTCAGTCAAGTCTTCTGAAGTGTCAGGAAAGCATCTCTACATATCAGTCAACTACGATGCTATAAAGAAGTTGGATATGGAAATTGCAGATGAGTATGCCATGATAATAGACAAGGCAGACCGACTGACCTTAACTTATGACGGAGAAGGAAAGGGTTCTGTCATCCTATACACAAAAGACCAAGACAAATATCCCACAGAATACCTGATGCAGGAAGTGAAGAAACAACTGTAACCCATGAGAGACTTTCTGGCATATAAGCTGTTAAGCCACCATGTCAGTGCATGGCAGATGGCGTGTTTCGTCCTCGCCAACCTTTTTGGCATGACCATTATAATGGGTGCCATTCAGTTCGGCAAGGACGTAATGCCCATTTTCAAGAGCGGCGACAGCTTCATGAAAGAAGGTCAGATGGTAATTACAAAAAGAATCAACTCTTTGTCTGCTTTTTCCAAGAAATCAACAGATTTCAGCGAAAAGGAAATCAACGACATACGTGAACAGCCCTTTGTAAAAAGCGTGGGGCTGTTCACACCATCTCAGTTCTCCGTTTATGCAACACTGGGAAACAGGGAAAGCGGTATGAGTTTCTCGACTGAAATGTTCTTCGAATCGGTTCCCGACGAGTTCCTTGACATCAATCTGGACAAATGGCATTACACAGAGGGTGGAGACACCATCCCAATAATACTGCCGAGGAACTATCTCAATCTCTACAACTTTGGTTTCGCAGCAAGCAACGGACTGCCTGTATTGTCGGAAAGCATCATATCGTCCGTCAAAATATCACTTTCACTAACAGGCTCACAAGGAAAGAGAAATGCCATAGGCAAGGTGGTGGCTTTCTCAAGAAAGCTCAACACCATACTCGTGCCTATACAGTTCATGGATGAGGCTAACGGAAGCCTTTCACCGGAACGGTCCCCGAAAGTATCAAGAGTAATCATCAAGGTTGACAATCCTGCTGACGAGAGGATAGCCACGTTCCTTGCTGAAAACAACTATGACACTGAGTCAGACGACAGCGATGCCTCGAAAAGCGCAAGTATGCTACGCCTCATCACTATCGCTGTCGCCGGCATTGGATTAATCATCTGCGCACTGTCATTCTATGTGCTGCTTCTCAGCATTTTCCTTTTGTTGCAGAAGCACACAGACAAGATAGACTCACTACTGCTTATAGGGTACAGCACAAAATCCGTAGGCTGGTTCTTCCACATGATTGCCATCTTCCTCAACTTCATTGTATTCGTAGTGGCAGTCCTGATAGCTATCAGCATGAGAGACCTATATCTCCCACGGTTCGGTGAACTATATCCTCGCCTTGAGGTCGCAAGCATCTTGCCAACCGTCATCTGTGGACTTTCCATCTTCATCATTGTGTCTGTCGTCAACTACATAGCCATAAGGAAGAAGATATTGTCAATATGGAATCTTCATAAAGAGAAGTGATGCATCAGCAACCATTTAGGTATGCAATACTTTGCAAGCGGCAAGGCAATGCTTTCAAGCGGCAAGGCAATACTATTGACCGACTAATATTGATTTTGGTTTCGGCAGTCAACTCAACTTTTGAAGTTAAAGGGAGATAGAAGTCACTGTCTCAAACAAAAAAAAGCACTAAAAATTTGGTAGTTAGAAAAAAAAGTAATACCTTTGCACACGCTTTTGAAAAGCAAACGACGGAGATCCGCTAGCTCAGCTGGTAGAGCACAACACTTTTAATGTTGGGGTCATGGGTTCGAGCCCCATGCGGATCACAAATTAAGACAATGATGCTGTACCTTATTGGTACAGTTTTTTTTTGCCTATTAAGACATAGCAATAGTATTGCATCAAGCAACGCAAAGCTTTGCAAGTGCCAACGCAAAGCTTTGCAAGTGCCAATGCAAAGCTTTGCATGAGTCATCGCAAAGCATTGCAATTTATTAATTAACCAGACGTGATGATTTCAATGAATTTTGTCCATGCTGTTGAAAAGGAATGGCTAATTACTTTTCTATCTTTTTCTTAGATATTCCTTTCTATTTTAGGGGCATTAAATATTTACGCAAGCTCAAGGATGATTCAGCGCATACATGCTATGTACATTACAAGTCATAAAAAGACATAATTCATTGAACCCACGTATTTCTTAGACAGAATTATAGGATTATTTCGACAAAAGTTGTAACTTTGCCCTATTATATTCGACAGGAAAAGGTTATGAGGTTATGAGGTTGCGAGGTGGTGAGGTTACGAGGTTACGAGGTTGTGAGGTATTCATAGATTGGAAAATAAAAATGTTCAAGTTTCGCAAGTTAAAACTTGCTCTAAGGAGTTCCCTTAAGCTTTGCGAAAAAAACGAGTTGACAGCATGCAGAAGACATGCGAGACTTGAGTAAAAAAAATGGAAGATTGACTCCCTTTAACTCCTTATGCCGAGGCACTGCCGAAACTTAAATTATTGGATTACCATAAAGCATTCAGTTATGAGGAAAACAATTATTACTATGAGTGTTGCAATCATGTCGCTTGCAAGTCAGGCACAGACAAGCTATCCCACTCCGCAGAAGGTAGATGTGGAAGACGACTATTTCGGAACAAAAGTACCCGACCCTTACAGATGGATGGAGGATGACACATGCCAGCAGGTTCGGGAATGGGTAGAACAGGAGAACAAGGTAACAAGAGACTATCTTGACAAGATACCATTCAGGAAAAGACTATACAACAGACTCAAGGAGCTTGCAAACTACGAGAAAATCGGAGCTCCATTCAAGAAAAACGGCAAGTATTATTACTATAGGAACAATGGTCTTCAGAATCAGTCGGTACTGTATGTAAGCGACAATGCCGAGGATGACGGCAGAGTATTTCTTGACCCTAACACACTATCAGCTGACGGCACCGTGGCTTTGAAAAGTGTTTCTTTCTCGCATAACGGCAAATACATGGCATACTCCATCTCCCGCAATGGCTCAGACTGGCAGGAGTTTTATGTAATGGACGTTATCAACGGGAAACTCCTTTCCGACCATATCGAATGGGCAAAGTTCTCTGGTGCAGCATGGCATGGAGACGGCTTTTATTACAGTGCCTACGATACCCCAGAGGAGGGAAAGGAATTTTCCAGCATGAACGAGACACACAAGATATACTACCACAAGATAGGAACACCGCAAAAGGATGACATCCTGTTCTTCCAGAACCCGGCTTTTCCCAAAAGGTTCTATGGTGTGGAAATAGACGAGAAGGAAACGGTGATGTATCTAACGGAATCAGGCGAGGGCAGTGGCAACAACCTATTCATACGAAGTCTGAAGTCACCTTGCTCACAGTTTATACAGATGACCTCTGACAGCAACTATGAGTACTATCCCATAACAGAAAAAGGAGACAGCATAATAATCCTTACCAATTTCGGAGCTCCGATGAACAGACTTATGATAGCAGACATCAGGAACCCTGGCATAAAGGACTGGAAAGAGTTTGTTCCGGAAAGGAAGGAATTGCTGAGCAGTGCCGACCATATAGGCGACAAGCTGATTCTGACATATATGAAAGATGCTTCAGACCACGCATATTCCTACACACTTGACGGAAAGATGGAACATGAGATAAAGCTTCCAATGGTTGGTTCGGTTTATTTCACTGGAAAGAGAGAAGACCGAGAATGCTATTACACTTTCCGTTCCTTCACAATGCCTAATACCATATATAAATATGACATGGAGAGTGGAGAGAGCATACTCTACAAGTCACCGAAACTGGCATTCAGGACAAATGACCTTGTCAGCGAACAGGTGTTCTACGAGAGCAAGGACGGTACAAGGATTCCAATGACACTCACGTACAGGAAGGGTATGAAGCGCAATGGCAAGAACCCGGTTTTCCTGTATGGATACGGAGGCTTTGCCATAAGCCTGACTCCATCTTTCTCAGCCATGAGGATACCTTTCATAGAAAGTGGCGGCATTTACGCTGAAGCCAACATAAGGGGCGGCAACGAATATGGCAAGGAATGGCATCTGGCAGGAACAAAGATGCAGAAGCAGAATGTGTTCGACGATTTCATATCCGCTGCGGAATGGCTCATAGACAATAAATACACCAATAAAGACAAGATTGCAATAAACGGTGCAAGCAATGGAGGCTTGCTCGTAGGCGCATGCATGACACAGCGTCCTGACTTGTTCAAGGTAGCAATACCAGAAGTGGGGGTTATGGACATGCTCAGATACCATAAATTCACAATAGGATGGAACTGGGCTTCCGATTACGGCAGAAGCGACGACAGCAAGGAAATGTTTGAATATCTGCATGGCTACTCTCCCCTCCACAACATAAAGGATGGAGTGGCATATCCAGCCACCTTGGTTCTCACAGCCGACCATGACGACCGTGTAGTACCTGCCCATTCCTTCAAGTTTGGTGCCACACTACAGGAGCACCAGAAAGGAAATGCCCCCGTATTGATTCGCATAGAGACCAATGCCGGTCATGGAAGTGGCAAGCCTATTCAAAAAATCCTTGAAACAGAATGCGACATATATAGCTTCGTCATGAAAAACCTTGGCATGAAATATTGACTACAAAATGTGACGCAATGAAATATCGGCATATCCACATAGAGGAAACCACCAGCACCAATCTCATTGCCAGAGACATGGAAACAGAAGACGATGAGACAGTCGTCATCACCACTGACTTCCAGACTGACGGCAAAGGACAGGGAAGCAACAAATGGGAGAGCGAGAAAGGGAAAAACCTTCTCTTCTCCATCATCACTCCTACCCTGTCCATTGAGTCGAGAAAACAATTCCTCATATCAATGGCTATGGCAAACGCCATATACGATGCCCTTGTGGATAATGGAATAAAAGGTGTTTCCATCAAATGGCCCAACGACATCTATGCCGGCAACTACAAGATAAGCGGAACACTAATAGAGAACAGACTGGCAGGATGTGTCATCAGACGCAGCATCATAGGAGTGGGGCTGAACGTAAACCAGTCTGTTTTCATAAGTGATGCTCCAAATCCTACTTCCATGACTAATCTTACAGGGAAACAATATGACCTGCATTGCATAATGGATGGAATAATCCATAATTTCAAAAGAATGACATACATTGCATCATCCGCTCCTGACATCCTAAAGATTATGTATATGGAAAGAATGTACAGGAAAGAAGGCATGCACAGATACTATGACCGAAACGGTAGTTTCCTTGCCTCAAGTGAAGGCGTGACTGACAGTGGCTGCCTCATGCTAAAAGACGAGAGTGGGAATATACGGCAATATGGCTTTAAGGAGGTTGCCTTCGATATTGAGTTTTGAAAGACATACCAAGGAAGCCATAGCATTATGTATGGGTTACAGCGTCCTGGTTTGCAAAAACAACATTGCAAGACTTCTTTTAACTAACATCTTTTGGATTATTCATAAAATATAATTACTTTTGCAATGATTTATAAATCTTATTTACATTCAACAATTGCATCCCATTTTACAGCAGACGCAGACAATGTTCTATGCGCCTGTTTCAAATGACGGAAAAGACAATAACACTACAGGAAACATTATGGCAAGATTTAAGAGAATTCTATTAAAACTTAGCGGAGAAAGTCTTATGGGCGAGCGAGGTTTCGGCATCGACCCGAAACGTTTGTCAGAATATGCCGAACAGATAAAAGAAATACACCAAATGGATGTACAGATAGGCATAGTCATTGGTGGCGGCAACATTTTCCGTGGACTCAGTGGCTCACAGAAAGGCTTCGACAGAGTGAAAGGCGACCAGATGGGCATGTGCGCCACGGTAATCAACTCTTTGGCTCTCAGCTCCGCCCTTGAATCCATAGGAGTCAAGACAAAGGTGCTCACTGCTATAAGAATGGAGCCAATAGGCGAATTCTATAGTAAATGGAAAGCCATTGAGGCTATGGAAAATGGTTATGTCTGTGTCTTCAGTGCAGGAACAGGTTCTCCATATTTCACTACAGACACAGGTTCGTCATTAAGAGGCATCGAGATTGAGGCTGACGTAATGCTGAAAGGAACCAGGGTGGATGGAATATACACTGCTGACCCAGAGAAAGACCCAACAGCCACGAAATTCACAGATATCACTTACGACGAGATATACACACGAGGTCTTAAAGTCATGGACTTGACCGCCACTACCATGTGCAAAGAGAACGACCTCCCTATCTATGTTTTCAACATGGACACTCCCGGCAACCTGAAAAAGGTTATGGATGGTGAAAAGATAGGCACTCTCGTTCACAACTGATTTTAAGCATTTACATAGCTTGAAGACCCTGAAAACGGGACAAGGAAAGAGAAACAAACAAACTATAAAAATGACAAGAATAATGAAAAAGAGATTTTGCATTACATTGCTTGCTATAATCTGCATCACATGCAATGCAGTGGCAGGCGACACCATGGTATATGGATATGCCACTTCTGGTGACACGCCACAGGCTTGGGGAACCAACAAGGCTGAGACATACGACGTGGCAATTAGTCTAAACGAGAAATTCCTCAGCGGAAAGAGAGTGAAAAGTGTAAAGATTCCACTTTACACACAGAATGGCATTACCAAATGCTCTGTATGGCTAACAAAGGTACTTACACTGAAGTCAAAGAACGGTGTGAAGGTCAACGTTCCAGACATTGCATCATACAATGTCACTCCAGAGAACGACTGCATCAACATGACATTCGATGAGCCTTACACCATAACAGACGATGGAGTATATGTAGGCTTTACCATTACGGTATCAACACTTGACGACAAGAGCGGAACACCTATCATGATAGGAGGAACTTCATCTACCGAAGGTTGCTACATCCATACGTCATCGTCATACAAGATATGGAACAACATGAACAACAAGATTCCGGGAATGGCCTCTACAATGGAAGTGACTCTGGAGGGCGAGATAGCTGACAACGCCGTTGAGATAACCAAACTTTATGACGCAAACGTACAGAAAAGCGTTGAGATTAGTGCAAAGGCATTGCTTACAACTCATGGTTCTCAGAATGTCAACTCAATCGACTACAATTATACCATAGGAAACATACTCACAGGGAGCAAACACATTGACCTTGACCAACCTATTGAAGGACAATACGGAAACCAGGGTGTCATAGACCTTCCATTGCCAGCCATTGACAACAAAGGAGAATATGACCTGACGGTGACAATCACAAAGGTAAACGGAGAAGATAATAAAGACAACGTATTGGCAATGACGTCTTCGTCGAAGATAAGAGTATATTCATTTGTAGCGGAGAGCAGACCTGTTTATGAGGAATACACTGGAACATGGTGTCAATACTGTCCTAAGGGATTTGTTGCCATTGAGGAAATGACAAAAAGGCATCCAGACGATTTCATCGCCATTTCATATCATAACGATGACCCTATGGAAATCATGTATGCGTCATATTTCCCAAGCTACATAGGTGGATATCCGTCTGCATATCTTAACAGGTCACAGGAAATAGACCCATATTCCGGTAGCTCAGGTGCATATAACCAGCTTGGTGTTGAGGATGACTGGCTTGCACTGCGCAACGAGATAAGCACAATAGACATATCCTTGAACGCACAGTGGAACGAGACGGATGACAACGAGATTAATGTCAACACAACCGTCAAGTTCGGAGACAACTATACAAACGCCGGTTACAAACTTGCCTATGCCCTGACTGCAGACGACCTATGCGGCACGGATGACGAGGCTTGGACACAAACAAATTATTTTTCCGGAGTAACGGCATACGCGAGCGGTCCTGGTATGGAACAGTTCGTTAATGCTCCAAAATATGTGAGCGGATTAAAATTCAGAGATGTCATCATACTCGGTCCTGATTGCCGCGGCATAGCTGGCAGTATACCATCTAACATTGAGGATAGCAAGGAATACAACAGCACTTACACATTCTACGCTGACGAGGCTGTAAGCCTTTACAACCAGAAGTCGCTCATTCAGGACAGGACAAAGCTGAATGTAGTAGGTATGATATTAGACAGCTATGGCAGAATTGTGAACGCCTTCAAGGCAAAAGTGACAGGCGGCACGTCAAATGGCATCGACAATACTTGCGTCAGTGGAAAAGACATCAAGGACATAAGCTATTACGATTATGCCGGACGCAAGACTTCAGAACCTAAAGGTGGTCTGTTTATCAAGAAGGTGACATACAGAGATGGCTCTGTATCAACAAGAAAGATAGTAAAGAAATAACAATAACCCAAACATTATAAAGGGAAAAAGGTATGAAACGCATTTTATCAAGCATTGCCATGATAACACTCGCAGTGGCATCATGGGCAGTCCCTGCAAAACCTGGTTTGTGGAAAACCATCAAACTCGACAACGGCACGGAAGTAAGAGCACAACTTGTAGGAGACGAATTTGGCAGCTACTGGCTCGCTGAGTCTGGTGTCGGATATGTCCAGAACATAGACAAAGAAACGTTCAGAATTGCTGACATCCAGAAAATTGAGGCGCGTGCAAAAGAGCTCCGCAACAAATTCAACAGTGAAAAAGCAGCTATGAACGTAGGGAAAGCTCCGGGCAACAAGGCTGTTTTCACTGGCAAAAGAAAAGCATTGTTCATTCTTGTGGAGTTTCCAGACTTAAAATTCAAGGAAGGACATGACCAGGCATACTACAATGATGTGTGCAATAAAGAGAATTTCTCAAGCACAGACGGCTTTGTGGGTTCTGTACGAGATTATTTCAGGGATCAGAGTTACGGTGAGTTCACTCTCGACTTTGACGTTGTAGGTCCAGTGCAAATGCCAAACTCATATACTTATTACGGAGCTAACGATACCTATGGCAATGATTCGCGTCCTGGAACGATGGTTGCTACAGCCTGTCAGCTTATAGCACAGGAGGGGCTGATTACCGACTTCTCTGTATATGACTGGGATGGAAACAAGGAAGCAGACCAGGTATTCGTCCTTTATGCAGGAGAAGGCGAAGCAACCGGAGGTGGAACTAATACAATATGGCCGCATGAATCAAGACTTCTGTGGAGCGATTATGGCAAAAGACTGAATGCAAACGGTACTTACATAAACACATACGCATGTAGCAACGAAATGAACGAAGGTTCCATTGTTGCAGGCATTGGTACTATCTGTCATGAGTTCTCCCATTGCCTTGGCTTCCCTGACATGTATGACACTGCCAACCATAGCAACTATGGAATGGGATCATGGGACCTGATGTGTCAGGGCAGTTATAACGGCAACACATTCTGTCCTTCAGGCTACACCGGATATGAGAAGATGGTGGCAGGATGGAAGAATCCAATAGAGATAACAGGCACCATGAGCGTAAACAACATGAAAGCACTTAGCGATGGTGGTGAGTTCTATGCCATATACAACAATGCCAACAGAAACGAATATTACATTCTTGAGAACAGGCAGTTTATAGGATGGGATATTGAGAACTATGGAAAAGGACTGCTTGTATATCATGTTGACTATGACCGCAACGCATGGTCGTTCAACACAGTAAACAATACTGCTGACCACCAGCGTTGTGCCATTGTGGCTGCCGACAACAGCTACAACCAGTATTACGCCACCGACATAGCTGGTGATGCCTTCCCAAGCAGCGGCAACAACAAGCTCACATCCACGACAACACCAAGTACGTCCCTTTTCAATGCCAACAGCGATGGTACTAATTTCCTTGACAAATCAATTCTCAACATCAGGGACAACGGTGACGGAACAGTCTCCTTCAATGTCGTTGACAACAATGACATTGGTGCCAACAAGCCTGAAGGTGCACTTTTCTATGAGTCGTTTGACTTGAATTTTGGTGTTGGAGGCAATGATGGCAACTGGGATGGAACTGTTACGACAGAAGAGCTGATTACAGACAACGATGGATGGTCAGCAACGGGAGGTGCAGGAGCTTTCAAGTGTGCTAAATTGGGAACGACCAAGAGTGCTGGACGTGCCACGACACCATTCATAGAGATTAACGGAGAGACACAGCTGACATTCAAGGCTGCCCCATTCAACAATGAAGTTAAAAGTCTGACCGTTTCCACCTCAGGTGCGGTGACTACAATCTCCGACAAGACATTTACACTGGAGTCTGGCAAATGGACTGATTGCTCAACATTGATAACGGGCGAGGGCAGTATAAAGATTATCATCAAGGCTAACGGATACCGTTTCCTACTTGACGAGGTTGTAGTAATTCCATCTGCTCTTTCTGGCATAGATGTTGTCAACAGCAATGCTACACAGAATGCCAACAAGGGCATTTACACAATTGATGGCAGATATGTTGGAATGGACTTCAACAAGCTTCAGAAAGGCATATATATAGTTAATGGAAAGAAAATCGTGAAATAAGATTTCCATTACACATAAATAAGCGAACAACTTGTAGTTAAACCACAGGATGTTCGCTTATTCTTTTTTACAAGTAAAAAGTAAAAGACACTTGATACTTGCGTCAAAGCTGATTTGAGCTAAACCCGAAACGGTCTAATGACTGATTTGGGGTTAAAGAAGAGCCTTGAATTTCTCATCAAGGACAGACTTTGAAGCTGCACCTACAAATTTGTCAACAAGTTTGCCGCCCTTGAAGAAAAGAATGGTAGGAATATTGCGTACGCCAAACTCCATTGCAATATCATCATTCTCCTCCACATCACACTTGCCGACAGCAATCTTTCCTTCATACTCTTTTGCAAGCTCTGCTATGATTGGTGCTATAGCCTTGCATGGTCCACACCATGTAGCCCATAAGTCAACCACCAATGGCAGAGTGCCGTTTCTCAACTCCTCGAAATTTTCAGTTGTAATTGTAAGTTCCATAATTGTGTTCTTTCGTTAATAATATTATATATGTAAATTGTTTGCAAACTCCATGCCAACCCCAGTGTCAGTTTACAGAATAGCACAATTTGTCATTAGATTCAATGAACAAGATGAAATTTCTGTTCACAAAAACTTTATTGGCACTTTTAAGCATTACGGTATTCTGTGGATTAGGGTCCTTAAGTTGGAGATAGAAATCCACACCTTTGTCATTTGTCTCTATGACAGATAAAAGCTCTGTAGCCATTGTCTCGTCAAAATCCGAAGCATCTATTGTCAGTGTGAATTTTTCAATATTTCTATCCTTTATGTCATACAACTGTTCCACTTTCTCTATCCGGAAATCATAGGAATTGGAATTTCTGTATTTCTGTTTGCATTTTGCAGTAATGAAAACAGTGTAATCATTTTTCAGGCTTCCACTCCACTTTATCCAATCATCACCGAACAGAGCAATCTCCCCAGCCCCATCATAGTCTTCAATGGTCACCAGTCCGAAGGGCTTTCCTGTTTTCTGTGAAAACTTCTCCACTACATTTGTCACTATGCCTCCGAATGTTATCGTCTCTTTCTTGGACAGTTGTTCTTTGTCTGAATCCCTATTTATTTCCTGACATTTTGTATTGCACAGATTGGTGAGCACAATGCTGTATTCATCAAGAGGATGCTCGGAAAGATACACTCCAACAAGAGCCCGTTCCTTGTTAAGCCTGTCAATAGTAGGCCACCTTTCTGCCTTTGGTATCTGAGGATGGGCTATCTCTACATCGTCAAAGCCTCCGAAAAGAGACGTCGTAGCACTCTCTTTCTCATGCTGATACAGAGAACCGTACTTAAGAATCAAATCAATGAACATCTCACCTTTGGCATTAGTAGCAAAGAACTGCTCTCTCAATATTCCGAAACTGTCAAATGCTCCACTGAGTGCAAGACTCTCAAATGCCTTGCGGTTGACGCTTCTCAGGTCTATTCTCTCTACGAAATCATATATATCCTTGAACGCCCCAGATTTCTCTCTTTCCGAAATGATAGCCATGGAAGGTCCCTCGCCCATTCCTTTAATAGCTGCCAGTCCAAACCTGATTTCACCTTTCTTATTAACAGTGAACTTCATACGGCTCTCATTGACATCCGGTCCAAGAGTGAGTATTCCCAAAGAGCGGCATTCGTCCATCAGTTTCGTGATTTCTGTAATCTGGTCTTTTCTACGGCTCATGATAGCTGCCATGAACTCGGCAGGATAATTAGCTTTAAGATATGCCGTCTGATAAGCCACCCAAGAATAGCATGTAGCATGACTCTTGTTGAAGGCGTAAGATGCGAACTTCTCCCAGTCAGCCCATATCTTCTCCAGTATCTTTGGGTCATGACCGTTTCGCACGCCACCCTCTATGAACATTGGCTTCATCTCATCGACAATCTTTTTCTTTTTCTTACCCATTGCCTTTCGCAGAGCATCGCTCTGACCTCGAGTGAAGTCAGCAAGTTGTCGAGAAAGTAACATCACCTGCTCCTGATACACGGTAATTCCGTATGTGTCCTTTAGATATTTCTCCATGCACGGAATATCGTACTTGACAAGCGATGGATCGTTCTTTCTTTTTATAAAGTCTGGAATATAGTCCATTGGTCCCGGTCGGTACAGTGCATTCATCGCAATAAGGTCCTCAAAGACTGTTGGATGCAGTTGTCTAAGATAGTTCTGCATACCAGCCGACTCAAACTGGAAAGTGCCTATTGTCCTACCTTCCTGATAGAGTTTGTATGTCTTTGGGTCGTCAATGGGTATCTTGTCCAAATCTATGATGTTGCCTGTTGAAATCCTTATGTTCTCAACTGCCTCCTTCAACTCCGACAGGGTTTTAAGTCCAAGGAAGTCCATCTTTATCAATCCCGTCTCCTCTATCACGTGTCCGTCATACTGTGTACAGTTTACTTTCACGTCCTTGAAATCAGGATCATCGGCTGTTGACACCGGCACCCAATCGCTGATAGGGTCACGACAGATAATGAATCCACATGCGTGAATTCCTGTTCCTCTTACCGTCCCCTCAAGCATTTTTGCATATTTGATGGTATTTTTGAGTCTTATGTCGTCTGAAACTTCAGCATCCTGCAACTGTGGGGTACACTTAATGGCATTAACGAGATTCATCTTGAGTCCATCCGGCAGCCTGTCTGGTATAGCCTTGCATAAAGAATTGGATATTTCAAGCGGCACATTCTCTACTCTAGCCACGTCCTTTATGGAGTTTTTTGTAGCCATACTGCTATATGTAATGATATGTGCGCAGTTCTCATATCCGTATTTTTCCTGTACCCATTGCAACACCTTGCCTCGCCCATCGTCATCAAAGTCAGTGTCTATATCAGGAAGTGAAATACGGTCTGGATTAAGGAAACGCTCAAACAGCAAATCGTATTTCATTGGGTCTATCTTTGTAATTCCAAGGCAGTATGCAACCACTGAGCCAGCTGCGGAACCACGTCCTGGCCCAACCATGACACCAAGTTCCTCTCTTGCGGAATTTATAAAGTCCTGCACGATAAGGAAGTAGCCAGGGAATCCCATCGTTTTCATGATGTGAAGTTCGAACCTTATTCTATCATCCACATCTTTCGAAAGTGGGTCTCCATAAAGTCTTTTTGCTCCATCGTATGCCAGTTTGCCAAGAAACTCTGCCTCGAATTTAATCCTGTACAGTTTCTCGTATCCGCCAAGATGGTCTATTTTCTTCTGCCCCTCTTCCACTGGCAGCTGGTTCTCTCCATTCTCATCGGAAGTAAACTCTCTGAAAAGATCCTCTTCAGAATACTTTCTTCGTATGTCGTCTTCGGTGCCGAAACTTTCAGGTATAGGAAAGAAAGGCATGATAGGGTCATGGTTGATATTGTAAGTTTCGACTTTGTCAAGTATCTCGAGCGTGTTGGTGAGTGCCTCTGGAATATCTGAGAATATATCATTCATCTCCTCCCTTGTCTTGAACCATTCTTGTTTTGAATAAAGCATTCTGGTTGGGTCGTCAAGGTCTTTTCCTGTGGCAAGGCACAGGAGGTGGTCGTGTGCCTCTGCATTGTCCTTGTCAACAAAATGGCAGTCGTTTGTACATACCAATTTCACGCCATATTCCCGTGCAAGTTCAACAAGAATCTTGTTGGCTTTCTGCTGGAGAGGGTAAGTCTCCCTATTTGCCCTCACATTTGGATCTGTCACTTCATGTCTTTGCAGCTCAAGGTAATAATCGTCTCCAAAGATGCGTTTATGCCACTCTATTGACTGTCTTGCACCCTCAATGTCGTTCTCAAGAATCTTGTGTGGAACCTCTCCTGCTATACAAGCAGAACAGACAATAAGTCCCTCGTGGTATTTCTCAAGGTCTTCATGGTCTGTGCGCGGTCTCATGTAAAAACCGTCCACCCATGCCCGGCTCACAAGTTTCACAAGGTTATGGTATCCTTTGCTGTTTTTAGCAAGCACAATGAGATGGTAGCCGCCCATGTCTGTCTTACCATCCTTTTTCTCCTTCTTCCCATATCTCGACACATACATCTCACAACCGAAGATAGGCTTGAACGGTTCCTTACCTTCTTCCTTTAATTTCTTGTTTACGCTATTGCTGTAATCGAAGAATTCCTTTATACCAAACATATTTCCATGGTCGGTAATAGCCATTCCCCTCATACCGTCAGCCACAGCCTTGTCAACAAGACGGGTTATTGGCGATTGTCCATCAAGAATTGAATAATATGTATGTACATGAAGGTGTATGAAATCGTGCATATAATGAAGGGTTTATATCATCTTGCTTACAGCTTTATAGCGTTGCAATGGGTAATAATTTTGATTAAAAACACATAATTCAGGTTCAAAGTTACTGCTTAAAAGTGACATATCCAAAAGTATGGGATGTAAAATTTTGCAATTAAGCAAAAAAAGCGTAACTTTGCAAACGAAAAAGTTATAACCTATATACCTACCCATGGGGAAGAGAATAAAGAAACTGAAAAAAATAAGAATACACCGTGAAGGCACAGATACACTAATATATGGTGCGGTGTGCTTTGCGGCTATTGCATTTATACTTTGGACTGCTTTTGACAACAAGATAGCTTTCTGGGCTTTTGTTGCTGTCTTTGGTACAATCTACGCTATTGTCACAAATTTTTACAGATGTCCCATCCGGTATTTCGGGACAGATGATACTGACAATATCGTAGTGGCACCAGCTGATGGCCGTGTGGTTGTTGTAGAGGAAGTATTCGAAGATGAGTATTTTCATGACAACAGGCTTATGATAAGTATTTTCATGAGCCTATGGAATGTTCACGCCAATTGGTTTCCCGTTGATGGGAAAGTGAAGAGTGTAATCCACAAGAACGGCAATTACCATAAAGCTTGGCTTCCAAAGGCGAGCGAGGAAAACGAGCATGCTGACATAATGATAACTACTCCTGACGGTGTTGATGTCTTGTGTCGCCAGATAGCCGGTGCTGTGGCTCGTCGTATTGTAACCTATGCCAAGGAAGGTGAGGATTGCTATATTGACGAACATCTCGGATTCATAAAACTTGGCTCAAGAGTGGATGTGTATCTACCTGTCGGTTCTAAGCCATGCGTTAAGGTTGGACAGCTGACAACAGGAGACCAGACCGTAATAGCCAACCTTGGCACGAAATAACAGAGACAGTATTTTACTTGACATGACATTATAAGACACCTTGGCAAGTAATACAATATACTTTGGCAAATAACACGATATACTTTGGCAAGTAATACAAAATATCCGACTCTTTTAATTAAGAAAAAGATGAACATTAAAAGGCATATTCCAAATTCCATTACATGCTGTAACCTCATCTCGGGATGCATTGCAGTATTCTATGGACTTACATACAATATGGATGCCGCACTTCTATGGATTGCCATAGGTGCAGGATTCGATTTCTTCGATGGAATGAGCGCACGACTATTGGGAGTAAGTTCCCCTATAGGCAAGGAACTTGACTCACTTGCTGATGTCGTTACATTTGGAGTTGCTCCGTCAGCCATGGTGTTCTCTGAACTTGGAGTAATGCCATATCCTCCATGCATTGACACCATGAGGGAATATCTGCCTTTTGTTGCATTCACCATTGCTGCTTTCTCGGCTTTGCGCCTTGCGAAATTCAATCTTGATGAGCGACAGACAACTTCATTCATTGGACTTCCCACCCCTGCCAATGCACTCTTCTGGGGTGCCCTGCTGACAGGTGCAGGGGACGTAATAGAATCGTCAACCTATATGGTGCCTGTCATTCTTGCTGGAATATGTCTCACAAACTGGCTGCTGATCGCTGAAATTCCGATGTTTGCCCTGAAGTTCAAGCAATGGGGATGGAAGGGGAACCAGATAAAGTATATTTTCATCCTATCATGCATACCGCTATTAGCGATATTCCGACTTGCCGCCTTCTCCATTATCATAGCCTGGTATGTAATTCTATCTGCAATAGTGAGCAAACAAGACCATAAAGAATAACACGACATGATTGAATTCTTATCATTCATATTACTCTTCTTCATAGTATGCCTTTTTATTATTGTTGTATTAGGGTACACATACCTAAAAAAGGGCATTGACACTTTCAGAAGCATACTCTCAGGCAACAATCAGAGAGACACCTATAATGGAAATGGAAGACGGCATGGCAGTAATGGCAAACAGACAGTCATTGACAGACGCTCCCCGGAAGAGGCTAATAGGAAGATTATACCAAGTAACGAAGGGGAATATGTAGATTTTGAGGAAGAGTAAAGTCCACCGCTCAAAATCAAACACATACCTACAGCTTTGAAACAAATCTGTTTCTGATGTAAAACACATAGATTGGACATAATAGGTAATGCATAAAAACATTCTCTCAACAAAACGCATTCGAAAATAGTTACATTGTTGAAATATGCTATTAAAAAAAATAAAAACTGATGGTTAACAGTATATTTTTCTTATTTTTGCATAACAATAATGCAATATTCCAAAGCTAATGACATTTACCTTATAATAAGGTGTCATGCAGAAGCAAGTAGAATATTGCAGAAAACAAATGACGACATGTTTGATTTCAACAGATTTACAATGAAACGGTGTTTATCATTTTTTCTATTTGTCATAATAGCATCTACAGCCATGATGGCTCAAGATTACGACAATCTATGGAAAAAAGTGGAGGATGCAAAAAAGAAAGACCTGCCTAAAACCCAGATAGATTTTCTAAGGCAAATAGAGGCAAAAGCATTGTCTGAAAAGGAATACGGACAGTTGCTGGCTTCACAGACAAACCGATACGCACTGGAATATTCCATCTTTCCTGACTCTCTTGAGCCGCACATCATGGAAATGGAAATGCATGCCATGGCTGCAGAAAAGAAAGACCTGGCTTTGGCTGCTGTCTATTACACCCTGTTAGGAAACCTATACGGGATGGGCATACCAGCAATTGACGGCTTTGATACATCTGCAGATGCCGTAAAGAACAGGCAACGCAAGAAAGAGTTGTACTTCAAGAAGGCTATGGAGCATCCGGAAGTACTGGCAGCACATACCACAGGCGAATACTCTCCAATAATAAGCAAAGGTAAGGACAGTGAGATATTCAACGATGACCTTCTACATGTGATAGGTATGAACACCGGGAACTGGAAAGGACTGGAAAAATACTATGTGGAAACAGGAAACAGAAGAGCCGCCTGCATCTGCAGTTCTATATGCGTGAAAGATACCGTGGAGGCTGATTCGCTTATTAAAATATATGAGGACTTGCCTGAGGCCGGAGAAATTGCGATAGCAAGATATAGGATGATGGGCGGATGTCCTACAAGCAGAAAGATTGAATACATAGACTTTTCACTCGACAAATGGAAAGACTGGGAGCACATGAACGAGCTGAGGAACAGCCGTATAGCCTTGACAAAACCATATTTCAATGCTCATATAGACAGAAATGTCAACACATCAGAAAACACTCTGAAAGTAAATTTCACAAAGATAAGAAACGTCAGGGATATTTGTGTAAAGGCAAGCAGACTTGATGTCAACGGTGACTACGACACATTCAACAAGGATAAAAGAAGCAAGATACTAAAGCATGTGACAGAAGAGGACGTTTGTGCCGTGACACGACATTATGACATAATTGATGAACATACTACATTTAATGACTCCTTGTTCCTTAATCCATTGCCAGTAGGGGTTTATCTTCTTGATTTTTATGCCGACAACAAGTTGATAGAGACGGAGTCGGAACTCTATTTTGTAAGCAATGTCACTGGGGTGGTCATTAACCTTCCAAACAACAGAAACAGATATGTCGTAATGGATGCAAGAACTGGCAATCCTATACAGAACGCAAGAATCAAATTCGTAAAAAAAATTGGAAAGCCGTCATCCACAACTGTCACTACAGACAATAAAGGAGAGGCTATCGTGAACGAGGAGACTTACTCTAACTGTAATGTCTATATGAGCTCAGAAACCGACAAATTCTCTCCTCCATTTGGTTCATACAAAAGATGGTATTACAACGACAGGACAGCAGAAAGATATAAGATAAGTCTGTTCTCTGACAGAAGTATATACAGGCCAGGGCAGAATGTACACGTAGCAGCAACCATATTTGCGAATACCGTGGGTGACGACTTTACCGTAATTGCCAACGAAGAGGTGACCATCGTTTTAAAGAATGCCAACTATGATGTCGTATCAGAAGAAACAGTTAGAACGAACGAGTTTGGTTCTGCTTCCACTGAGTTTTCCATTCCAAAGGACGGACTAAACGGAAACTATAACATTACGGCATCGTGCGGTAAATGGCAACAATCATGCACTATCAAGGTGGAAGAATATAAAAGACCTACTTTCACTATTGAGATACCAAAATATGACAAGCAGTACTCCGAAGGAGATACTGTAAGAATAAAAGGATATGCTAAGACATACTCTGGTATGCCTGTTCAGGGAGCGAAAGTAGAATGTTCAGTATCAAGACGATTGGCTCTTTGGTGGGCAAGATGGTATCAAAACCAGGATGACAATACTATATTGCTTGACAATAAGGAAACGGTAACTGATGCGGAAGGCGTATTCTACATTGACATCCCCGTTGTACTGCCTAAGGACGAGGACAACGGTTATGGCAGAATTGCACATTTCTATTCTTTTGAGGCTTCTGCAAAAGTGACCGACATTGGAGGTGAGAGCCATATTGCCAGTTATAGCCTGCCGTTTAGCGTAAAACCTACGGTCTTGTCATGCAATCTGCCCGAAAAGGCTTTGGCTGACAGTTTGCGTTTCGTAAGATTCAACTACATGAATGCAGCAGGAAAAGATATCGAGGGACGCATCAAATTCAGCATTGGAGGTCATAATTATGAAGACATTCCAGCCAACAAGGATTTTGAGATAAAGAAACTTAAAAGCGGAAAATACGATTATACAGCCGTTTGCGACAATGACACCATAACTGGTTCAATCGTTGTTTTCAGCATAAAGGACAAGAAACCATTTGCGGAAACACAAGACTGGTTCTATGCAAGTTCGGAATACTTCAACAAAGACTCCTCTCCTGTATATGTACAAGTTGGAGCTTCGGCAGAAAACCAACATTACGTCTATTCAGTATTTTCGGGAAAAGACGAAATTGGAAATGGTTCCTTTACAATGAGTAATGCTATCAAGACATTCGAGTTTGCATATAAACCTGAATATAATGATGGCATAACATTCACATGCGCATGGGTTAACAACGGGAAAACATATATACATAGTGCGAGAATAAAAAAGCCAATGCCAGACAAAAAGCTTGGAATAGAATGGACTTCGTTCAGAGACAGGCTGGAACCAGGACAGGAGGAGACGTGGACTATGAGGATAACAACGCCAGAAGGCAATCCGGCAAAGGCTTTGGTTACTGCAACTATGTATGACATGTCGCTTGACCAACTGTTCAAGCATGAATGGACACTTAATCTTGGGGTGTCAAGAAACATTCCATACGCTGAATGGTGCGGACAAAGCATAAACGGGCTGAACATCTACTATTATGCTCCTTGGAAAAACTATGTAAGCAGGGATTTATCTTTCAGCAATATCAATAACAAATATCTGTCGTTCTACCGTTTTTACGGTGATTTGGGAATGCCGGCAATGACTTATGTCAGGGGTAAAAGATTAAGTGCAAAGGCAGTGGAATCTGTTGAAATAGAACTTACGGACATGGCTGTCGCAAGCGATGCTGTCGCAAATATAGTCCGTAACGAGATAGAGGATGAAATGATTGGTAGAAAGGATGATACAGGAGACTACATGCCAAGAACGAATCTTGAGGAAACTGCGTTTTTCTATCCACAAATGCACACTGACAAAAACGGAAACCTTGAATTCAGCTTCAGACTGCCTGAAAGTGTAACGACATGGAGGCTCATGGCTATATCTCACGACAAGAATATGAACTATGGCATCACCAGCAAAGAAACTGTGGCTTCGAAAAAGGTAATGGTTCAACCTAATATGCCACGCTTTGCAAGGCAAGGAGACATTGCAAATATTCCTGCAAGACTGTTAAACACCAGTGAAATAAAATATTCAGGAAAAGCTATTATTCAGATTATGAATCCTGAAGATGAGAAGTGCATTTGGACAGACAGCAAAGAATTCACTATCGAGGCAAACAATTCTTGTATGGTCTCATTCGACATCAATCTGAATGATATAATAAACAACACAGACGATATTAACTTGCTAATATGCAGAATTGTTGCAGAGGGAAACGGATTCAGAGATGGAGAGCAACACTACCTTCCAATATTGCCTGCAAGGGAAACTGTAATAAACACTCTGCCAATTACAATGCATGACAAAGGTAGCAAGTCTTATGATATTACAAAAATATTGCCAAAGAGCGAATATCATGATGCTCATCTAACTTTCGAATATACAAATAATCCTGCATGGTTTGTGGTGCAAGCTCTTCCTGCAACAGACAATTTGGGTTATGACAATGCCATTAATGTGGCTACGGTTCTTTACTCCAATTGCATTGGAAGATTCATTGCCAATAGGTTGCCACTGATAAAGAGAACATTAGGCATCTGGAGCAACGAGGATGCCAATACAGGAACACTCGTTAGCAATCTATACAAGAATGACGATGTAAAGAATATTTTAATTGAAGAGACCCCGTGGGTGACAGAAGCGAAAAACGACTCGGAAAGAATGGGAAAGATTGCAGATTTCTTCAATACAAACAATATGGAATACAAAGTCAAAACAGCCATAACGAAACTGAAGGAATTGCAGAATCACGATGGTTCATGGAGCTGGTGCAAGGGTATGGCTGGAAGTGTGTACATGACAAATACAATAAGTACAATACTTACAAGACTTGCCAAAATGACTGGAGACAAAGCCCTGTCAAACAATATGATTTCCAAGGCTAACGCATACATGGCTAAGGCAATAAGGAAAATCGTAAAAGACATGAAAGATGCTCAGAAAAGGGGTGTAAAACCTGTTATTGGCAATCTGGAAATTGACTATCTTTACCTAAGGGCTATCTCTAATGACACTCCTTCGGATATGGAGAAGAAGGATATTGAATGGCTCGTAGGTATATTGTCACAAAAGACTTCAGAACTGACTTTGTACGGAAAAGCGAGCGCAGCAATCATAATGTATAGATTCGGATATGTCAATACTGCAAGGACTTTCCTTAAAAGTGCATTGGAATACTCGGTTTACACCGAGGAAATGGGAAGGTATTTTGATTCTCCAAAAGCTTACTATTCATGGTTTGACTATCGCATTCCGACAGAAGTAAGAATGATAGAGGCTATAAATGAACTTATGCCTGAGAACAACAAAACCATTGGTGAAATGAGGCAGTGGCTGTTACAGGAAAAAAGAACTACATCATGGGATACCCCATATAATACCATCAATGCCATTCACGCTTTCTTCTTCAATAATAGCCAAGACTCAGAAACCATTGATTCTGCATTAGAGAAAAAAGAGAATGCCATTTTCTATGTCGATGGAAAACCACTGAACACTGAGTCAAAAAACTCAGGACTTGGTTATGTAAAGACTATCATTGACAATCCAAAGGCGAATACTCTCAAAATAGAGAAAATGTCGGACAAAACAAGCTGGGGAGCATTATACGCTCGCTTTACACAGGATGCAGGAGAGGTGGAAAACAAGAAATCAGGAATAGGTGTATCACGTTCATATTATGTGGTAAAAGGGAACGGAGAATCTGTCCTTGTAAACAAAGGAACAAAACTATCTGTCGGAGACAAAATTAAGGAAAAGATTGTCATCACAGCTGACAGAGACTACGACTTTGTACAGATTGCAGACAAAAGAGCTGCATGCATGGAACCTGTAAAACAGATAAGTGGGTATAAAGGCGGGATATACTATTCACCAAAAGATAATTCCACATACTATTACATTGATATTCTTAACAAAGGAAAGCATATCATAGAAACAGAATATTTCATAGACCGTAATGGTTACTATTCCACAGGAACATGTAGTGTACAATGTGCATATGCACCTGAATTCTCAGGTGTAGCCGGAGGAGTGAAAATTAAGGTTGGAGAATAAGAGGAATGGACAGGAACATAGATGATAGAGGATTATATTCACGTGCTGCAAAAATAGTATTGGCATTATGCACGACTATAATCATTCCACTGGAAGGATATTCGCAGTTAGTGGCACATAACAATGTCATAGATATTGGAAAAGTATATTACGAATCACCTGTGACTGCCTCATTCGCAATTGAGAATAAATATAATCACGAAATAGAGATTAAAGACATAAGAACAAATTGTGGATGTGTGGTAGCATCTGTAAAGAACAAACATATCGGGAAAGGAAAAATCAGAAACATATCCGTTACATACGATTCAAGAATGCTTGGACATTTCGAAAAAATCATTGCCATATATGCAGACGGAAATGATTCCCCACTTCTTTTGAGGATGAAAGGAATTGTTGTGGATGACTCTATTCTCGTTTCTAATAAATCAAACAAAGAAAAAATCACGCAACAATTAGACAAAGATATTGAGAATGCACCGAAAATAGTTATACTTCCAGAGAAAATGGTAGTAGCTGAATTTGGGAACAAAAAGAAAATATGTTTGAAAACAAACATATTCAATAGGGGAAAATCCACTCTTGAGATTTCGTCTGTAAATCTTATGACTGAAGGCATTGAGGTCTCCATTTCTTCAAGGCGCATTAAAGCCAGAGGTTATGCAAAGGTTAAGATAACGCTATTCAGAGATTTAATTGGAAATAAAAGAACAACAGGACTTGAACTTTTCACAAATGATCCAGAAAACGAGCGGAAAGCAATTAATATCAAGATTAAACAAGATGATTAATATAGAAATTGATGATGGCAGTGGATTCTGCTTCGGAGTGACAACTGCCATCAAGAAAGCAGAAGAAGAACTATCTAAGGGTAGAACTCTTTATTGTCTCGGAGATATAGTACATAACAGCATGGAGGTGGAGAGACTTGCAGACAAGGGCTTGATTACCATAAACCATAAAGAGCTGGAGAGGCTACATGATGTTAAAGTACTGCTTAGAGCTCATGGAGAACCACCTGAAACATACAGCATAGCAAAGAGAAACAACATCGAGATAATTGATGCCACTTGCCCTGTCGTATTACAACTTCAGAGAAGAATAAAAAAACAGTTTGAAAACAGCAATTCGGATAGCAACAGCCAGATTGTAATTTTTGGAAAGAATGGGCATGCTGAGGTTCTCGGACTTGTAGGACAGACTAATGAAAAGGCTATAATAATTGAGCATTTTGATGAGGTCAGGAAACTTGATTTCTCAAAGGATATTTATCTATATTCACAAACCACAATGTCACTCGATGAGTTTCACCGTATTACGGACTATATTCATGGACATTTGGCTGATAATGCACGATTCGAGAGTTACGACACTATTTGTCGTCAAGTTGCCAACAGAATGCCTAACATCGCTTCCTTTGCAGCAAAACATGATCTTCTGTTATTCGTGGCAGGAAAAAAAAGTAGTAATGGCAAAGTGCTGTTCAGGAAATGTAGTCAGATAAACAACATGTCTCACCACATCGAAAAAGCTGAGGACATAAGGATGGAGTGGTTTAAGAACGTAAAGACCGTAGGTATATGCGGTGCAACCAGTACTCCCAAATGGCTAATGGAGAAATGCAGGGATTATATAATTGAGAAAATTGAAAAAAGACAGGATGATTGACTGCATTATTATAAATAAATAATGAAACGGTCAACATTATAAATGTATTAATTAATTGTTTTTAGGAACATAAACAAGAATTAAAATGAGAATCACAATAGAATCGATAGATAGCATTAAAGAAGCTGCACACACGTTTGTTGACAATATGCCAAATGGAAACATAATTGCTTTTTATGGCAAAATGGGAGCTGGAAAAACGACATTCATAAAATCATTGTGTGAAGAGATGGGAGTAGAGGATGTTATTACATCTCCTACATTTGCTATTGTAAATGAATATACAACAGATAAAGGTTTGCCTGTTTATCATTTTGACTTCTACAGAATAAAAAAAACAGAGGAAGTATATGACATGGGGATTGAAGAATATTTCTACAATAATGGGGTATGCCTTATAGAGTGGCCTGAGATTATAGAGGAAATACTTCCAGAAACTACAATCAAAGTAAAGATATTAGTTGGAGAAGATGGTAAAAGATATATTGAGTTCTAATTTGCCTTTGGTAAAGAGAATAAAAGTATTATTTACTTAACTATCTCCTGCGTTCACTAAAAAAAGATGTCATAAGCTCACTACATTCATTCTCTAAAATACCACTTACAACTGTTGCTTTGGGATGGAATGCATTTGGACTTAAAATATGATAACCTTTCTTGTTATCACTGGCACCATATACTATTCTACTTATCTGAGACCAACCTATAGCACCTGCACACATTACACATGGCTCTACTGTAACATAAACCGTGCAATTTGTAAGATACTTGCCACCTAACACATTAGATGCTGATGTTATCGCCTGCATCTCAGCATGTGCAGTAATATCAGTCAACGTCTCTGTAAGATTATGAGCTCTTGATATAATCCTATCATTACATACTATTATTGCTCCAACTGGAACCTCTCCCTTCTCATAAGCCTTTTTAGCTTCCTCAATGGCTTTACTCATATAATATATGTCTTTTCTTTTCTGTTCTGAATCACACATAATACAAAATAATAAAACTATAATGATAGACCAAAAGCATCTTCAGTGTGCCTAACTTCGTAATTAGTAATATTAGTACCAATAACTGCTATAATATCAAAACGGATTGGATTATCAATGTGATAATACTTGACATAAGCGTTAGCACATTTCATAATAGATTTCATTTTTGAATAATTAACAGCACATTCTGTTTGCATAAATACTTCATTTCTTCTTGTTTTAACCTCTACAAAAACAAGATATCCTTCGGGTGAATATGCAATAATGTCTATATCTCTTTTACCTAATTTCCAATCACGAGCCACTATTCTATATTGCTTGTCAAGCAGATACTCAACAGCAATATCTTCTCCCCATTTTCCTAAATCATTGTGTTCTGCCATAATGATACATTATATTTATACAAGAAGGAGAGCCTGAGGGACTTCCGTCCCAGAGGCTCTCCATGATGAAAGGA